>Ga0209581_1003930_pt1 | contig 12364 bp, 13 predicted proteins | sample Coa_R2_FD_187160 | JGI IMG/M metagenome (GOLD analysis project Ga0209581, IMG submission 187160) | Surface soil microbial communities from Centralia Pennsylvania, which are recovering from an underground coalmine fire - Coalmine... | ecosystem: Environmental > Terrestrial > Soil > Unclassified ...
CGCACGTCCGGTCCGCGGCGGCGCAAATCGAGCATCAGATAGGCCACGCGCTGGCCCGGCCCGTGATAGGTCGTTTGCCCGCCGCGCCCGGCAGCGAACACCGGAAAGCGCGCATCGAGCACGTCCGTCGGCTTGGCGCTGGTGCCAGCGGTGTAGAGGGACGGGTGTTCCAAGAGCCAGACCAATTCGGGTTCGTTGCCGGCGGCAATTTCGCTGGCGCGAGCCTCCATCGAGGCGATCGCCTCCGCGTAGTCCACCGGCTGCGCGCTCACCCGCCATTCCGCCATTTGCTGCGGATTTATCAGGCCAAAACTCAGATCGTTGCGCGCGTTAACCACTCGTTCACCATGCCGTGGTGACCTGTCATGTATCCATTCCGGGCCGCAACAGGAAGCCAAGGTGAGCACACTCGACAAGGTCGCCGTCGATATTACCGTGGTGCTGGGCACCACCTCCATGCCCGTGCACCAAGTGCTGCGGCTCGGCCGCGGCGCCATCATCGAACTCGACTCCACCGAGAACGATGCCGTCAACGTCCTGGCCAACGACCTGCCGGTGGCCAAGGGCACGGTGGTCGTCAACGGCAACCGCATCGCCGTCGAGGTCGGCGAGCTTCTGCCGCGCCCGCCCGATATGCGCTGACATCGAGCGCCCGTTTGCCCGAGAAATCGCGGGAATGAGGGCGGCGCCGGGCCTTGTCCCTCAACACCCTATTTGTTACATGACCGCCGTCTTGGGACGCGGGGCCACGCGATGCCGCGGCGTCCTCTCCCCATGCGGTCGTGGCGGAATTGGTAGACGCACTAGCTTGAGGTGCTAGCGGGGCAACCCGTGGAGGTTCGAGTCCTCTCGACCGCACCAGCCCGCGCGTATTTGCGCGAAGGCTGTCGACCCCAATCAATAAGAGCCGGTTATCCGGTCCGCAGAACTTCCCGCGTCGTTATGCGCGGCAGGTTTGCTCGATGCCAGGTGCCGCCGCCGGTGACGGTGTTGTTCCAGTGCGAGCTTCACGCGGCGGCGCAGCGCGGCTTTCTCGGGTCCGGCTTTCTGCGCGTCGGCGTGCAGCAGGCGGGGCCAATTCTCCTTCTCAATCGGCGTGGCGGCAACTTCCGGCAGGGTCTTCGGCTGTTCGCCGGCGAACACGACATGCACCACCCGATAACCGTTGGCCTTGAGCTGCTTGAGCAGGATCGGCAGGGCAAGTGCGGTGGCCGGATGGATATCATGCATCAAAATGATGCCGCGTCCCTTCGCATTGAGGCGGCGCATGGTCCGCTCGACAATCGCATCCGGCGTCGAGCCGCGCCACCAATCGTCGGTGTCGACGTCCGCGCTCCAGGTGATCAGGCCCTTGCGCTCGAGGAAGCTGTCGATCGCGCCGGTGCGGCCGAAGCCGGGAATGCGGAAGAACGGCGATAAGGCCTTGGCGTCGCCAAGCGCCGCATCGACGGAGGCGATGCCATCGTCGACTTCGCTCTCCACGCGCGCCATCGACAGGCGTTGGAAAGCGAAGGGATGATGTTGCGAATGGGTGCCGATGCTGTGACCTTCATTGTAAATGCGCCGCACCAGATAAGGGCGCGGCGCCGCCATCTCGCCGACGAGGAAATACGTGGCCTTCACGCAATTGGCGGCCAGTGTGTCGAGAACGCTGTTGGTGTAAGGCGGTATCGGGCCGTCGTCGAAGGTCAGCACCACCTCGTGGTCGTTTAGCGGCAGCGTCTGCTTGTAGTTGATCGTTCCGAGCGTACTGAACTCGCCGGGCTCGATCGTCAGCACGCGGCTGGTGCCGAGCGCGTCGGGATGGCCTGGACAGTCGACGGCCGCCGTTTTCGCCGCTTGCGAAAAGGCCGGTTCGGTCGGGTAGGGCACATCGGGTTGCGCCGCCGTGATGGCCGCCTGCACGGCATCGATCTTTGCCTGCGGATGGGCCTGCTCGGCCGCTGCCGGAGCAATGGCGCCCGTTACCGCGGGTTCTGCTGCTGCATCAGTTTGAGAGCCGGCGGAGTGAGATTGCAAAACGGCAAGCTGCGATGCCGATGCATCCGCGGCCGCATGATGCGGCGCCTCCGGCCTTTGCATTTCGACGTTTGCCGGCGCAGAAGAGGCCGCGGGCGCCGCGTCAGCCGGCTCTCCTGATTTCGCCGGTTCGACAGCAGCGGGAAGCACCGCCTGCGCAAGGACCATCGCTGGCTTGGCCGCAGGGGCGAAGGAGAAAGCCACGGCGCCGGCCACGCCGCCGATCAGGCAAAGAACTCCCGTCGCGAAAACGCGCATCTCAAGACCCCACCCCCGTCCATCCGCGCCCGCGGCGGCCCGGATTGATAACGTCCCTCAGCCTAGTGAGTCGCAGATTAACCGAAAATTAACCAAAAATAACGGCTCAAAACCCAGGTTTGGTGGGTTTTCCCCGCTGTTGCCGGACCAAAGGTGAGCTCAAGAGCCGTGCGGCTGCGCCGGAACGACGTGGACGATGCTGTAGCTCCGCCGCTTCAATTCGCGGAGCAAGGCCGGCAGCATGCGCGCAGTCTGTGCCTTGGTATCGTGCAGCAGCACGATGCCGCGCCCCGCCTTATCGATGCGGCCGAGCAGGAGCTGCAATTCGCGCTCGGGCGTCATTGGATTCCAGTCGCTCGCCCAGATATCGGCGCCGAACACCACGATGCCGCGGCGGTTGAGTTCGTCCAGCAGCGCCGGCGTGGAGGCAAAGCCGGGAAAGCGGAAGAACGGCGACGTCGGCACGCTTCGCCGCACGCCGTAGAGTGCGAATTCTTCGGCGGCAATTCCGCGGTCGACCTCGGCCAGCGCTTTGGCGGACGGAAGCCGGCTGAGCAACGGGTGGGAATAAGTGTGAGTGCCGATGCTGTGGCCCTCGGCCAACTCGCGGCGGGCGATCTGCGGATGAGCGGCGATATTGCGGCCGAGCAGGAAGAACGTCGCCTGCACGCATTCATGCTTGAGCGCGTCCAGCACTTTGGGAGTCGTGGTTGGCCACGGGCCGTCATCGAAGGTCAGCACCAGCTTCTTGGCGGCAAGGGGCAGCGTCACCGGGAATTGCTTGCGCCCCACGCGCGGCCAGGTTTTTGCGTCGATGGCCAATTGACGGGCGGTGCCGAGCGCGTCGGGATTGCCGGGGCACGGCGGCGCGGCGGCGGCGGCTGAGGGCAGAAACAGCAGCGCAATCGTTACGGCGGCGAAGCGTGTCATCGGCTGGCCCGTGGCAGCGCACTTGAGCTTACCGCAGCCGTGGCGGCAAGCCATCTTTGTAGCGGCGCTTGCGCGAATGATTTGCCCCGGTCGAGACCGCGGCGTACAAGCGGCCGGTTTTCAACCGCCGGAGCCCGGCATGCTCGATCAAAACGACAACAGCCGCGTCGAAGCGGCGCCGCTGCCGCGCAACAAAGACGGCTCGATCCGCAAGGCCTTCGTCAAAAGCATCGCCCGCAGCATTGAGACCGGGGACGCAGCCGGCCTGCGTGCGCAGCTCGCTGGGCTCCATGAAGCCGATATGGGCGCGCTGCTCGACGTGCTGTCTCAGGAGCAACGCCCGCGCTTGGTGGAGCTTCTCGGCATCGACTTCGATTTTACCGCGCTGACCGAAGTCGATGACGCGGTGCGCGAAGAGATTTTGGAAGAGCTGCCGCCGAAGACCGTTGCCGAAGGGGTGCGCGAACTCGCATCCGATGACGCGGTCACGATCCTCAGCGCACTGCCGAAACAAGAGCAGGCGGAAATCCTCGATCAATTGCCGCCGTCCGAGCGCAGCGCATTGGCGCGCAGCTTGGAATATCCGGAGGACTCTGCCGGACGGCGCATGCAGACCGACTTCATCGCCGTGCCGTCGCATTGGACGGTCGGTCAGGCGATCGACTACATGCGCGAGACCGCCGATTTGCCGGAGCGCTTTTACGAGCTTTACGTCGTGGACGAGAGCGGCAAGTTTGTCGGTGCCGTGCCGCTCGATCGCCTGCTGCGCAGCAAGCGTCCGGTCCCGCTGGTCGAGCTGATGGAGGCGGAGCGCCGCCTCGTCCGCGCCGACGAAGACAAGGAGGAGGTCGCGCGGCTGTTCCAGCGTTACGATCTCGTCGCCGCGCCCGTGGTCGACTCCGTCGATCGCCTTGTCGGCGTCATTACCTTCGACGACGTAGCCGACGTGATCGAAGAGGAAGCGGAAGAAGACATCAAGGCGCTGGGCGGCGTGACCCGGCCTGAAGAGCTGTCCGATTCGGTGTTTTCCATCGCGCGCGGCCGTTTCAATTGGCTGCTGGTCAATCTTGGCACCGCTTTCATCGCATCCTCGGTGCTCGGGCTGTTTGAAGGACAGTTGCAGAAGATGGTCGCGTTGGCGGTGCTGGCGCCGATTGTCGCCAGTCAGGGCGGCAATGCCACAACGCAAACGATGACGGTCGCCGTGCGCGCGCTTGCCACTCAGCATTTGAGCGAGGCCAATGCCTGGCGCATCATTGTCCGCGAATTGCTGGTCGGATTGGTCAACGGCGTCGCCTTTGCGGTGATCACCGGCGTCGGCGCCTATATTTGGTTCAAAGTCCCCGGGCTTGGTGTCGTCATCGGTTTGGCGATGATCTGCAATCTCGTCGCCGCCGCGCTTGGCGGCATTCTCGTTCCACTGCTGCTTCACCGTTTGAAATTCGATCCGGCGGTGGCCTCCAGCCCATTCGTGACCACGGTAACCGACGTTGTCGGGTTTTTCTCGTTCCTGGCCATTGCCACGGTCTGGTTCGGCCTGCGCTGAGACCGCTAACCGTTCGTTCACCCTCTTTCCTGACGACGCATTAACGCTGCGTTCCTAGCGTGACCGCCAGGGATTGTGGGGTTTGCAGTGAAACGCGTGTTGCAGGCGGCCGGCCGGTATCGCGGGGGCACGCTCGGCTCATGGGCGGACGCGTCGCGCCGGGCTGCGCCCGGCAACGCGTCGACTGCAGCCCTCACGGCGGCGCTCGTTGCGCTGGCGGCCGGCGTCGTCATTGTGGCGGCCATCGCCTACAATTTCGCGGAATCTCAGGATGATCAATTGCGGCTGCAGCAGCGCGAGGCGGTTCGCCGCGCCGCCGTCGAATTGCGCGCCTCCGGCGATCGGCAGCGCATCGATCTAAATCGGCTCCGCACTATCGAACAAACCGCTCGCATCGACGGGCTAACGTTCGAAACCGAGCCGTCGTCAAGCGGGCGCGAGATGCAGCCCGTGCTCGATGCGGCGGGCCGGATTGTCGGCTTCTTCGCCTGGCCGCGCGCGAACCCGATGGCGACCGCGGTATTGGGGCTGATGCCGAGCATTGCCGGGTGCGTCGCTGTGCTGCTTGCACTCGCCGGCTTTATCTCGCGCGCCGGGCGCCGGAGAGTGCCGCGTAGGCATGCTCCGCGGGTAGCAAACGACAGTAGAGTGGCGGATGCCGCCGCGGACGAGCAAACGCTTCTCCGGCGGGAACTGGCGGCAGCGCTCAACGCCGGCGCGCTCGACGTTCATTACCAGCCGATTGTTGCTGCCCAAGGTGGCCGTATGGTTGGGGCCGAGGCGCTCGCACGCTGGACGCACCCCGAGCGGGGGGCGATCGGGCCCGCCGTCTTCATCCCGATTGCCGAGCAGACGGGTCTGATCGATACGCTCGGTACATTCGTCTTGCGCCGCGCGCTGAGCGAGGCCAAGCGCTGGCCCGACCTCTATTTGGCGGTCAATCTGTCGCCGCTGCAGGTGCGCAACCCTGCGCTCCGTAAAACAATCCGTTCGGCGCTGGAGGAGAATGGCGTCGCTGCGTCTCGGCTGGTGTTGGAGATCACCGAAGGCGTGCTGATCGACGATCCTGACGAAATGGCCGCCCGCTTAAGCGACCTGCACGAGCTCGGCCTGCGCATCGCTCTCGACGATTTCGGTGCCGGTTATTCCAACCTCGGCTATTTGCAGCGTTTTCCGCTGGATAAGCTCAAGATCGACCGGAGCTTTGTGCACTCGCTCGGTAAGTCGGCGAATGGCGGGGTCATCATCAAAGCGATTGTCGCGCTCGGCCGCGCACTGGGCCTGTCGGTGCTTGCGGAGGGCGTGGAAACCGAGCAACAGCGGGTGTTGCTGCGGCTCGCCGGCTGCGACGAAATGCAGGGCTTTCTCTTCGGCAAGCCGGCGCCGGCAGAGACGATCGAGGCGCTGGTGCGCCAGAGCGCACTTACACGCGTGCCCGCCCTGGCGCTGACAGCGTAGCTCCAAGGCGGTAAATTCCTCGTGCGGGGAAGGCGCCGGAGACTGCAATGATTCCGAATGCCTGGACGGGATTCGACTTCGGTCTAGGGCCCGATGTCGACATGCTGCGCAAGACGGTGGCCGATTTTGCCGGCGACCGCATCGCCCCGCGCGCCGATGAGATCGACCGCAAGAACGAATTTCCGCGCGAGCTGTGGCCGGAGATGGGCAAGCTCGGGCTGCACGGCATCACCGTCGAAGAAGAATACGGCGGAGCGGGCCTAGGCTATCTCGAGCACTGCGTGGCGATGGAGGAAATTTCGCGCGCCTCGGCGGCGGTGGGCCTGTCCTACGGCGCGCATTCCAATCTTTGCGTCAACCAGATTCGGCGCAACGGCAGCGAAGCGCAGAAGCGCAACTATCTGCCCAAGCTGATCTCCGGCGAGCATGTGGGCGCGCTGGCGATGTCGGAGCCCGGTGCCGGCTCCGACGTGGTGTCAATGCGTACGCGGGCGGACAAGAAGGGCGACCGCTATATCCTCAACGGCTCCAAGATGTGGATTACCAATGCTCCCGTGGCCGATACGTTCGTGATTTATGCCAAGACCGACCGTACGGCCGGGGCACGCGGCATAACTGCCTTTATCGTCGAAAAGGGTTTCAAAGGCTTCGCCGCGGCACAGAAGCTCGACAAGCTCGGCATGCGCGGCTCCGATACCGGCGAACTGGTTTTCACCGACTGCGAGGTGCCGGAGGAAAACGTGCTCGGCGCCGTCGGCAACGGCGTCAACGTGCTGATGAGCGGGCTCGACTACGAGCGCGTGGTGCTGGCCGCTGGTCCGCTCGGCATCATGCAGGCCTGCTTGGATGTCGTCCTGCCCTATGTGCACGACCGCAAACAGTTCGGACAGCCGATCGGCAGTTTTCAGATGATGCAGGCGAAGATCGCCGACATGTACGTCACCATGAACGCGTCCAAGGCCTATGTGTATGCCGTGGCGCGCGCCTGCGACGAGGGACGCACCACGCGCGAGGATGCCGCCGGCGCGATCCTCTATGCCGCCGAGCGCGCGACGTGGATGGCGCTCGAAGCGATCCAGTGCCTTGGCGGCAACGGCTATATCAGCGAGTTCCCCACCGGGCGCCTGCTGCGCGACGCCAAGCTGTACGAGATCGGGGCTGGGACCAGCGAAATCAGGCGCATGCTGATCGGGCGGGAGATTTTCGAGAAGACGCGCTGACTGTCGAATTGGCACGCGCCGCGCTTGGGATTGTCAGCATCGACGTTACTGATTTCGACCGAGTCCTTGCAGAACAGACCGGGGCTCTTATTGCGAAAACAAAGCGTTCCGGATTGTCGCTCGGGGATAGAGCTTGCCTTGCGCTCGCCGCACGCGAGCAGGTGCCGGCGCTAACCAGCAACCGCGCATGGTCTAAACTTGAGTTAGGCGTCGAAGTGCGCCTCATCCGCTAAAGACGTGCATTAACTTTTGCCCGCCGCGAATCAGCTAGTGCATTGGCCGACGTCATTCATGGAGGCCAGCCATGATGCGGGTGCGGCTCAAGGCCGACGGGCGGATCGTGGAAATCCTGCCCGATGGCAGCGAGAAAACCGTCGATCATTCCGACCCGGCGCAATTCGTGCGCCAGGTGCGGGCGCGTTGCCGGCTGACGCAGGCGGCATTCGCGGAAAAGATCGAAGTGCCGATCGAGACGGTGCGCAATTGGGAGCAGGGCAAGCGGCAACCGCGCGGCCCCGCGCGCGCATTGCTCAAGCTGATCGACAAGGCGCCGGAGGCCGCCTTCGCCGCGCTCGGCGGCAGCCGGCGGCGTTAATCGGTCACTCGGCGGCGGCGAGCCGCTGGCGCGGCTGGTAACGCGCAAAGCGCATCAGCAGATACATCGCGAGCAGCGTGGCGATGTAGACGATGAGCTGCAGTTCGGTCGGCCGCTCGGTGTAACCGATCAACGTGTGCATCAGGCGTCCCAAAATGCTGCCTTCCGATAGCAGCCACGACGTGTCCCACATCGTGCGGTCGAGCACGACGGCGACGCCGCCGTTGTTGAGGAATTGCACGGCTTGCGCGGCCATGCCGGCGGCGAGCAGCGCGATGAGCCAGCTGGTCACGGAAAAGATGTAGCGCGTCGGGATCGCCAGCAGCCCGAAATAAGTGAGCCCGGTGAACGCCGCGCCGGCGGCGACGCCGAGCAGGCCGCCGATGAACAGCGACATGCCGCTCGTGCCCGAGGCGAAAATCCCATAGAGGAACAGGACCACCTCGGAGCCCTCGCGCAGCACCGCCAGGCCCACGACGACGGCGAGCGCGGTCAGCGGCTTGGCGCCTTCGCTCACGGCGGTGCCGACCTGGCGCATCTCGGCGGCGATTTCCCGCCCGTGCCGCGCCATCCAGGCGTTGTGCCACATCAGCATCACGACGGCGATCGACAGCACGCTGGCGTTGAACAGCTCCTGGCCGGAGCCTTCGAAGGCCTGCGAGATCGCGCCGGCAAAGAGCGCGACGACGGCTGCGCCCAGGACGCCGGACGCCACCCCGATGCCGACCCAGCGGCCGCGGCCGAACACGCCGCGGGTTGCCGCCATGACGATGCCGACGATGAGGCCGGCTTCGATGACTTCGCGAAAGACGATGATCAGTGCGCCGAGCATTGTGCGTTCTTCTTATTATTCCGCGATCACCACGCCCTTGGCGGTGCTCTCATGATATTCGCCGATGAAGTTGTAGCGGCCCGGCTTCAGCGGCCCGATGCGCACAATGCCTTTGGATTTCCCCGGCACCACCTTCTCCACCTTCAGGTCGTGGCTGTCGAATTCCTCGGGCGTGGCGTCGTTGTTGACGACAGTCAGTTGCACGCGCTTGTTCGCCGGCACCTTGATTTCGCTCGGCGTGAATTTGTGATCCTTCAGCGTCAGGGTCAGATCGTCGGCATAAGCGGCCCCGCCGCAAACGAGCACCGCGACAGTTGCAAGAACGGCTTTACGCATGAGCTTCACCTTTAAAGAGCATCCCTCACAAAAGCATTAAACGCCTCGAATGCAATAGCTTTTTCCAAGTTTTGAGTTATTCCAATGTGAGAACTGCCGGCAAAAGCTTGCCTGCAAAGTATTGTCTTGGCCGAAGCCGGCAAAAAAATTTTCGTGAGCGCGCGCCGCCAAGGGCCCCGGTTGGCAGCCAACGGTCGAGCAGGCATTCTGCCGGTCCCGCCCGCGCTTTCGCTGAAGGCACTTCAGGAGACTTCCTCATGCAATTCGTTGAAGCCCATGGCGCCCGCATTCCCACCATCGGTCTCGGCACCATGACCCTCAAGGGCGATATCTGTGTGCAGGCGGTGAAGACCGCGCTGCAGATGGGCTACCGGCATCTGGATACCGCGTGGTTCTATGGAAACGAAAAGGAAGTGGGCGAGGGCATGCGCCAGTCCGGGGTCAGGCGCGACGACATTTTTGTCTGCACCAAGGTGCGGGAGACGCATTTACAGCCGGACAAATTCCGTCAGTCGCTCGACGAAAGCCTCGCCAATCTAAAGTTGCCTTATGTCGATCTGCTACTGATCCACTGGAACAACAAAGACATTCCCTTCAAGACCTCGGTCGGCGCGCTCTGCAAAGCGAAGAAAGACGGCCTGGCCAAGCATGTCGGCGTCGCCAATTTCACGACCAAGATGCTCGATGAGGCCTGGGCGGTGACCACCGAGCCGCTGGTCTGCAACCAGATCGAAGTCCACCCGTTCATCAACCAGGATAAAGTGCTCGCCGCCAGCAAGAAACACGGCATGGCGGTGGTCGCTTATGTGCCGATCGCGCGCGGCAAAGTGCCGGGCGCAGAGGTGCTGGAAAAGATCGGCAAGGCGCACGGCAAGACCGCGGCGCAGGTGTCGTTGCGCTACCTGATCCAGCGCGATTGCATCCCCATTCCGCGCACGGCCAGCCCGGCGCATTTGAAGGAGAACATGGAGGTGTTCGACTTCAAGCTCTCCGATGCCGAGATGGCGGAGTTGAAAAAGCTCAACGCCACGAACATGCGTGTGGTCAATCCGCCGCACGCGCCGGCGTGGGATACGCCGTGATCCGCATCGTTGTCGGCGGGCTGCTGGCTTTCTTCATGGGCGCTCCGGTGTTCGCACAGGACCAAGCGGACGCGAACGATGCGGCGGCGATCGAAAATTGCATCAAGAGCAAGACCGGCGCTCACTGGAACTGGGAGCAATGCATCGGCCTGATCTCCGGACCATGCGCCAAGGACGAAGGGAGCATGGCCGATCGCGAAGTGACTGCGTGCGAGGATCGGGAACGCGCGGTGTGGGACGAAATCCTCAACAAGTCCTATCAGGCTCTGATGAAAGCGTTGGATGACGAGCAGAAGGTCAAGCTGCGCGAGATGCAGCGCGCCTGGATTGTGTCGCGCGACAAGACCTGCGGGTTCCTCTACGACTATTTCCAGGGGACGATGGCCTACCCGATGATCGCGGCATGTGTGGCGCGCGCGACCGGAATGCAGGCGCTCTATCTGCGCGGCTTTGCCGACGACGTTGCGGAGCGGAAATGACGCAGGCGGTCGAGGCCAAGGGTTTCTCGATCCCGCTCGTCGGGCTCGGCACCTGGGCGTTGCGCAATGTCGCGCGCATGGTCGAGCAGGCGATCCGCTTGGGCTATCGCCACATCGATACGGCGCAGATGTACGGCAATGAGGCGGAGGTCGGGCAGGGCGTACGCGCCTCCGGCAAGCGCGGCGAGGTGATGGTCACCACCAAGGTGCAGCCGACCAACCTCGCCCCGCACGATCTGGAGCGCTCGGTGAAGGAAAGTCTGGCGCATCTGCGGCTCGATGTGATCGATCTGTTGCTCATCCACTGGCCCAATCCGCGCGTGCCGCTCGCCGAAACGCTCGGCGCGATGATGAAGATGAAACGGGAAGGCTATACACGCGCGATCGGCGTCTCCAATTTCAACGTTGCGCTGCTCGACGAGGCGAGCAGGATTGCACCGGAAATTGTCTGCAATCAGATCGAGTACCATCCCTTCCTCAACCAGGACAAAGTAATCGCGGCGTCCCGTGGACACGGCTTGGCGGTTGTCGCCTATAGCCCGGTGGCGCGCGGCGGTGCCTCCGGCAACGCGGTGCTCGAGCGCATCGGCAAGGCGCACGGCAAGAGCGCGGCGCAGGTGTCGCTGCGCTATCTGGTGCAGCAGGGCGTTGTCGTCATTCCGCGCACCAATCGGCTGGAGCGGCTCGGGGAAAATCTGGCGCTGTTCGATTTTGCGCTCAGCGACGCGGAGATGGCGGAGATCCACGCGCTGGGTCACCGCGGCGGCCGCATTGTGGATTGGTCGTACTCGCCGAAGTGGGATTGAAGATCTCCAGCGTGACCAAAGCGGACGATAGCGCGCTTGTGCTGTTCTCCGGCGGGCAGGACTCCACGGTCTGCCTCGCCTGGGCGCTCGAGCGCTTCGCGCGCGTGGAGACCGTCGGTTTCGCCTATGGACAGCGTCACGCCGCTGAGCTCGACGCGCGTCCGCGTCTGCGCGAGCGCATGCGCAGGCTTAAAGCGGACTGGAGCGCGCGCCTGGGAGACGACCATGTTCTCAGCCTCGACGCGCTGGGAGCGATCTCCGATACCGCGTTAACCCGCGACACTGCCATTGAGAGCGGCCCCGGCGGATTGCCGACCACTTTCGTTCCGGGGCGCAATTTGATCTTTTTCTGCTTTGCCGGCGCGCTGGCCTATCGCCGCGGCATCCGTCATTTGGTCGGCGGTATGTGCGAAACCGACTATTCCGGTTATCCGGATTGTCGCGACGATACGGTGAAGGCCATGCAGGTTGCGCTCAGCCTCGGCCTTGATACGCGTCTCACCCTGCACACCCCGCTGATGTGGATCGACAAAGCGGCGACTTTCGCCCTCGCCGAGACCCTTGGCGGGCAGGACTTCCTTGATCTCGTGATTGAGGACAGCCATAGCTGCTATCTGGGAGACCGCAGCCGGCGGCACGACTGGGGTTACGGCTGCGGCGAGTGCCCGGCCTGCCGGTTGCGGGCGCAAGGCTTTGCCGAATTTAAGAACCGGAAAGAGGCCTCACGTTGAAGGAAAAACGCAAAAATATTGAAGGTCTCGTGTTTCTTGGTCTGTTCTGCCTCACGATTCCGGCGGCCAACT
>Ga0209581_1003932_pt1 | contig 12359 bp, 9 predicted proteins | sample Coa_R2_FD_187160 | JGI IMG/M metagenome (GOLD analysis project Ga0209581, IMG submission 187160) | Surface soil microbial communities from Centralia Pennsylvania, which are recovering from an underground coalmine fire - Coalmine... | ecosystem: Environmental > Terrestrial > Soil > Unclassified ...
GAACTTGTCCATTACGTTGAGCATGTCCTTCATGCCCGCGTTCATGCTGCCGATGTGCAGGTCGGTCGAAATTGAATCCGGCGTGAAACCGGCCTTCATCAGCGGAATTGCGACGCGCCACAGAAAGCTGCCGCCGCCGTGACCCACATCAAAGATCACGCCGCGCTGGCGTCCTTCGATCATGGCCTTGCTCGGACCGCCGGAGTCGTCCTGCTCTCCGCGCAGACCCGAATACATGTGAGTATAGATGTCTCCCGGCCGCAGCACCCTCGTGAGCAGGTCGTAGAGGGGCCGCTCCATGCGTTTCGCGCCATAGTCGATCATGACTGGAATGTCCGCGATTTTGCCCGCCTCGACCGCCTGCTCGTAGGGCTTCCATTCAGGACCCATGAAGTGCGCGCTCTTGACTCCGACGATCAAGCCCTTGTGCTTGAGCGCCATCTCCGCCGTCGGCTTCGCCTCCATATCGCTCAGGTCCTGCTCCCATTGGCCGCCGCGCATCCCGTGTCCTACGATGTTGATGAACGCCAGCACGCGCGTCTTAGAGCGCTCGATGATGCGGTTCTTGAAATCTTCAAAGTTGCGCCATCCCGAGCTGCCGGCGTCGGCAACCGTCGTCACGCCGGTGCGGAAGGTGAATCCATCCGGATACACGCTGTTGTCGCCGGCATAGGATCCTCGCTCGCCGGTGCCGGCATATACATGAACGTGAATATCCACCAGCCCCGGCGTGACGTACAGGCCCGACACGTTCACCGATTTCAACGCTCGCGCCGGATCAATGTTTTGCGCCACAGCCGCGATTTTGCCGTCCTTGATGGCGACGTCGCGAACCGCGCTGAGATTGTTCTTCCCGTCGATCACGTGCCCCCCTTTGAGGAGCAGATCGTATTCCTGGGCGAGGGCGCAGACGGCGGCAAGGAGCGCGATCGAAAGCTTCATGGGGCCTCAAATATATGCGATGCAGTCGATCTCTACCAGCGAGTCGCCCGGAATGCCGCCCGCAGCCGCTATGGTCGTGCGCACCGGCGGCTCCGGCCCGAACTTGCCAAGAAACACCTCATTCATTCCCGCATAATCCTTCAGGTCATTTAAATATACATTTACCTTCAGCACTTTCTCCATCGAGGATCCGGCTTCTTCCAGCCGCTCCTTGAGCTGATTCAGTACGTGCTCGGTGTGCTGTTTGATGTCGCCTTTAAAATGGGCGCCGATTCCCGAGAGATACAGCAGATTGCCGTAGGAAACGGCAGGACTGAACAGAGGCGTCTTCTCCGGTCGCTTCCCTTTTACCCAATGAACCTTCTTGGCCGGCTTGTCAGCATTCGCGGCCATAGCCGGAACGGCGGCTGCTCCGGCAGCCGTCAGTCCCTTGCTCAGAAAACTTCTGCGATTCGTGCTCTTCTTCATCCGTGCTCCTGTTGCAATGTGGTTTCTGTTATGGTCAAGACGCGATCGGAGTCAATGTTACGTAGCTCCTGTTTGACTCCGCTCGGCCATTCTATGCGAATCCGTTCGATGCGCGCCGCCTTCCCCAGTCCGAAGTGCAGTCGAAAATCGCTCTGCGAGAGGTAACTACCCCCGCTTCGCACTTCATCCACCTGCGTCACGCCTCCCGACGTGATGGCGACCTTGGCGCCGATTCCGCTGCGGTTCGAACGGGCGCCGACGAGCTTCAGCAGCACCCAATGATTATCGTAAATGCGGCTCTGCTTCAGCAGCGACGGAGGCTCGTTCTGGTTATTAACGAGAACCTCAATCCGGCCGTCGTTGTCGATATCGCCGAAAGCCGCGCCGCGCGAGGAGTGCGGCTCCATGATGCCCCCTCCCGCCGCGCCGGAGATATCGGCGAACTTGCCGTTGCCCAGATTCCGGTACAAAATTGCTGGCTCTTTATACGTAATATCAATTCTAAGACGGTCGACTTCCGGAAAGGCGTGGCCGTTCACCAGCAGCAGGTCCTTCCAGCCGTCATTATCGAAATCGAGAAAGCCGCAGCCCCAGCCGACATAGCGAGTATTCCATGCCAGTCCAGCTCCGGCGGTTGCATCTTCGTACTCGCCCTCGGCTTGAGAACGATACAGCGTCTCGCGCTCATCGGAGAAATTCGTACGAAACAGATCAACGCGGCCATCGTGATTGTAGTCCGCCGCAGCGGCGCCCATTCCCGAAAGCGCCATGCCGTTCTCATCGAGCGCCACGCCTCGCAACACGCCCTCCTCAGAAAACCTGCCGCCGCCTTGGTTGATGTAAAGCAGCGACGGAGTGCGGTCGCAGGCGACATAGATATCCGGGCGGCCGTCCCCGTTGAAGTCGCCAGTCAGTACGCCGAGCGAATAGTGCTGGTCCGGCGCAGCGATCCCCGACTCTGTGGACACATCGCGGAACGTACCGTCGCCGTTGTTGTGGTACAGGATGTTGCGACCAAACGGCAAACCTCGCGGGCCGCAGTTCACCGGAATGTTCCGGTAGTAACAGTATGGATTGTCGCCCGGCTTCGGCGCGGTCTTCGGATCGAACTCGACGTAGTTGGCGACGAATAAATCAAGATGGCCGTCGCGATCATAATCGATAAACGCGCACCCTGTGTTGTACCGCACGCGGTCCTGCGCCAGACCCGCGCGCGCGGTCACGTCCTCGAAGCGCCGGCCGTCCACGTTCCGGTACAAATGATTCGCGCCGTAATAGGTGACGAACAGATCTGTGTAGCCATCGTTGTCGAAATCCCCGGCGCAGACGCCCTGGCCCCACCCCGATGTTCCGGCGGCGTCCAGCCCCGTTTGGTGCGTAACGTCGCGAAAGCGCGCGCGGCCTTCGTTATGATACATACGGTTCGTGTTCCCGGGCCCGGAGACCAGGAAGACATCAAGCAGGCCGTCATTATCGTAATCAATGAGGGCGACGCCGCCGCCCGTCGTCTCGATGATGTACTGTTTGGACCGGGCGCCGCCATTGGGGATTGCCTCGGTGAATCCCGCTTCCGCCGCGATGTTCCGAAAGTCCGGCGGCGCCGCAAGCGGCGCAAAGGCAAAAAGGACCGCGGCAGCGAGCGCTTTCACGGCTTTTCGGCCGGTTTTTCGCCGAGTTTTTTCAAAAATTCGGAGAATTCGCCCTCCGGCGGCTTTTGAAGCCGGTCCAGCTCGGCCTTTTCCTTCAGCGCCTTCTGCGCGTCGCCCGTGTTGCGATAGACGAGCATGAGCGTATAGTGCGCTGACTCCATATCGGGCTGGAGGCGAACGGCGCGTTCGAGCAGAGCAATCGCATCCGAGTACCGCCCGGCGCGCACGTGGGTCTTGGCCAGCGCGACCAGCGCTTCCGGAAAATCCGGACTGAGCTCGACAGCCCTGGCAAAATGCTCCGACGCTTCCGACAAGCGATCGCGCGCCGTGAGGATCTGTCCGATTTCGTACTCCGCCGCGGCGTCCGCTGGATTCAGCCTCAGCTCCGCTTCAAACTCCTTCTGCGCAGCTTCGAGCGCCGCCGGCGCATGGGATTCCAGCAGCAGAGCGCGACCGAGTCGGAAGTGAAGGTTCAGCGCGTCGGGATTTTTCGCGATCGCCTTCCGATATTCGGCTACAGCTTCGCCGTACCGGCCCTGCGTTTCGAAAATTTCGGCTGATAGCTGATTAACCCGGAACGACGCTGGAGCGTTCTGATACATACGCAGGACGGCGTCGTTCCAGGCGCGCATATGCAGCCGCGCCGACTCATACAGTACGTCAGCGTCCTTGGGAAATTCGCGCTCGAGCCGCGCAATCACGGGGGCGGCGCCTGCGAAATCCTTGCGCGCAATCAGACACTGGGTCAGCGCCAGACCGCATAATCGACGCAACTCCGCATCGCCATTGGACTCGAATTGCTGTGTGAGGCTGCGCTCGGCTTGCCGGCATCCGCCGCTCGCCGCCGTCGCCAGAGCAAGGAACGTCTGGGCGTGAGAATCGGATGGGAAGGAGGACAAAAGCTTCTTCGCTTCTGCGTAGCGGCCCTGATGAAAGGCCCGGATTCCCTCGTCCACGCCGGTCTGTGCCAGCAGCGGCGCGCACCAGATCAGAGCGCTAATGCCCCGCATCATCCAACACCAGGTCCAGATTTCCGAACCTGCGCCGTTCCAGCCCATCGAGCATCCGGAACGCCAGCGCCGGCGCGGCGCCGGGCGCGATTTGAACGCGGGGCGCTACCCGCTCCGAAGGCGTCTCGGCGATTTCCAAAACGCGCCCCGAGCGCGCCACTTGCTCGAGCAGCCCCGGCGATAACGCAAGCAACATGAGTAAAATCACACGTTCACCCATTCCCGCATGCGCCGATTTACGACCGTGAGCGAAACCGGCGCGGCGTCCGGCTTGAGCGGAAAGTCCGGCGGCGCGATCACCAGCGCTTCGTCCATGCCCTCGCCGACAAAAATATACGCCGTGTTTCTCCGATATTCCGGGTATTTCTCAAATTCCTGCCACAGATATTGATAGAAAATTTCGAGATCCACATAGGAGCCCAAGGCGTCCATCTGGGATGGAATCTCACTCACGCGATCCTGGTCCGCGTAGATCAGCAGGCTGCTGAACGGCTTGACTTTGTTGCGGACCCCGAAGCTGACAATGACCAGCGAGGGTCGCGCCCGCCGCGCCGCCTGAATGGTCGACCATTCGACAAACGTATTGTTGACCAGCAGCGTTCCATTCCCGTTCAGCAGAGTCGCGCGAGTAAATTCCGCCAGCACCGGATCGCCGGCCAGCGCCGACTCTCCGGGTTCGATTTTCATGGCCTTGAGCCGTAGGCTCAACTGCTGCGGTCCGGATATATTCTCAGCCCGGACCGTCCGGTCCACCTCCTCCATGAGCCGCTGGCGATAGGGCGCGAGGCGTTTATAGCTGAGATTCACCGTCTTGGCGTCCGCTTCCAAAGCGCCGAGCCGCTCGCCAGCCTCGATCGACCAAGCCTCATACCGCGCGCCGCGCGCCTCCGAGTAGGCAGTCGTAATCGATGCTGCGCGCTCCGAGGACGCCGCTCCTGTAAGCAGAAGCGGCACGAACTCGCGGACGTCCTCCGGCGTCCGTAACGCGATGCGGCGCCCACGCGCCGCGATTCGGGTCCACATGCGATCCGGACCCACCGGCAGATCAGCCGGCGAAATCACCACCACTAACCGGGGACGACCGCGCCGCGCCGCCTCGGCGTCGAGAATCGGGTCGATCTGCGAGAAAACGCGCGCGATGGCCGCGCGCCACTCGGAGTAATGCGCATTGCGATTGAGAAAGTCCACCTGCTCGAGCGTGAACCGGCGCCGCGGCCAGGTGCGTTCGTTCACGCCCATCAGCCGCTCAGCCGCACGCACTGGCTCGAAAAGGCCGTCCACTTCCGGAGCCGGCGCGCGGTCGAGCAGCGTGAAAAGACGAGTGAAGTAGTCCTGTTCGGCTGGGAACAACAGGTCCCATTCGCGCATCTGCTCCAAAAAAAACGCGCTGAATGTAACCGGCAGGCGGTCAAACAGGCCCTTATCGACCCACGCCTGTACATTCGCCGCGAGTTTGACCCCGGCGCCCATTAGATCAGTTCCTTCAATGGCCTCCCGGCCATCTCTGCCGGTTTCACGCCAAGCAATGCCGCCGCAGTGGCGCACACGTCGACGTGCTGCACCGGCCGCTCCGTCTCGCCTCTCGGTACGCCCGCTCCGAGCGCCAGCAGCCACATGTTCCGGCACGAAGGATCGCCGCTGCGGTGGTTCAAAAACCCGTTTGCCGTGTTCACATCGCCGTCGCGGCCCAGCTCCGGGAGGATCAGGAGCGTAGTGCGCTCCTTGTAGTGTGGATTGGTCTGGATCTCATCCCACAGCATGCCCGTGAGCCGGTCCGTTTTCGTGATTGCTCCGAGATACAGCGAGTATGAACCCCAATGCGCCACATCCATATCCCAAAAATTCACCAGCATGAGGCGCGGCGCGAACTCGCGCATGACTTCGCGGGCGATAAAGAACGTCAGTTCGTCGCCTGAAGTCGGCGCGTCAGGGCCGTTGATGAAATCGACCAGCCCGCGCGTGAGCGTTTCCCGAACCCGCCGGTCCAATTGCCGGCCCGCTTTGAAGATTGTCCAGCCGACGCCCTCATATCCCTCGTTGAGCAGGTCCTCGAGCCGGCGCTGGACGTTTTCGCGGTCCGCTACGCCGTGTCCGGCGCCGGATTTGACGACGCTCTGAACCGCTTCGAGCAGCAATTGCTTCGGCAGGACGACATTGGCGCCGTAGGCGGGGCCAAACGACGCATCCGAACTCGAACCGATGGTGGAGAAGCTCTTATTGGTGGCGATGACCCATGCGTTGGTGGCATCCGCACGCCGCTGCTTGCGAAAGCTTTCAAACACGGTAGGGCTCGCCGGCGGCTGAAACCCGAAATCGTCAACGCGCTGCCACTGGCCGGTCAGAATGCTGGCGCTCGAGTTGAAGTGCGACAGGACCCCAGCGTTGACGCATGTATGGAAGAAGTAGCCCTTAGGCCGCAGTTCCACCAGCCGCGGGATGTTGTGCAGGCCTTCGGGAGCAAACGTCTCCGAATATCGGACCCCGCCGCCGAACGTAACGATGATGACCTTGTTATCCGGCGCGGGTTCGGCGTCGAGCCATGACGGCGCAATGCGGTGTGCAATCGACAGTCCCGCGAGCTGAACAAATCGCCGCTTGGAGAGCTGAAGCATCAGTACTCCGTAATCTCGCCGCCTGAGATCTTCTTGCGCACATTCGATCCCAGATCAAGCGGGTGGTCGTAACCAGCCTTGATCTCACCCCCCAGGGAATAGTAAGGACCGATATCGCACGCCATGCTGCCAGTCACTTCTTCAATAAACTGGATCCCTGTGATGACCTTGGCCGACTTGTATCCGTAGCGGGCAGGATCGAATACGCGCAGCGGCGCGCCGTGACGCTCGGTAAGCGGCTTGCCCGCCATGTCGAGCACCATCATCACGTTCGGCTTCGCCAGGTCGTCCAGCGCGTATTCTTCATACCACTTGTCCGCGCAGTCAAACCGCACCGCCCTCGCGTTCCTGGCTGGCTTTGCCATCTCAACCAGATGACCAAAGCGAAAACCTCCCCATGTTGTGCGCGACGACCAGCACTGCACGCACTTCATCCGCGAATTCTGCGTCTCCTGCGGCAACCGTCTGAGATCGGCGACCGTAAGCTCCAGCGGCTTTTCGACCAAGCCATGCACCTTCAGACGGTACGCCGCCAGATCGATCGGGGGAATCGGGTTGTACCACATGAAGCGAAAGCCGAGCTCGTCAGGCTCGTCGCTCGGCAGCAGAAGCCTCTTTTCGTTCGCCTTGGCTCGCAGCGCCGGAATCGAAGCGGCCGCCGCCAGGAAACGACGCCTGTTCATATGCCCTCTGGAGCGTCTCTCATTTTACTGCTCCTGACCCGCCCTTGTTTTCGCCTGCGAGGCGGGCATGGATGGCCCGCTGTTCGTCAGCCTCGGCGGCTCTCCCGAGCCGGTCATATACGCGCGCCAGCCGGTAATGCGGCGCGGGCTCCTTTGTGTTCAGTTCAATGCTGCGTTCAAATTCCTTCGCAGCTTCGGCGTAGGCGCGCTTGCGCTCGAGCAGCGCGCCCAGTTCGTAGTGCGATTCCCATTTCGAACCGTCCAGGCGGATAGACTTGCGCAGCAGCATCTCCGCCTGTTCCGGATCGGCGCCCGATGCGGCGAGCGCCTTGCCGTAGAGGAAATTTGCCAGCGCATCGTCCGGCTGCGCCTTTTGATACGACGCGAACACCTGCGTGACGGCGGGAAGCTTCCGCTCGGCGACATCCAGCATCCGTCCCAAAAATATATACGGTTGTCGAACATCCGGCGCAAGCTCAATCGTGCGCAGGAAGGAATCGATCGCTTCCGGAAACTTGCGCAATCCGTACAACGCCACTCCACGCGCCAGCTCGAGCTGGGCGCTCTTGTCGAATATTTTCAGGCCGGCCCGGAGCGTTTCGAGCGCTGGCTCGAACTTCTGCATCTGAAGCAACGTCTGCGCAAGCTGAAAGTAATATGTCTCATCGTAGGGCTGTAGTTCGACGGCCCTGCGCATCGCCGGAACGGCCGCGTCCAGCTTGCCCGCCCGCGCGTACAGCGCGCCTGCCAGCAAATACGCGGCGGCATCATTTGTTTTGGCGGCGTAGCGTGATTCAAAGTCCGCTGCCTTGGCGAGCGATCCCCGCTCGGAGAAATACAGCGCCAGCCCGCGCAGCACGGCAGGATCGCCCGGCGCCAATTGTTCGGCCTTTGACGCGGAGTCGTCCGCCGCCGCAACCTTCTGCTGCTTCCAATAGGTCTGCGCGAGCGCCAGCCAGACGTCCGGCCTCCGCGGATTCAGCCTGGACGCGGTTTCAAGCTGGACTTGCGCGGTCGCGAGATCGTTCGCGTTCAGCGCAGTAAGACCCGCCATCAGCGCGGATTGAAACGCGCTGCTATCGGAAGCCAGCAACAATGCAGCAATGACGCCCGCTACCACAGATTTTCTTAATTGTAGGCAGAAGCGAGGGCGGACCGGCATAGGTCCGCCCTTTAGACAGGAGGTCAGAACTGGAGGCGGAGTTGGAACTGGATGTGGCGTTCCGATCCCGCAAATGTGGACGTCACCTTCCCGAAGTTCGCATCCTGCAAGTTGTTGTCCGGCGTAAAGTACTGCGGAGTGTTGGCGATATTCGTCCCCTCCGCCCGGAACTGAAGCCTCCACCGTTCGGTAAATGGGAAGTCTTTGAAGATGGAAAAGTCCAACGTTCTGGTTGGCGGGGCATTGTTGCTCTGCAGGCCAAGATTTCCGCCCGTCAGCGGCGCCGCAGGCTGGACCGCAGTGACATCGAACCAGTGGTCCGGGCTGCGGCCGTTTGATGGAGCGGCGCCCGGATCTTTGCCCGGCACAACGTCAGGCCGGCAGGCATTCCAGACCCCCTGGCACCCATTCCAGCGCAAGGTGTAGGGCTGCCCAGTGTGCAGAGTGAGAATCCCGTTCACTTGCCAGTTCCCTGCAATCGCGCTAGCGGCCCGGTTCATGTTTGCGCCCCATCGTTTGCCTCGGCCGAACGGAATTTCGTACGTGAAGCTCCCTACAAAGTTGTGACGGATATCCCAAGCCGCCGAGGAGTAACTGCTCGAGTAGTTGCGCGGATCGATGATGCCGAATCCCGTCGACCCGCTGAGCGTGGTTCCCGTATTGGCCAGCGCATGGCCATATGTGTAGGACAACAGCATTTGCAGGCCTTGTGAGTAGCGCTTTTCAAATTTCGCCGTCATCCCCTCGTAGTTGCCGAATCCGAATGATGCTGTACCGGAAATGCCGCCAATATACGGCGTGGGCCGGAGCGTGTTGCACGTAATTGTCGGATTTGTGGTGCCGAAATTCGGACACGCATTGGGGTCGGGCTGGAAAAGCTGCTTGGCTTGATGGTTGCCTACATAGGCGATTTCGAGCGCCGACTGCCACGGCAGCTCACGCTGAATGGCAACATTCCATTTGTGGACCAGCCCGTTGCGGAAATTCGTCGCCACACCCCGGAAGGACACCGGCGCGGGCAGGTTGAAGACGTTAATCGGGTATCCGCCCGAGACGCCATTGGGGAAGAAAGGATTCGTATCGAAAATGCTCGCGCCCGCGGGCCGGGCCAGGTCGGTTGACTGGTTGAATGGCACTGATTCGCCGCGGTTCGGGTTGCCGCCCTGATTTTCCTCGCCGCCGTAGAAAATTCCGTAGCCGAGGCGTATGACCGTCTTGTCGCGCCAATTATATGCGAGACCAATGCGCGGCGCGATGTCCGTCTTGTCCCAGGGGATGAGATATTTATCCACCTCTCCTCGCGACACGCGCACGTTCGGAAACGACGTGGGGAAGTTCGGCGGCAGGGGGGCGTTCTGGTCCTTGCCTTTCGGGATATAAAGCGTCAGGTTGTCATAGACGAAGTTCGACTGACGTCCGAATTTCTCGCCAATCGGCGAAAACAGCTCGTACCGAACGCCGAGGTTCAAAGTCAGCTTTGGCGTCACCTTCCAATCGTCCTGCGCGTAGAATGCCCAGGCCAGCTTCTCCGAAGAGATGAAATTGTTGGTCGAAATCCGGCCGTTATTGATCTGGCCAAGCAGGAACGACGCCATGTCGTCGCCAGTCTGCTTGTTCAGCGAGTTGGTTTGCGATGGAAAGGCCGTCTCGTTCTGATTGAAGTTCATCTCGCCGTGCGGATAGGGCACCTGGAAGAACGGGAACTTGATGATCCTGTATTCCGCGCCGAATTTCATGGCGTGCGATCCCTTCGTGATCGCAACGTTCTGAATGAAGTCCCAGACGTTGCTGTACTCCTTCGAGGGCAGCCAGTCATTTGCGCCAATTTGCGAATAGCCCTGCGAGAACTGCATCTGGGGAAGGCCGCCGTTGAGCGCCGTCATGGGGTTGTATCCGCCAATGCCGAACCGCGTGAACAGGTCCTCGTTCGGATTGGCCCCGACCCGCGATGTCACCAGACGGCTGAATCCCACGCGGGTTTCGGAGATGATCGACGGACTCCACACTCGCGTGTAACTCAACATGGCATTGCGCCCGAGATCCTCTTCAGTCACTGCATTAAACGGACTGCCGTCCAGGGCGCCGGGAAATGGCGGAGCGTTGAACTTGTTCAGGTTCGACCAGCTCAACGTTCCGAACAGACTGTCCTTGTCGCTTAGACGATAGTCCACGCGGCCATCCCCCTGATCCGTCGTCTGATGTCCGGGCGTCGAAACGAAGTAATCGTTCTGGGGGTAACGCCCCGGCGCGACCGGCTGATTTGGCGCCGGATAGAGGGCCATGATCTTTGCCGCAGCGGGATCCCAACGATTGCTGGGTATGATGTTGTTCGGAAACGGGTCGCGCACCAGTTGCCCGTTCACGGTCCGCGTGCTCGCCGGATCATAAATCGCGCCCTGGAAAATCGGCCTTCCGAGCGCATCTGTGCCGATCTGGTTGTTCGTCAGCAGCTGCGAAAAGTCGCCGTGAACCATGGCTTGCGTGGGAATGGTGTAAAAGCCCCCATAACCCAGGTTCTGGATTGCGCCGCCCGATGACGCGATGCGCGTGCCCTGATAGTCGCCAAAAATGAACAGCCGGTTCTTGATGATCGGACCACCGGCAGCGGCGCCGAATTGATTCTGTTTGAACGGACCGCGCTTGGTCCCCGCCTTGTTGTATTCCCACCGGTTCGCGTTCAGTTTGTCGTTCTGAAGAATCTCGAACAGAACGCCATGCACCTCGTTGGTTCCCGACTTGATATTGACATTGACCACGCCGCCTGCGCCACGCCCGTACTCGGCGCTGTAGCCATTGGTGAGAACCCGCATTTCACCGATGGCTTCTACCGAGGGGCCCACGACGAAGGCCGTCTGATTCAGGAAGTCAATGACATTGACGTTGTTGTCCACTCCGTTCAGCAGAAAGTTGTTCTGCCCATTGGAGCGCACGCCGTTAGCCGAAAATCCGCCGCCCACAGCGTCCCGAGCGCCGTTTTCCGCCGTAAGCACGCCGGGTGACAGCCGCGCGAGAAACGTGAATGTCCGCTGACCCCCCAGCGGAAGCTGCGACACCGTTTTGCTGTTCAGATCCGCGCCGAGCGTTGTGCTCTCGGTCTGCAACAGCGGCGCCTCGGCGGAAACCTCGATCGACTCGGTCACATTACCCACCGGCAGAGTGATGTTAACGCCGACGCGATCCCCGCCGACCACCACCACGTTCTTCTGCGCCACCCGCCGGAATCCTGCCGCTTCAGCGGTGACTGTGTAAACCCCAGGCTTCAATGCCGGACGGACGTAATCGCCCGCCGCGCCGGTTGTCGTGTCATACGTAAGACCAGTGGCGTCTTCAGTAATGGTGATCTTCGCGTTGGGAATCGCGCCGCCCTGCGGGTCGGTTACAGTTCCGGTAATCGTCCCCAGGTCGCGCTGCGCCAGAACAGAAAAGCAAACGAAAATGAATAAAGCGGAGACCCTTTTGGAAGCACTACGCTGCATCCCTTTCCCCCTCAGTCCACCTGGTGTAAACGCTACCAAGCGTATTGTCAGCAAAGTACCACCGAACGGCCTCGAAATCAAGTCAAAATAGCTAAAGCTGGATGTCCGCCAGAGCGATTGTATTTGGAATCACGGTTGCCGCGTTGCTCGGCGCCGTCGCTCCACATCCCTTCGCCGATCTGGTCGACGTGGCCCCGCAACGCGGTCTCACTTTGCCCAACACCTTTGGCGGTCGGGAACGGAAGAATTACATTCTCGAAACCACTGGCAATGGCGCCGCGATTTTCGATTACGACGGCGATGGCTTCAACGACATCGTCATCACAAATGGAACAACCCTGGGGCCCAAACTATCAG
>Ga0209581_1003934_pt1 | contig 12354 bp, 7 predicted proteins | sample Coa_R2_FD_187160 | JGI IMG/M metagenome (GOLD analysis project Ga0209581, IMG submission 187160) | Surface soil microbial communities from Centralia Pennsylvania, which are recovering from an underground coalmine fire - Coalmine... | ecosystem: Environmental > Terrestrial > Soil > Unclassified ...
AGGCCCCCGCTTTCGCGGGGACGACGCCGTCACTACGGTTTCAGCCCGAGCAGCTCGACCACGTTGTGCACGGCCATCGGCCGGCGCAGGCCCTTGAGCTCGAACTCGCCGGCCGGCTCGCAGGCCACCTCTTTCTCGACGGCCAGCAGCACGCGCGGGCTGATCAGGATCTGTCCCGGCTGCGCCTCGTCGCACAGCCGCGAGGCGACGTTCGACACGGTGCCGATCGCGGCGTAATCGAAGCGGCCCTCGAAGCCGATGGTGCCGAGCGTGGCATAGCCGTGCGAAATGCCGATGCCGAAGCCGAGATCGTGGCCGAGACGGCGCCATTTGTCGATCAAGACCGACAGCGCGGCGCGCATCTCCAGCGCCATTTTCACCGCCGATAGCGCCGGCTCCGGCACCGGCACCGGCGCATTGAAGATCACCATGACGCCGTCGCCGGCGTAGCGCTCGAGCGTGCCGCCGTGCTTGTGGACGATGGCGCCGATGGCGGCATGGTAATCGCGCAACAGCGCCATGACGTCTTCCGGGTCGGCGCTTTCGGAGAAGCCGGTGAAACCGCGCAGGTCGCAGAACAGCGCGGTGATCTCGCGGCGGTGACTTTCGAGCTGGTTTTCCATGCCGGACGAGACGATGAGATCGGCGACCTGCGGCGGCAGGAAGCGGCGCAGCCGGCTCATGCGCTCGATCTCGCCGAGCTGGTCGCTGACGCGCTGCTCGAGGCCGCGATTGAGATCGGCAAGCTCGGCCGCCTGCGCCGTCACCTGGTCGTGCAGCGCCTTGAGGCGCAGCACCGATTTGACGCGCGCCACCAGCGCCACCTGGTCGATCGGCTTGGTGAGATATTCGTCGGCGCCGGCCTCGAGCCCCTGCACCACGTCCTTGCTGTCGGCCTTGGCGGTGGTGAGGATGATCGGCATGAACGGCAGGCTCGCGTCGCCTTTCAGCCGCTTGCAGACCTCGATGCCGTCGATCTTCGGCATCATGATGTCGAGCAGGATCAGGTCCGGCAGGTGCTCGCGCGCCGCGGCGAGCGCCTCCTCGCCGTCGGCCGCCTGCTTCAAATCGTAGCCGTGCAGCGACAGCCGCGTCTGCAGGATGTCGCGGTTGGTCTCGTTGTCGTCGACGATCAAGATGCGCGGCGGCGAGTGCATGGAGCCCGTCCTTTATCCTCCCCCGCGAAGCGGGGGAGGGGGACCATGCGAAGCATGGTGGAGGGGGCGCTGCAATCTGTCCGCTGCCATGCGGAGGATCGCGTCGGCCGCCTCATTGATATCGCTGCGGCTTATCAATTGGCCTGCGGCGATGTGCACAACAGTCACATCTTGTGACGCGAGCCACCCATCGCGATAGAGATCGCGTTGCGGTCGAGAGCCCATATCGTGGGCGAGCCCATCGATCTCGACGGCAAGGCGTGCCTTGGCACAATAAAAATCAACGATGTAGGGCCCGATCGGATGCTGCCGCCGAAAAACCGGACGGCCTGGCTCTCGGGTCCGCAAAATGGTCCATAACCGCGCCTCAGGCATCGACAGCGCGCGCCGGAACTGACGGGCTCTGGAAATCGTGTTCTGCGGTGTCCGCATCAGCGCCCCCTCCACCGCGCTACGCGCGGTCCCCCTCCCCCGCTCCGCGGGGGAGGACAAGTCTATCTGAGCGTGCGCGAGCAATAACAAGGTCAACTCGGCAGAAATTCTTTGATCTTGGCGAGCAGCGCGCGCGGGCTGTAGGGCTTGGTGACGTAGGCGTCGCAGCCGGAGGCGCGCGCCTTGGTCTCGTCGCCGGACAGCGCATAGGACGTCACCACGATGATCGGGATGCCCTTGGTCTGCGGGTTCGCCTTCAGCCGCCGCGTCGCCTCGTAGCCGTCGAGCACCGGGAGCTGGATATCCATCAGGATCAGATCGGGACGCTCCTTGGCGACTTCGGCGAGCGCGGCCTCGCCGTCGCCGGCCTCGCGCATAATGAAGCCGTGGGCGCCGAGCAGATCGCGCAGGATCTGCCGGTTGTCCTCCTGATCCTCGACGACGAGGATGGTCTTGCTCATGCTGGCCTCTTCTGTTGTTCGGCGCGCGTCGGCACCGTGAAGGCGAAGGTCGAGCCCTTGCCGACTTGCGACTCCAGCCAGATTTTGCCGCCGTGCATTTCGACGATGCGCTTGGAGATCGCCAGGCCGAGCCCGGTGCCGCCCTTCTTCTTGGTGGTCGAACTGTCGGCCTGCTGGAATTCCTGGAACAGTTTCTTCTGGTCGTCCTCGGAAATGCCGGGGCCGGTGTCGCACACCTTGACGGAGAACACGCCGTCGCTCTGCGACGCCTTGATGACGACGGAGCCTTCGTCGGTGAACTTGATGGCATTGCCGACAAGATTGAGCAGCACCTGGGTCAGCCGCCGCTCATCGCCGCGGCCGGCGGCCATGTCCGGCATGATCTCGGCCTTGAAGCTGAGCTTCTTCTCCGCCGCCAGCGGCTCGACCGCGCCGTAGACGGCGTAGACCACGTCCTTCATCGAGTAGTCGCCGAGCGACAGGGTCAGCTGCCCGGCCTCGATCTTGGACAGGTCGAGCACGTCGTTGATCAGCCCGAGCAGGTGCTTGCCGTTGGTCATGATGCGCTTGAGGGTCGCCTGCACCTTCTCCGGCGTGTCGCCGTAGACGCCGTCGACGATGAGTTCGGTGTAGCCGAGGATGGCGTTGAGCGGCGTGCGCAGCTCGTGGCTCATATTGGCGAGGAACTGCGACTTGTGCTTGCTCGCCTCCTCGAGCTGGCGGCTCTTGTCCTGGATTTCGTCGAACAGGCGCACGTTCTCGATGGCGATCACGGCCTGGTCGGCGAAGGTCTCGACCAACTCGATCTGCTTATCGGTAAAGGCCTCGACTTCGTTGCGTGCAAGGATGAGCATGCCGATCGGCGTGCCTTCGCGCAGCAGCGGCACGCCGAGAATGCTGCGGATTCTCGCGATGGCGCTGCTTTGGAGCATCGTCAGCTCCGGGTCCGCCGCCGCATCGATGACGTGAACGGTCTTGCCTTCCAACGCGACGCGGCCGGCAACCGATGTCCGGTCTGCCGTGGTTGGATGAGTCTTCATGAATTCGACGTGTTCGGGCGGGTAGCCGTGCAGCGCCACGGCGTGATAGAGCCCATCGTCGCGGACAAGCCTGATGGCCGTTCGTTCGGCGCGGCACAGGCGCGCGGCCGACCGCAGCAGAGTGTCGAGAACGGCCGGCAAATCGAAGGTCGAGCGGCTGATGACCTTGAGCACGTCGGCGGTGGCGGTCTGCTGCTCGAGCGATTCGGTGAGATCGTCGGTGCGCTCGCGCAATTCGTTGAACAGACGCGTGTTCTCGATGGCGATGACGGCCTGGTCGGCGAAGGCCTTGATCAGCGCGATCTGCTTGTCGGTAAAGGTTTTCGGCTCGTGGTGGGCGATGCCGATCGCACCGATGACCCGGCCCTCGCGTATCATCGGGGCAAAGACGGTCGAATTGAAGCCGAATTGACGCGCGAAAGCCTGCGTCGAGGCCGGGACTTCGGGGTTGCCATCCATCGTCGCATACTGGATGACCTGCTTGCTCAGTATGGCGCGGCCGCCGACGGTGTTCTCGTCGAGCGGCCTTGGGTAGTGTTCGACCAGCTTCTGTATGCCCTCGCCTGCGACCGCCGGCATGTGGATCACGCCGTCACGCAGCACCTGCACGACGGCAAAGCGGGTGCCGAACAGCCGCAGCAGGTTGCGCACGATGGCGTCGAACACCGGCTGGGTGTCGGCCACCGAGCCGCTGATCGAGGCAAGGATCTCGCCGCTCGCCTGCTGCTGTTCGAGCGACTCGGACAGGTCGTCGGTGCGCTCGCGCAGCTCGTTGAACAGCCGCGTGTTCTCGATGGCGATGACGGCCTGCGCGGCGAAGGTGCGCAGCAGCTCACGCTGTTTGTCGGACAATTGGCGCGGCTGGCGCGCGATGACACTGATCGCGCCGATCGCCGTCTCGCCGCGCATCATCGGCATCACCGTAATGGCGCGGTAGCCGCTCGCCAGGAAGTTCTGGCGTCCCGGCATCATCTGATCGGGGGTTTCGCGCGCGTCGGCAAAATCCATCTCGCGGGCGTCGAGCAGCGCCGTGCCGGTGATGAATTCGCGCGACAGCGGCATCGGATAGCGCGCCCGCAGCGCCTCGAGATCGGGCTCGGCGCCGGCGATCGCCGCGAGCTTCACCTGTTCGCCCTCCGGCAATGAGATGACGATGACCGAATCCGGGAACAGGCGCAGCCCGCTGCGCACGATGGCGTCGAAGGCCGGCTGCGAGTCGGTCGGCGAATTGCTGATGACTTCGAGGATGTCGGAGGTCGCGGTCTGCTGCTGCAGCGACTCGGTCAGATCGTCGGTGCGCTGGCGCAGCTCGCTCAAGAGCCGCGCGTTCTCGATGGCGATCACCGCCTGCGCGGCGAAGTTCTGCACCAGCTCGATCTGCTTGGCGGAAAACTCGCCGACTTCCTGCCTGTAGATGACGATGGCGCCGACAATATTGCCGTCTTTGAGCATCGGCACGGCGAGCGTCGCGCGGAAGCCGCCGAGCTCAACGGCAGTGACCAGCAACGGCTGCCGCGCGATATAGCCTTCCGCGGCGGTCACGTCCGGAACGGGCACCGCAGCCTTCGACTGCACCATGCGGTAAAGCGCGGCCCCGAGCGTCGGCCGAACCAGGGGGTTACGCCTGCGCTCCTCGGCGAAAGCGGCCGGGACGTTGTACATCGCGGTGGTGCGAAACGCATCGCCTTCGCTGAGGTAAAGGTTGCCGAACTTGGCGGCGCACAGCCGTGTCGCGTTCTCGAGCAGCGCGTCGAAGACCGGCTGCAGATCACCGCTCGAACTGGAGATCACCTTGAGCACCTCGGCGGTCGCGGTCTGCTGCTCCAGCGATTCGCTGAGATCGTCGGTGCGCTGGCGCAGCTCGCTCAAGAGCCGCGCGTTCTCGATGGCGATGACGGCTTGATCTGCGAAGTTCTGCATCAGCTCGATCTGCTTGTCGGAGAACGGCAGAACCTCCTGCCGGTAGATGACGATCGCTCCGACCAGTTCGTTGTCCTTGAGCATCGGCACGGCGAGCTGCGTCCGCGCCCCGGCGAATTTCGCGGGCGGCGCGGGCACCGGCGCCGCCAGCATGTCGAGCGTGTGGACGACCTGCTTGGACTTGCAGAGCTCGTCCATGTCGGAGCCGGGCATCGCCTTCGCCATGCCGCGCCGATTGAGAAATTCTTCCAGCGCAGGCGGTATGTTCAGCACCGCCACGGCTTCGAATTCCTCGCCGGCAAACCGGTGCATGACGCCGAACTTGGCATGGCAAATGCGAACCGCGTTCTCCAACATGGCATCGAACACGGGCGCCAGCGAGCCGGGCGAGGAGCTGATGACCTTGAGCACTTCCGAAGTTGCGGTCTGGCGCTCCAGCGTCTCGCGCAGCTCGGTGAGCAGCCGCGCGTTCTCGATGGCGATGACGGCCTGGGCGGCGAAGTTCTTAAGCAACTCAATTTGTTTTTCGGTAAACGGCCGCACCTCTTGGCGGTAGATGACGTAGGCGCCGACGAGCTCGTTGTCCTTGAGCATCGGGACTGCGACAACGGAACGCGCGCCGCCATATTTGGCGGATGGCATCGGTACCGGGTCCAGCTGCGCGTCAAGAACCTGGGAGACGACCTTCTCGCGAAACATGCGGCCGAGCACGTCGTTCCTATTCTCTGGATTGAACGACCCGCGTTGTGTCTGAAATTCGACAAGCTCACGCGGGGTGCCGACCCTGGCGACGAGATGTAACAGTTCGCCGTCGTAGCGGAACAAGGTGCCGAACTTAGCCCCGCAGATGCGGGTCGCGTTTTCCAACATGGCCTGGAAAACGGGTTCCAGTTCGCCCGGCGAGCTGGAAATGACCTTGAGCACCTCAGAGGTCGCGGTCTGGCGCTCCAGCGTTTCGCGCAACTCGCTCAAGAGCCGCGCGTTCTCGATGGCGATCACCGCCTGCGCGGCGAAGTTCTTCACCAGCTCGACCTGCTTGCCGGTGAACGGCTGCACTTGCTTGCGATAGATCGTGATGGCGCCGACCAATTCGTCGTCCTTGAACATCGGCACCGCGAGATGGGAGCGCGCACCACCGAGCCGGGCGGCGGGCGACGTCGCCGACGAGAGTGTGTCGTCGGCGCTGTGTACGACGTCCCGAGTGCGCAGAAGACGGTCCAAGGGTATTCCCGGCGGCGGGGTGAACGGACCCCGCTGCCGGCGGTACTCCATCAACTCGGGCGACTCGCCAAACATGGCCTCGGTGTGGAATTTCTCGCCGTCATAACGGTAGATCGTGCCGGAATCGGCACTGCATATGCGGGTCGCGTTCTCCAACATGGCCTGGAACACAGGCTGCAGGTCGCCGGGCGAGCCGGAAATGACCTTGAGCACTTCCGACGTCGCCGTTTGCCGCTCCAGAGTTTCGCGCAGCTCGTTGAGCAGCCGCGCGTTCTCGATGGCGATCACCGCCTGCGCGGCGAAGTTCTGCACCAGCTCGATCTGCTTGTCGCTGAACGGCTTGACCTCGGTGCGATAGATCGCGATGACGCCGATCAGATCTTTGTCGCGGAACATCGGCACCGCGGCGATGGTGCGGATGCCGCCGGCATCGACACCGGTGACGACCAGCTGGTCGCCGGCGCGGTAGGCCTCCGACTGGCTGAGGTCCGCAACCTGCACCGTTTGCCCGCTGGCCGCGACGCGCGCCATGGGCACGTCGGGATTCGGCTTGAACAGCGTGCCGCTGCGCCATTGGTCGAGGTAGGCCTTGGGCAAATCGCCGTGCAGCGCGGCGGTGCGGAACGCATCGCCCTCGCGCAGCCACAAGGCGCCGTAGCTTGCCTCGCACAGCCGTGTGGCATTGGCGAGAACCGAGCCGAAGATCGGCGCAAGCTCGCCGGTCGACGAGGCGATGACCTTGAGCACCTCCGAGGTCGCGGTCTGGCGCTCCAGCGTTTCGCGCAATTCGCTGAGCAGCCGCGCATTCTCGATGGCGATGACGGCCTGGGCGGCGAAGTTTTCGACCAGCTCGATCTGCTTGTCGGCGAACGGGCGCACTTCGCGGCGGTAAAGGACGACGGCGCCGACCAGCGTCTCGTCTTTGAGCATCGGCACCACGAGATGGGTGCGCGCGCCCGCCGATTCCACCAGCGCCCTGATGCGCGGATGACCACTGAGATAACCCCGATCCCGGCGGAGGTCGTGAATGTGGATCAGTTTCTTGTCGTGCAGCAGCCGGTGCAGCGGCGTGTCGGCATTGGCGATTTCGCGCATGTCGACGGTCGGCGAGGCCCGCGTGCGTTCGGTATATTCGGACTCGCCGCTGACGGAGACGGCGCGGTAAGTCTGCCCTTCGAGCAGGAACAGCGCGCCCAATTCCGCCTGGCAGATGCGTGTGGCGTTCTCCAGCATGGCGTCGAACACCCGTTCGAGCTCGCCGGGCGAGCTGGAAATGACCTTGAGCACCTCCGAGGTCGCCGTCTGGCGCTCCAGCGTCTCGCGCAATTCGTTGAGCAGCCGCGCATTCTCGATGGCGATCACCGCCTGCGCGGCGAAGCTTTCCACCAACGCGATGTGTTTGGCGCTAAATTCGCGGACCTCTTGCCGGTAAATGCCGATGGTGCCGATCAGCCCGCCGTCCTTGATCAGCGGTACCAGCAGCAAGGTCCTGGCGCCGCCGCCTTCGACCAGCGCGACGAACGGCGCGGAGCGCATCTGGTAGGCTTGCTCGGCGCGCACATCGGCGATGTGGATTTTCTGCTTGGTCGCAAATACCCGGCCAAGCGGATCTTCCGGCGCCGGCTCGAATGCCTTGCCCTGCCAAGCGGCAAGCGCCGGCGGGATATTGTGGATGGCGACGGGGCGAAAATTTTTGCCCTCGCAAAGATGTATCAGGCCAAAGCTGGCCTCGCACAGCCGCAGGGCATTGAGCAAAATGGTGTCGAAGACCCCGGTCACTTCGCCGGGCGTGGTCGATATAACCTTGAGCACCTCGGAGGTCGCGGTCTGCTGCGCCAGCGACTCGGCAAGCTCGGCCGAGCGCTGCTCTTCGGCCTCGAACAGCCGCGCGTTCTCGATGGCGATCACCGCCTGTGTCGAAAACGTCTCGGCCAACTCGATTTGCCGGTCGGTGAACGGCCGCGGCGTGGTGCGGAACAGGTTGACGACTCCGAACACCCGGCCATCCCGCATCAGCGGCACCCCGAGCGCCGCGCGCAGACCCATCAGCTTCTGCGCCACCGGCCGCGCATAGTCCCGATCCTCGAGCACGTCCGGGATATGAATCGTGCCGCCTTTGAGAATGGTTTGCCCAAAGACCGACGTGCGATCCGGTTTTGCCGAATAGCCGGCAAAGTGTTCGCGCCACTCCGGACGGCAGCCGAAGGTCGCGGCCAGGCGGTAGCCGGCGCCGTCTTCGTAGCGGATGGTGCCGATTTCCGCTTCACACAGCCGGCAGGCCGAGTCGATCAGCTTGTCGAGAACGGCCGCCAGATCGAAGCGCGAGCCGGTGATGGCCTTGAGCACCGCGGCGGTCGCCGCCTGGTGGGCGCGCGCCTCGTCGAGCTCGCGCTCACGCTGCGCCAGCGCCGTTTTCAGTTCGGCGAGCGACTGATCGGCCGGGCGCGGCTGGTCCTGCACCGAAATGACTCCCCCCACGGGATGTTTCGGCCAGCCTACCGTTTTGCAGCGCAGCGGGAAAGCTAGGCGGTCGCGCCCTTGGCCTTGGGCCGCCGCAGATGCTCGTCGAGCCGCGGCAGAATTTCCACGAAATTGCAGGGCCGGTAACGGTAATCGAGCTGGTGCACCAGGATCTCGTCCCAGGCGTCCTTGCAGGCGCCCGGCGAGCCGGGCAGGCAGAAGATGTATGTCGCATTGGCGACGCCGGCGGTGGCGCGCGTCTGGATCGCCGACGTGCCGATCTTCTTCTCGCTCACCAGCAGGAACATGGTGGCAAAGCCGTCCATCTTCTTCTCGAACAGCGGCTCGACCGCTTCCGGCGTCACGTCGCGCCCGGTGAAGCCGGTGCCGCCGGTGGTGATGACGACGTCGATGAACTTGTCGGCGATCCAGGCCTTGACGCGCTGGCGGATCGCCTTGACGTCGTCCTTGACGATGGCGCGTTCGGCCAGGACGTGTCCGGCTGAGCGGATGCGCTCGATCAGCGTCGCGCCCGATTTGTCGTCGGCGGTCTCGCGCGTGTCGGACACGGTGAGCACCGCAATTTTCAGCGGCACGAATTGTCGGGTCTGGTCGATGCCGGGCATGCATTCATCCTATGTCATTCCGGGGCGCGAGCGAAGCGAGCGAACCCGGAATCCAGACACAAGCTCAGTCTCTGCATCTGGATTCCGGGTCCGGCGCTTTCGCGCCGTCCCGGAATGACGACTAGATTACAGCTGCGCCGCCGCGAAGGTGTCGCAGGACGATATCTTGCCCTCTTTCAGTCCCCTGGTGAACCAGCGCTGGCGCTGCTCGGATGAGCCGTGGGTGAAGGCGTCCGGCACCACGTAGCCCTGCGACTGCTTCTGCAAACGGTCGTCGCCGATCGCGGAGGCAGTCTGCAACGCGGCCTGCACGTCGCCCGGCTCGATCGATTTCCAGCGCTGATCGGAGTGATAGGCCCAGACGCCGGCGAGACAGTCGGCCTGCAATTCGACGCGCACCTGGATGCGGTTGGCGGCGATCTTGCTGCCCGCCGTCTGCTGCGCGGCCTGCGCCCTGGGCAGGGTGCCGAGCAGATCCTGCACGTGATGGCCGACCTCGTGCGCGATCACATAGGCTTGCGCGAACTCGCAGGCCTTGCCGCTGCAACCGCGGAAGCGCACCTGGATGTCGCGGAAGAACGAAGTGTCGAGATAGATGCGCTTGTCGCGCGGACAGTAGAACGGGCCCATCGCGGCGCTGGCGAAGCCGCAGCCGCCCTGCTCGCCGCCGCGATAGAGCCGCAGCGGCGCCGGCCGGTACTGGCGTCCGCTGGCGCGGAAAATTTCGCTCCAGACGTCCTCGGTGTTGCCGAGCACGGCGGCGACGAACTGCCCCGTGCTGTCGCGCGGCGCGCCGCTGCGCCGGTTGGGCGCGCGATAGGGCTCCTGATAGGAGCCGCCGCCCCGGCTCACCATCTCGGCGCCGCCGATGAGCACGCTCGGATCGATGCCGAGCGCGTAACCGATGAGCGTGAGCACCACCACGGTGCCGATGCCGAGCCCGCCGGTGCCGACCGGGATACCGATACCGCCGCCGCCAAAGCCGCCGCCGTCGCGATCGTCCTCGATATTGTCGCTGCGGCGAAAATCGTCCCAACGCATGCTGCAAAGTCTCCCGGCCAGCTGTGCCAAATCATGCCAGTCCGCGGCGCGAAGTCCAATGCCGGCGCGTCGCATGCGCCAAACGCCGCGCGCTTAGGCATTTTTTGCCTAGTCGCGCAGGGTCCGCGCTAACCCGTTTTTTACCTTGAGCCGCCATGATGCAGGCCTGTCGGTTGTAGGTCCCGCGTCGCCGACCGCGTCGTCCCTGAGTCAGAGTTCTGAGTCATGGTTGTGTCGCGTCGCGGGGCGCCCTCACGGGCGCCCCGTGGAGTTTCTGAATCCCCCAAGGCGCGCATCCTGGTCGGCGACTGCGCCGCCGAGATGGCCAAGCTGCCGGCAGACTCCGTCGACCTCGTCTTTGCCGATCCGCCCTATAATCTCCAGCTCGCCAGCGACCTGAAGCGTCCCGACGATTCGCGCGTCGACGCGGTCGACGACGACTGGGACAAGTTCGCGAGCTTCAAGGCCTATGACGACTTCACCAGGGCGTGGCTCGCCGCCTGCAAGCGGGTGATGAAGCCCGCCGCCACCATCTGGGTGATCGGCTCCTATCACAACATTTTCCGCGTCGGCACCATCATGCAGGATCTCGGCTTCTGGATCCTCAACGACGTGATCTGGCGCAAGTTGAACCCGATGCCGAATTTCCGCGGCCGGAGATTCACCAACGCCCACGAGACGCTGATCTGGGCGTCGCGCGATCCCGCCGCCAAGGGCTACACCTTCAACTACGAAACCCTCAAAGCCGGCAACGAGGACATCCAGGTGCGCTCCGACTGGACGCTGCCGCTGTGCACCGGGGCGGAGCGGCTCAAGGGCCGCGACGGCAAGAAGCTGCACCCGACGCAGAAGCCGGAGGCGCTCTTGGCCCGCGTCATCCTGTCGAGCTCGCGGCCGGACGATCTGGTGCTCGACCCGTTCTGCGGCACCGGCACCACCGGCGCGGTGGCCAAGAAGCTCGGCCGCCGTTTCGTCGGCTGCGAGCGCGATCCGTCTTACGCCAAGGCCGCCGAGAAGCGCATCGCCGCGGTCAAGCCGCTGGAGGCGCCGACCATCGCGCCCTTCATGACCGCGCGCGAGGCGCCGCGCGTGCCGTTCTCGGCCCTGATCGAGCGCGGGCTGGTCAGCCCCGGCATCAAGCTGGTCGACGCCAAGAAGCGCCACAAGGCTCTTGTTCGCGCCGACGGCGCGGTGGCGCTGGTGCACGCCGACGGCGCGGTGTCGCTTGAAGGCCAGGTCGGCTCGATCCACAAGATCGGCGCCCTGGCGCAAGGCCTGGAGGCCTGCAACGGCTGGACCTTCTGGCACGTCGAGACGCCGAAGGGGCTGCGGCCGATCGACGAGTTCCGCGCCCAACTCCGCGCCGAGATGGCGGAGGCGGCGGAGTAGCTAGCTCCGATCGAACGCTTCGACGCTCAGGATAGTCGGCAGGTGACGCGCGATCTCTTGCCAGCGCCCGCCTTCGTCAAGGCTGGCAAAAACCGACCCGCTGTTGGTGCCGAAATAGACGCCCACCGGCTCGCGTTCGTCGCGCGCCATGGCCTGCCGAAGGACCGTGAAGTAGCAGGCCTCCTGCGGCAAGCCATCGCGCATGGCCTGCCAGGTTTCACCGCCGTCGCTCGAGCGCCATACCGCCGCGGCGGCATCGGGCGGAAAACGGCCGGCGGTGTCGCCGTTCAACGGCATCGTCCAGATGGTTTCCGGCTCGCGCGGATGAACGCAAATCGGAAATCCAAAGGTCGACGGCAGACCGCGCGTGATGTCGTCCCAGCTGCGGCCGCCGTCGGCGGACCGCCAGACGCCGTGATGGTTCTGCTGGTAAAGCAGGTCGGCGGTCCCCGGCGCGCGCATCATGTTGTGGACGCAATGCCCGATCTCGCCGTCGCGCGTGCGCACGCTCTTGTCCTTGAGCGAGACGTCGCGGCCGCGCGCGGCGGCCTCGCCCAGCATCAGGGCGGTGCCCGACGGCGCGTCGCGTTTGTGGCGGTGGTGCATC
>Ga0209581_1003936_pt1 | contig 12351 bp, 10 predicted proteins | sample Coa_R2_FD_187160 | JGI IMG/M metagenome (GOLD analysis project Ga0209581, IMG submission 187160) | Surface soil microbial communities from Centralia Pennsylvania, which are recovering from an underground coalmine fire - Coalmine... | ecosystem: Environmental > Terrestrial > Soil > Unclassified ...
GTGCAACTCGTCTTCAAGGTGCAGGAGCTTCTTCATCTCTCCCTCAAGCAGCTTCGACACCGGAATGCCGGTCCAGCGGCTGACCACCTCCGCGATGTCCTCCTCGTCAACCTCCTCTTTGAGCAGACGCGCCTGCCCCTGCTTCTCTGATAAACGATTCTGCTCCCTTTCCAGCTCCCGCTCGAGCCCCGATAACTTCCCGTATTTGAGCTGCGCGGCCAGATTCAGATCATAGGCGCGCTCAGCGCGCTCGATCTCAACCTTGACCTGCTCGATCTGCTCCCGCAAAGTGCGCAGTCTTTGCACGCCCTCCTTCTCGGCCTGCCACTGCGCCTGTAATGCGTCCGCTTCAGCCTTCAAATCCGCGATCTCTTTCTCGATCTTCTTCAGCCGCTCGCGCGACGGCGCGTCCTCTTCCTTCTTGAGCGCCTCCCGCTCGATCTCAAGCTGCATGATGCGCCGCAGCCGCTCGTCAAGCTCCGCCGGCATCGAATCGATTTCCGTGCGCAGCTTCGCCGCAGCCTCATCCACTAGGTCAATGGCCTTGTCCGGCAGAAACCGGTCCGAGATGTAGCGGTGCGAAAGCACCGCCGCCGCCACCAGCGCCGAGTCCTTGATGCGCACCCCGTGGTGCACCTCGTAGCGCTCGCGCAAACCACGCAGGATCGAAATGGTGTCCTCCACCGTGGGCTGATCCACCATCACCGTCTGGAACCGCCGCTCCAGCGCCGCGTCCTTTTCGATGTATTTCCGGTATTCGTCCAGCGTCGTCGCCCCTATGCAATGCAGCTCGCCCCGCGCCAACATCGGCTTCAGCAGGTTGCCGGCGTCCATCGCGCCTTCCGCTTTGCCCGCGCCTACCACCGTGTGCAGCTCGTCAATGAACAGAATGATCTGGCCCTCCGAAGACTGGACCTCCTTCAATACAGCCTTCAGCCGCTCTTCAAACTCCCCTCGGAATTTCGCCCCCGCGATCAGCGCCCCCATGTCCAGCGCCACCACCCGCTTGTTCTTCAAATTCTCGGGAACGTCCCCGCGAATGATGCGCTGCGCCAGCCCTTCCACAATCGCCGTCTTGCCCACCCCAGGCTCTCCAATCAGAACCGGATTGTTCTTGGTCCGCCGCGACAATACTTGAATCACCCGGCGAATCTCGTCGTCACGCCCGATAACCGGATCCAACTTCCCCTGCGCAGCCAGCCGGGTCAAGTCGCGCCCGTACTTCTCCAGAGCTTCGTACGTGGCTTCCGGATTCGCCGACGTAACCCGCTGATTCCCCCGGACTTCCTGGAGCGCCCGCATCAGGCGGTCCCGCGTAATGCCGAACTCCTTGAAAATACGGGCCGTCGCGCCCTGGTCCTCCACCGCGCCCAGCAAAACGTGCTCCACCGAAATGAACTCGTCCTTGAGCCGCTTGGCTTCGTCCTCAGCGCGCGTAAACAGCGTTTGAAATCTGTTCGTTATGTAAATCTGGTCCGGTCCCGCCGCTGGACCCGAAACCTTGGGCAGCTTTTCAATCTCCTGAAGGAAGCGACGGCGAAGACTTTCAACCGGGATGTCGGCTTTGTTGAGAATCGATGGCGCCAGCCCCCCTTCCTGGTCGAGCAGCGCCGCCATCAGATGCTCAACGTCAATCTGCTGGTTGCCATACCGCACCGCCAGCGATTGCGCGGAGCGGATCGCCTCCTGCACTTTCTCGGTTAGCCGATTGAAATCCATAACAATACCCTTGGCGAATGTACCTGCTGTTCAGATGTTAGCACATTAGCAAGAGTTGCTGCAATTTTCTGAGTTTCTTTTTATCAGATTTCTGCCTGGGACCGGGTGCATACCGCCCTACTCTCTAGACTGCTCCCGCATCGGCAAGGTTTACAACCGGCATGTATCAGGAAGGTTGGCAGATAACTCGGCGGGGAGGTGCGCGAAGACGTCCGCTTCTCCCCCCGGACGTCTTCGCATCGAAAGCAGCATTCAGCTTACTGGCGTGAAGCTCCCAAATACTCGAGCCATGCCTCCAACCCGCTGCGATTGTGTTGGAGCAGCGCGTTGAAGCCATCCTCGGCCGCATACGGATCGGCAAGCAGCTGCCGCCCCGTCCGCGCAATCTCCCAAACGTCGTCGATGGAAGCCTTCCAGGAATCCGGCGCCCAGTCGATCGCCTCGGACACAACCGACGGAACCCCCTCGGCCACCCCGTCCGCCGTCACCATATTGAAGGACTCGGTGTAGCTCGGCTGCATCAGCAGGTGCATGTGCCGCACCGTCTGCCGGAACTTCGGCCAGGACTGCCATCCGCCCTCGATCAGCTTTACGTTCGGCAGCCCCGCCACCATCGTGCGGACGGCCTCCAGAATTCCGTTGCCGCCCTCAGTGCGGCCCGACGAAATCCACAGCTCAAGGTTGACGCGCAGCCGCGCCGCGATCTCGACGGCCGCGCCCGCAGCGCTCATGAAATTCTTAAGCGGCCGCGTCGCGCCGAAAGCCCCGATCCGCAGCGTCCCGCCCGAGTAAAGAGGACGGCAGGGGGGATGGGAACTGTTCAAATGGTACAGATTCGGCAGGTACGTGCAGGGAACCGAATAGGCGTCCCGCACCCAGCGGCAGAACTTGCGGCTGTTGCCCGCCACGCGGAAGTTCCACGTCCCCCGCTCGATCTCCATGGCCTCGCGCACCAGCCGTACGCCGTTCGTGTCGGCCTGGAGAAACCCGACGTTGGAATGGCAGTTCACGGCGAACTGGATCTCCGGGAAATCGCTGGTCATGCGCTGCAACTCCGCCGACGGAATCCAAGGCGCCGAAATGACCACGTGTGAAATGGACGCGTCCAGCCGCGACCTGAGATCGGCCGCGTTGACAATCGGCCAGACCTCTGCCGCAATGCCGCGCTCGCGAAGGCTCTTGGCGTTGTTCAGGGCCGCCACGCCAAGCCCGATGTGGCTGATATTCTTGTTCGCCGCAAAATTCTTATAGGCGAGAATCACTCGCCGGTTGCTCATCGACATAGTCGCCATCTCTGCCCCCATGCTAGCCGCCGCTGCGGCCCATGCCGGCGGCCCCGGACCTTTATCCTGCTGTGTCCACGCCAAATATATTGCCGGATTTTCTGTGAACGGCCGCTTTTTCGCTACACTGGCTTTCATGCCCGTCCTCAGTCCGAAAATTCTATGATCCGAGTGCACGAATTGGTGAAGAAGTTCGGCGAGTTCACGGCTGTGGACCGCGTCAGCTTCGAAGTCCATGCCGGCGAGGTGTTCGCGTTCCTCGGTCCCAATGGCGCCGGAAAAACCACGACCATCAAAATGCTCACGACGCTGCTTCAGCCCACCAGTGGCAGCATCAGCATCGGCGGCCTCGATCCGGCCAAAGACCCCAACGCCGTCCGGCGGCTCTTTGGCATCGTGTTCCAGGACCCCAGTCTGGATAACGAGCTCACCGCCTACGAAAACATGGAAATCCACGCCGTCCTGTACCATGTCCCGCACAAGGTCCGCGCCGAACGCATCCAAAACCTGCTGCGAACCTTTGAACTGTGGGACCGCCGGAAAAGCCTCGTCAAGATGTTTTCGGGCGGCATGCGGCGCCGGCTCGAAATTGCGCGCGCTCTGCTGCATACGCCCAAAATCCTGTTTCTCGATGAGCCGACGCTGGGCCTCGATCCCCAGAGCCGCAACCAGCTCTGGACCCAGGTCAAGAACCTGAACGAAACCGAGGGCGTCACCGTCTTCCTCACCACGCATTACATGGATGAGGCGGATCGCATGGCCAGCCGCATCGCCATCATCGATCACGGCCGCATCGTGGCCCAAGGCTCGCCGCAGGAACTCAAAGATCAGACCGGCTCGGATTCCCTGGAACACTCGTTCCTGGCCCTTACGGGATCATCCATCCGCGATGAAGCCGCCACTTCGGCGGATCAGCTCCGCCAATTCGCCAGAATGTGGAGGCGCCAGCGATGAGCGCGATCTATATCCTGTGGCTCCGCGAAATCAAGCGCTACCTGCGCTCCCGCCCGCAGATCGCCGCCTCGCTCGGCCAGCCGCTTCTCTATCTTCTGGCCCTCGGCTTCGGACTCGGCCCCGTCTTTCAAAAGGCGGGAAACGGCAGCTATCTTCAGTTCGTCGCCCCCGGCGTCATCGGCATGACCGTCCTGTTCTCCTCCGTCTTTTCGGGGATCGCCCTGCTGTGGGATCGCCAGTTCGGATTTTTGAAAGAGACGCTGGTGGCCCCCGTTCCCCGCATCCGCATTATGATCGGCCGTACGCTGGGCGGCGCGACCGTCGCGCTGATCCAGGGAACGCTGGTTGTTCTCGTGTGCCTCATCGCCGGGTTCCGGCCGCTGCACCTCGCCCGCATTCCGCTCGCCTACTTCTTCATGGCGCTGATTGCCATCGTGTTCGCGGGACTGGGCGCGGCCATCGGATCCGTGCTCCAGGACATGCAGGGCTTCCAGCTCATCATGAACTTCCTCGTCATGCCGATCTTCTTTCTCTCCGGTGCGCTGTTCCCGCTCCAGAATCTTCCTGCCGCGCTGAGCGCGATCACCCGCCTCGACCCGCTGTCCTACGGCATCGACGGCGTGCGCGGCGCCCTGACCGGAGTCTCCGTCTTCGGCTTCGCCACCGACGCCGCCGTGCTCGCCGCCGTCGCTTGCATCCTGCTCGCCCTCGGCGCGCGCCTGTTTTCGAAAATCCAGATTTGAGCCGTCAGGGAGCGTGAATGGGGGCCCATCTCAGAGGATCTTCACGCCGTACCGCTGCAGCGCCTTCTGATTGAACTCGACGCCGAAGCCGGGCGCGTCGTCCAGGTGCAGCACGCTCTTTTCAATGCGCGGCTTGCGGTCGTACAGTTCGAACCAGAACGGGTCGCGTTCGGGATTCGCGAACGATTCGAGGATCAGCCCGTTCGGAACCGACGCGAGCAGGTGCCCATGCAGCACCGGCTCGTGATGCGGCGCCATTTTGATGTGGCACATGCTCGCCATCCCGGCGATTTTGCGCCATTCCGTGATCCCGCTGTGCGCGGAGCAATCAAACTGCATCACGTCAATAGCCCCCGTTTCCATCAGACGGCGCGCGCCCCAGCGCGTCAGCTCATGCTCGCCCGAGGCCAGCGGAATCCGGGCGTTCAATTTCACCCGGCGCAGCGCTTCCACGTCGTCATACCAGTGCAGCGGCTCTTCCAGCCACGTGATGCCCAGCTCCTCCATCCGGTTCGCAGCGCGGATCGCCGTGTCCACATCCCAGCCCTGATTCGCGTCCAGCATCAGTTTGACGTTCGGACCCACGGCCTCCCGAACCGCCTTGACCCGCTGATAGTCGTCCTCGACAGAATACCCGCCGCTCACGCCGCCCACCTTCAGCTTGATCGCGTTGAAGCCTTGCTCCACGTAGCCGCGCGCCTCCTCGACCAGCTCCGGAATCCCCTTTCCTTCGCGATAATACCCCCCGGTCACATACACCGGGACCGTATTGCGATAGCCGCCCAGGAATTTGTACACCGGCAGCCCCGCGGACTTGGCCATGACGTCATAGATCGCGGCGTCCACGGGCGCCATCGCCGCGAGGATGCCGCTCTGCGGCCAGCCCCGCGTCGATGGCTCGCGGCCATAGGTGGCCGCGAACATCTTCTCCCAAATCTTGCCCACCATGAACGGATCTTCGCCGGTGATCAGGTCCGCGAAGCCCTTTCGAAACAGATCTGCTCCGCCGCCCGATCCCTCGCCATGTCCGGTGACGCCGGTATCCGTGTGCAGCGTCACGATGAGGCGCGACGCCTTGGGCGTATATCCGCCAATCGGCGAGTTCGCCATCCAGAACCGGTCCGTGAGCGGCTTTTCCAGATACAGCGCCTCCACCTTGACGATCTTGACGGGACGGCTCGCGCCGCGCGGACGGTCCGCGGCCGGCGTGTCGGCCAGCGCGGCGGCGGGAGCGCCGAGAACAGCCATCTTCATTGCGGTCCGGCGATTCATAGCAGTGCACAGTTTATCAGTTGCGATGCCGCCCCATGATCGCGGCACCCGAGCCTGTATCACAATGGAACAGGCGCAAGCCGGCGCCGCGGCCCCGATTGAATGCGAGATGAAAATCGCCACCTACAACGTAAATTCCATTCGCAAGCGGCTGCCGCTTGTTCTGCGCTGGCTCGAGCAACACCAGCCCGATGTCATGTGCCTTCAGGAAACGAAGGTCCAGGATTGCGATTTTCCCCTTCAGGCCATCCGCGATCTCGGCTATCACGTCTGTATGCGCGGCATGAAGGGCTATAACGGCGTGGCGACCCTTTCGCGCCAGGCGCCGGAGCGCGTCCGCTACGGCCTCGAAGAAGGTCCCGACAGCGAAGATGTACGCATCCTTCAAACCGTCGTCGGCGGCATCCCGATTGTGAACACGTACGTGCCGCAAGGCTACAAAGTCGGCACGGACAAGTACGCCTTCAAACTTCAGTGGTTCGAGCGCGTCCGCCGCTATTTTGAGAAATACCTCGACCCGGAGAAGCCGGCCTTGTGGGTCGGCGACGTCAACGTCGCTCCCGAGCCGGTCGACGTCTACCATCCGGACCGCCGCGTCAACGACGTGGACTTCCACATCGACGCCCGGAACGCCTACAAACGCGCGCTGTCGTGGGGATTCGTGGACGTGTTTCGCAAGCTGCATCCGGACCGCGTCCAGTACACCTACTGGGACTACTTCAGAAACGCGTTCCAGAATAACTGGGGCTGGCGCATCGATCACATCCTCGCCACCCGGCCCCTCGCCGAGCGGTGCCGCGCGGCGGACGTCGATATCGAGCCGCGGCGGGCCGAATGCGCCTCCGATCACACCGTGGTCTGGGCGGATTTCGATCTTGAAGGGATCCCCCGCGCTTGAGCGCGCAGGCGCCCCGGATCGCGCCCTCTGCTGTTAGAATGATGGCTTTGGCGCACACCCCCCTCGCGCGCCGCACAACGGAGAATTGCTCTGAAAACCGCTTTTTTAGGACTGCTGTCTGCCGGCTGCGCGCTGGCTTCTCCGGCGACCTTCGTCACCGCGCTTCCAGTAGCCAAAGATCAGTTGCTTGCGCGCTTCAATGCGCAGCCGGTATTCTCGACCCGGGGCTTTCACGGCGTCCAGTTCCCGGTCAACATCGGCTATGGCGCCACCTCCCGCCTGGCGGTGTTTCTCAATATCAACCAGGGCTTTGGATCCCTCACCGGCGTCTCGCCGGCCGGCCCCCTCGAGCTCACTTCCGCCGGACCGGGCGACATGGTTGCCTATGCGCGATATACCTTGTTCAAGATCGATAAACCGAGATCTACATTCCGCATCGCGCCGCTCGCCGGCGCCTTCCTTCCCACCGGCGACAATAACCTGCGCGGCCCCAACGGACTGCTCCCGCGGGCGCTCCAGACCGGCTCGGGCTCGCTCGACCCCTATGTCGGCGTGACCATGGGCTACAACACCATGCGCTGGGGAATGGCTCTGGACAGCACCTTTCGAAAGAATCCGGCTACCAGCCGCGGCCTCAGCCCCGGCGATCAGTACCGCGCCGACGCGCAGTTTGAGTACAAGCTCTATCCGTTCCATATGCCGGAGGAAGGCCTTCCCAAGCTGCTGGTGCTTTCCCTCGAATCGAATTACGTCCACGACTGGAAGGATCGCGTGGATGGAGTCCTGTCCCCCAACTCCGGCGGCGACACGCTCAAGCAAGACCTGATCCTCGAGATCTCGACCCTGCACTGGCAGGTCGGCATGGGAGCGCAACTGCCCGTCATGCAGGACCTCGATGGCGTCGGCCGCATCAAACAACGGACCGGATTCTTCCTGTTCTTCGAGTATTATCTCGCCGCCCCCAACTGGCGACACCGGCGGGAGGCGCCGTGAGGGGCGCGCCCCGCGTCGCGGCGGCTGCGCTGCTGGTCGGCGCGGCCCTCGGCGCCGACATCCCGCCGGTTGCCTACAAAGTGGAGCGCGCCGTCGCGCAATTGAACGGCGTCTTCTCCCCGCGCGGCTTTTTCAATATTACCGTCCGCCTGTATCAGTTGCCCGGCGTGGACGCGGCCAAGTTTGACCTCAAAAAATCCCGCATTACGCTCGATTTCAAACCCGGCGCAACGGCCACTGTCGAACAGATCCAGCAAGTCATGGCCGGCGCGGGCTACAAGCCCGGACCGGTCGACATCCGCATGCTCGACGTCAACGAAGCTGCCCGCACCGGGCCCGGCTGGGTGAAAATCAAGCATCCCACCTCCAAAAATCCGGTCATCCGCTGGTTTCAGTTAAATTTTTAGAAGATCCGAACTCTCGGAAATCATGCCGGATCTTCTGAAAGCGGAACAGATCAGCAAGCACTACGGCGGCGCGGCCGCTCTCAGAAATGCCTGGTTTTCGCTGCGGGCCGGCGAAGTCCACGCCCTGATGGGCGAAAATGGGGCGGGCAAGAGCACCCTGGCGCGCATCCTGGCGGGGGCTGCGCGGCCCGATTCCGGCGCGATTTTCATCCACGGCGAACGGGTGCAATGGAACACTCCGCTCGATGCGCAGCGCGCCGGCGTCGCCATGATCTCCCAGGAACTCGACCTGTTCCCCAGCTTGAGCATCGGCGAAAACCTGGTGATCGGAAACCTCTGCTTCGGCCCCAAAAGCTTTGTCGGCGCACGCCGCATCGAGGAATTCTGCCGTCCTTATCTCGATCAGGTCGGGTTGAAACGCCCCGCCGCGGCGGCGCTCGCACAGCTCTCAGTCGGCGAAATGCAACTGGTCGCAATCGCCCGCGCGCTGAGCCTCAATGCGCGGGTCATTCTCATGGATGAGCCGACCAGCTCGCTGTTTGAGGACGCCGTTGAGCGCCTGTTCCGTCTCATCAAGCGATTGAAATCGAGCGGCGTCGCCGTCGCCTTCGTCTCGCACAAAATGGACGAGATCTTTCGCATCTGCGACCGCGTCACCGTGCTGCGGGACGGTGAAACGGTCGGCGTGCGCGACATCGGAGCCGCATCGCCGCGGGAAATCATCCGTATGATGGCCGGCCGCGACGTGAATGTCTCAAGGAAAAGCGACCGCGCGCCCGGCCCGGTTCTGCTCCAGGCGCGCAATCTCAGCACGCGCAAGCTCAAGCAGGTTTGCTTCGAACTCCGCCGCGGCGAAGTGCTGGGCGTCGCCGGTCTGGTGGGATCCGGACGCAGCGAGCTCGGCGCGGCGCTGTTTGGACTCGACCGCATCACCGGCGGCGAACTCCGCCTCAACGGCCGGCCGTTTCGCCCCCGCTCGCCTCATGACGCCATTCGTCAGGGCGTCGGATTGCTGCCGGAGGATCGCAAGCTCCAAGGCCTGATGATGCAGATGAGCGCGCTCGAAAACAGCAGCATTGGCGCCCTCAGCCGCATGCGCCGCTTCGGCTTCGTCCGCCACGCCGAGGAGCGCAGGCAGGTGGCGCCGCTGTGGGCGCGGCTCAATCTGAAGTGCGGCGCCCCCAGCCTGCCCGTCGCCGCCCTCAGCGGCGGCAATCAGCAAAAAGCGCTGCTGGCGCGGTGGCTCCTGCTGAGTCCCGACGTGCTGTTTCTCGACGATCCGGCGCGCGGCATCGACGTCAGCGCCAAGGAAGACATCTACGGCATCATCGACGAGCTGGCAAGACAGGGCAAGGGGGTGATCCTGGTCAGCTCCGAGCTGCCCGAGCTGCTGCGCTGCTCCGACCGCATTCTTGTGCTCAATAATGGGCGTCTGAGCGCGGCGTTCGACGCCGCCTCCGCGGCCCAGGAAGCCATTCTCGCCGCGGCGACCAGCGAGGCCGCCTCGTGACCCCCGCCGTCAAAGCGCCGGCGCCCGTTAGAAAAGACCCGCGCCGGCTGTTGCTTGCGGCGCCCCTCCGCAGCGTGGCCGCGCTCGGCGCCGTTGTGGCGCTCGCCATCGTCATCAGCCCCCGCGCTGCGGACGGCTCGTGCATCTTTCTCGAACCGGGCAATCTCACCGACATACTGCGCCAGATCTCGATCATCGGAATCATTTCGCTGGCGATGACCTGCGTCATCCTCACCGGCGGAATCGACCTCAGCGTCGGCAGCATTCTCGCCCTCTCCACTTCGCTCGTGGCCATGTTTCTCACCCGGATGTGGCAGAACGCCGGCTACGCCGTCCACATCGCCGGCGCGATCGCCGCTGCCGCCGCCGCGGCGGCGGCTGTCGGCATGCTCAACGGACTCGTCATCGCCAATCTGCGCATTCAGCCCTTTATCGTGACCCTGGCCTCGATGATCGGCATCCGCGGGCTGGCCAAATGGCTGACCGGCAACGCCAATATCGATATCGGCTTCGGCCAGGACGTCGCGGCTCGCTTCGCCGATGTCTTCCGGCAAAAAACCATCGTCATCGGCGCCTATGCCGCGCTGGCCGCGGCCTTCTGGCTGACGCTGTCCCGCACCATATTCGGCCGCTACGTGCGCGCAATCGGCGATAACGAAAAAGCCGCCCGCTACGCCGGTCTTCCCATCCGGAGCACCAAGATCTGGGTGTATGCTTTGTCCGGACTGCTGGCGGGCATTGCGGGCGTCCTGTATGCGGCGGAAAACCATCAGGGCAATCCCAACGCCGGCGTCGCCTATGAGCTCGACGCCATCGCCGCCGTCGTGATCGGCGGCGCGCGGCTGTCCGGCGGCGCCGGGTCCATCGCGGGAACCCTCGTCGGAACGCTGATTATGGGGATTCTCACCAATATGCTGCGCTTGAAAAACGTCGACAGCAACGTCGAAATGATGATCAAGGCCGTCATTATTGTGCTGGCCGTGACCGTTCAGGAAAAGAGGAACGGGCAATGATGCGGGCCGGGGCGGCCTGTATCTGCGCCTGTCTGGCGGCGGCTTCCTGCGGGCCGTCCGGAAGCCGCCCGGCCGGCGGGAAACGCCTCTATTTCGTCGCCTTCAGCCAGGCCAATAACGCCGAACCGTATCGCGCCGCGCAGAACGAACAGATGACCCGCCTGTTTGCCAGATATCCGGACGTCCGGCTGGTGATCTCCGATGCGCAGCAGGACAACAGCAAACAGGTCGCGCAAGTCGAGACCTTTATCCGGCAAAAGCCGGATCTGCTGATTGTCGCGCCGAATGAGCGCGCCGCCCTCACCGCGGTCATGGGGCAGGCGATGGCCGCCGGGATTCCGGTCATCTGCCTGGAACGCGATATCCTGCAACCCAATTACACCACCTACGTTCACAGCGACAATCGCAAGATCGGCCGCATGGCGGGTCAGTTTATCGTCGATTACCTGACCCGACGCTACGGCCGCCCAGCAGGCAACGTAGTCGAAATCCGCGGCCTGCTCGGCGTCGAAGGCGAGATCAACCGCAGCGCGGGCGCCAGAGAAGTGCTCAACCGGCATCCGGACATCAAAATCGTCGCCGACCCCGTCGCCGACTGGATTCAGGCCAAGGCCAAAGATCGCATGACCGAGGTCCTGCGCGCCCAGCCCAAGATCGACATTGTGTATGGTCATAACGATCCGATGGCCGTCGGCGCCTACCTCGCGGCGAAGGAGCTGGGACGCGAGAAGGAAATGGCCTTCATCGGCGTCGACGGACTGGGCGGCCCCGCCGGCGGCATCAAAAAAGTCATGGACGGGATTCTGTCTGCGACCTTCGTCTATCCGCTGTGCGTCGACAAGACGGTGGAGATCGCCAACCGCATGCTCCGCGAACCCGGATTCAAACCGGAAAAGGAGTACGCGATCGAATCGATCCTGGTGACGCCGCAAAATGCGGCGGAACTGTATCAGCGCTTCACGACTCCGGGCGAGAGGTGAACAGCTTCCGAGCCAGCGCGCTCGCCCTGCCGCCGGTTCCGGACTCTTCCGCGGCCGCCCTGCGCCGGCTGAAGCTGGATGCCTGCTTTTCGGCAATGGTACAGTGTTCATTTGTTCCGCACATTCCTTGCCTTGGCGCTCGCGCTTTCGGCGTCCGCGCAGCCGGTTCTGTACGCGTGCGCGAGTTTCACGCGTGAATACGTGGTCGGCGCCAAACTTCCGCCGAGCGGGCTGTTCCGCCGCTCCGCCGCCGGCCAGTGGGTGCACTTGGGCTTCAATCACCCGTTCCTGGTCTCGCTGGCGGCCGGTCCCGCCGCGGCGCTGCTGCTTGCAGCCGGCAACGGACTCATCCGCGCGCCGCTGCCGGATGGGCCCTGGACCGTCCTGACGGGCGAAGATGTCACTGAGCTCCGCGATGTGGCTGTGGACCGCGCCGCGCCGGACACGTTTTACTTCGCGCACACTCGCGGCGTTCGCGTGACGCGCGACGGCGGAAAAACATGGACGGAACTCGGCGCCGCGCTCAAACGCAAGTACACGGAGGCGATCCGCGCCGACCGCGGCGTATTGATCGCCGGC
>Ga0209581_1003937_pt1 | contig 12348 bp, 13 predicted proteins | sample Coa_R2_FD_187160 | JGI IMG/M metagenome (GOLD analysis project Ga0209581, IMG submission 187160) | Surface soil microbial communities from Centralia Pennsylvania, which are recovering from an underground coalmine fire - Coalmine... | ecosystem: Environmental > Terrestrial > Soil > Unclassified ...
TGGCTATCTTGTTGCAATGGCTTGAGAAATTCCTTCATCAGGCTGGCTTCGAATTCATGCGCAGCCGATACAAGCCGGGGATTCTGTTGCCTGATTTCCGCAGCAGAAGTCACTCCCGAAAACGAAATGCTGTTCATAAAACCTCCAGTTCTGCTTCCAGTGCGCCGGCTTCTTTCATAGCCTGAAGAATCGAAATAATGTCCCGCGCCGTAGCTCCGATCTGCTGCAGATTTTCCACCAGCATGTCAACCGTCGCTCCCTGTTTCAATTCGATACGGTTGGCAGGCTGGTCCTGTGTCTGAATGGTCGTTTGCGGCACTACCTGTGTCGTGCCCTGGGTGAACGGATTCGGCTGCGAAACCTGATATTCCGTAACAACATTAATGGAAAGACCGCCATGCAGAATTGAGACAGGCTGCAGGCGGACATCGCCGCCAATCACCACTGTTCCGGTGCGTTCGTTCACAACAACTCTGGCTCGCGGATAGGTTTGCACTTCCACAGATTCAACCTGGGCCAGCAGAGCTGGAATATCCTCTCCGGGCGACGCATCGAGCATGATGCGCCGACTGTCCACAGCATGAGCAATAGGTCGGGTCATCTCTTTGTTAATGGCTCCCGCCATCAGCTCCGCAGTACGGAAGTCCGCGTCGTTCAGCAATAGAGAAAGCGTGCGCATCTTTGTCAGATCAAGAGGAACGGAACGCTCGACCATCGCTCCATCCGGCACGCGCGCTGTGGTCGGATGATTGTATTGCTTCAGGTTTCCGTTAGTGGCCACTGCGTACCCACCTAATACCAGCGGCCCTTGCGCCTCAGCGTAAATCTGCCCGTCAGGCCCGTAGAGAGGCGTCAGTAACAGTAACCCGCCCTCCAGGCTGCGCGCATCTCCGGCAGAGGAAACAGTGATGTCCAGCTTATTCCCCGGGCGCGCAAATGCGGGCAAGGTCGCCGATATAAATACCGAAGCGATATTCTGCGTTCGCATCATGGACAATTGTGGTGACTGTTGCAGATTGACTCCCATCCGCTCGAGTGTCGAGATCAGCGTCTGCATGGGAAATACCGTCTGCTGGCTGTCACCTGTGCCGCGCAAACCGACAACGATTCCATATCCAATGAGCTGGTTGTCGCGAATGCCCTCTACCGTAGCCACATCTTTGACTCGCGCAAGCCTTGCCGGCGGCATACCCCTTAGCGATGTATCTGCGCCGAAGGCAGGCAGCCCGAGGATCGTAAGCAACAGCAGAAAGAAATTCCTGTAATAACTCACACAAGACTCCTAGAAAACCATCAGCTTCTCAAGAAAGCGGACTACCGGGTTTTGGCGATAGGTGTAATCGTTGATGATTCCTTTGCCGACAACTTCAAGTTCCAGACTCGTAATAGCAGTCGAAAGCACACGGTTCGCCCCATCCACATCCTCAGGACGCACCAGACCGCGCAACTTGATAAGCTGCGTCTGCTGATTGAAGGTCAGCTGCCGCACTGCCTGAATTACCAGCATGTCGTTCGGCAGAACATCCACCACTTCCCCGCCAACAATCGTGCTCAGACTCGAATTGGTCACGCTCTGCCCCTGCGCATTCAAACCGGAAGAAGATGCTTGGTTCAGGAGATTATTGAGCGCATTTCCGCTCGAAAGCTTGCCAAAAAGCGCAGAAATTTGTGAATTGGAATTGGAAGCGCGCGTATTCTTCACAGTTCCATCCGTCGATGCTGCAAGACTTTCTGAAACAACAATCGCGATTGGATCGTGAACACGAAATGCCTTTACATCAGAGGAAAGCCGAGTAAGTCTGCCATCCGGTGTCCAGATTGCCCCTGGCGTCCGCGCTTCAACCGCGTTCTCAGTCCGAACACGCTCGATATAGTTCTCGAGCGCAATACCCGGAGGCGTGGCCTTTGGAGATTTCTCCTGCTTCTTACCTGCTGCTCCGGCTGCATCGCAGATACAGGAGATCAGCAGCAGAGCATAAGCGCAGAAGCGATGCCGTGGCGTCTTCATTGCGCGCTCCAGTTATCCGAGTGTTTCTTTATCCATTTTTCTGTGGGCAGCAATTCGACCGATCCGGCGCCGCTTACTCTTCCCTCAAGGACAATATTGTGCTCTCCCGTTCTGACACGGATCGTCTGCCCAGCCGCACCCGCCTCCAATGCTGTGCCGGACAAATGAATGCTTGCATCGCCGGTCATGCGCCAGAGCTGTATCTGATCTCCGGCCCGGACTAACGACACAATCCTGCCTGCTTCCGCGGACCGCAGCTGCCCCAAAGCGTTAGCCGGCGATTCTTTCTTCCATTGCACTTCTCGAAGCGTCCAGGGTCTGTCAGGATGAGCACAATCCACCAATACCGCCCACCTGTGGCGCAGCAGGTCATCCGTCATATAGTGATCGACCAGCAGAGTTCCGGAACCTGCATTTGCATGACAGGTTGCGGAACGCATAGATCTGGTCATGAGCAGACCAAGCAATAAAACCACAATGATCTGAAGTTTCTTCATATCGTCTACCGCGCCATATTGTTGACCTGGCTGTACATGTCATCCGCGGCGCGGATGACTTTCGAATTGCTCTCGTAAGCGCGCTGCGCCAGCACCATTTGCACGAACTCGGTTACAACATCAACATTGGAATTTTCGAGATACCCCTGCTGCAGCGTGCCCAGGCCCTGCGTTCCGCCAGGCACGTCAAGTACCGGCTCACCCGATGAGAGCGTAGCACTGAAGAGATTCGCGCCTCTGCTTTCCAGTCCTTCCGGATTGGCAAAGGTCGCCAGCTGAATCTGTCCCAGCTGCGTCGGATTCTGCTGCCCCGGAAGAGTGGCATTCACGACGCCATATTGGGTAATTGTCACTGCTGTCGCATTTGGAGGAATCGTGATGTTCGGGATCAGCGGATCGCCGTCAGTCGTCACCATAGTTCCCTGATTGTTCAGGTGAAAACTTCCTGCGCGGGTGTATTCAATGGTTCCATCGGGACGCGACACTTGAAAGAATCCGTTGCCCTGAATGGCCAGATCAAGCGGATTCCCGGTATTGTTGAGGTCTCCCTGGGTCATGATGATTTCTGTCGCCGCGGATTTGGTTCCGAGGCCCACCTGCAGGCCTGCCGAGACTGTCTGTTGGCTTTGTGCAGCGCCCGGCGTCACAAGGTTCTGATAAATCATGTCCTGGAATTGCAGCTGCCTCTGCCGGAATCCCGAAGTGGAGGAGTTGGCAAGATTGTTTGCAATCGTGTCCAGGTTTAACTGCTGTGCGCTCATTCCGCTCGCCGCTGTGTAGAGTGCTCGAATCATATGTCGTCTCCGTTTAAAACTGGTTTCCTAAACTTTAGGCAGTTCTTCACTGGCAGTTTTGTCGAAATCACTATGAAAGATAGAGAGGGCCTTCTGCATCATTTCTGCCTGCCGCTGTACAAGAATGAGCTGCAGCGTTCCCTGAATTACATCCTGATTGGAAGACTCAAGCGCTCCCTGATGAATCGCCGCAGTCGCCAGCGTTGGCTTGGCACCTGCGACAACGGTATAGCGATTGGTCCCTTCCGGAAGAAGGTCCTGCGCGCGGAAGTCAAAAAGCGCAACCTTGCCGGCGACAGCATTGTTAACCGAGATCACCCCATCTATGCCGATAGTGACCTGCCCGGTTGGAATCACAATGGATTTTTTTTGCGCGTTGAGAACCGGCTCGCCGGCTCCGGTGACGAGCTTGCCGTCCGAAGCCCGCCGAAAAGATCCATCGCGCGTATAACGGATTCCCTGCTTCGTTTGAATAGCAAAAAAACCTGCGCCTTCGATGGCTAAATCATAAGGATTGCCGGTGTGCGTCAGCGCTCCCTGCTCCAGATCGAGACGATTACCGCCAAGAACGCCGAAATCATTCACAACCTTGTTGACCTGGGAATTCTGAGCATCCGGACCGACAATCGCGTTCCGGAAGTATTCCCGCTCGGCGCGGAATCCGCTCGTATTTGCATTTGCCAGATTGCTCGCCGCCGAATCAAGCGCCTCAGTGCGCGCCAGCAACCCGGAAAAAGCTGCATAGTAGCCGCTGTCCAATGCAGGCCTCCTCTGCGGAACAAAAGATGCAGAAGGAAGACCAGAAGCGGGGATGAATTATTAGAAACTACTGAGACTTTTGCTGACCGATTCGCAATTGTGAGTTATTGAATGGATTCACAAATAATGCTGATGCTGAGAGCGTGCTGCTCAAAGCGGTAGCTACGGTCGATGCGAAACTCCTGCTGCTGCATATGCAGTTGATAGCTGCTCCCGGTCACTACAGCCGGTGTCGAAAGCATGCATCCGCTGGCCAGCGCCGCATGCTTTCCCTTCCATGCTCCGGCAATCATATTGCATACTTCCCCAATCGCATCCTTTACCAGCGCATCCAGTTTCAAGGGACGTGAGCCAACCATACATTCCGCCATACGCAGTGCCGTCTCAAGATCACAACGAAGCGTGCATGCTCCGCTCATGGCGCCGGCAAGTCCGATCACCGCCGTAACGGTTTCTACGCCGTCTTCTACCCCAGATTCAAAAGTGGCGCAGGATACGCCCATCATCAGACGAAAGACCTCATCTACAGCGTCATCAAGATGCAATGCATGCGCGCTCTCCTGCAATAGTTCACGAGCGGGTGTCGCCATTGTGTTCTCCAGAATGAATTAGGCCGATGGATTGAAATGTTCAGGCAAGGTCGAGCAGGGGAATGACGCGATCTTTGACCTGTTCCGCAGTAAAGGGCTTGCGAATATAGCCCTGAGCCCCAGCCACAATTGCGGCTTTGACATGCTCTTCACTGCTCTCTGTCGTGATCATCACAACCGGAACATCAGGCGCCAGGTCCTGCGAGCGCAACTGGCGAAGAAATTCGAGGCCATCCATCACCGGCATATTGATGTCAGAAAGAATGAGCTGAACACGCTCATTTTTCAGCATATCCAGCGCCTCGGACCCGCTCGATGCTTCGTGTACTTTGCTCAGGGACAAACCAGCCTGGCGCAAAGCTCGTTCGACGATCTTTCGCATCACGGATGAGTCGTCAACAATCAGGGCAGCTATCTCACTCATGAATTTTCCTCGCTTACCTTATCGGCAATTCAGACGATCTCGCTAGACTCCGGTAAGCGAACAGATCATGTCTTCGACCTCGTCTATCCCGGGAAGTCTCCGCTCATCTTCAACCGGAACTGGATGACGCCATAGCCGCAACCAGAAATAGTCGTGAATGCGCACCACTTGCGAATAGAGAGCTCTGCGCTCCTCGATCATTGCTGTGAAAGCATGGGCCAGGCCCCGCACATTTGCTGCCTCCAGCAGGCGAGTTTTGGGAAACGCCGCCCGCAATGCTTCTGCGCGCGCACGATGAAACTCTGAATCGCGCAGTACGCCCGCCTCGACCTTCAGCCCTGACATACGTTCAAGAGCAAGCACAAGACAGCGATCAATTCTGTCCTCAAACGCTACATACAATAGCTTGCGTCCTGCCATCCGCAAGGGCACCATGCCGAAGGCATCCATCAACACACGCGGAAAGGCTGACGCCATCGCCGCAGGATCATGCGGCACGCTTGCCAGCGCAGGACAATTCCATTGAGCGCTTAACGCCTGCGCAATGTGGCTATCATCCGCAGCCTTATGCCTGACCAGCCATTCTCCAAGCCTGCCTGCGCCTGCTTTTCTTTGTGCCTCCAGCGCTTTTCTGAGCTGCTGCTGAGTGATAATGCCGCGGGAAAGCAGAATCAATCCTAAAGGAATTCGATGCTGATGGAGCGCCCTTTGCGAGTTGCCTTCGCTCTCTCGCTGAATTGCCGCCTGCACTATTTGCTGCATACATTCCTGGCTGCAGGCCCACTTTCCCTCAAAGATCGGGCTTTGGCGGCTGCGCCAGATTTTGAGCCAGCTGCTTTTGCATTTTGTATTTCCGCAGGAAGACATAAGAGCAGAAGCATGTCTTTCTTTCTGCTCGCGCTGCGCTCGAATATGGGCCTTGACTCCCCGATTTGTCTCATTCGGAGATCGTTTCATCAGAACAGGCATCGAATGCTCTCCAGCGATTTCCTCGGCTCTGCCACCTCGGTAACGCGCAATCCGAAATTTCCATTGACCAGAACAACCTCGCCGCGAGCGACAATCTTGTCACCCACGATCAGATCGACCGGATCGGAAACATGGCGCTCCAGTTGCACCACATCTCCGGGTCCGAGGTCCAATACTTCACTGAGCGGCATTTCTCTTGAGCCGAATCTCAGCGAAGCCTCAAGCTCAACATCGAGCAACAATTCCACCCCGCGGACCGGGAAATTGTTCGTGCCTGATTTTTCCTGCTTCTTCTCGTCCACAGGCTTTGTGCCATCCGAAAGGGCAATGTGGGCAGACGTTTCGCCAAAGCGAATTTCAAAAGCCGTCCAGGAAAGATCCGTCGGCAGTGCCGCCTGCTGTACCGTGACAACAGAGGTCGGTGCGCCGTTGTCCCGGCTCACCGCCTTAGCGGCGCGCTCCGCAACCTGGCGTATGATGCCCTGCCAAAGAGCCGTATCGCGCGGAATATCTGTCTCCGCCGGCGTAATGCGGGCGGCAACAAATAGCCGGGCGAGCGCCGCCGGCTCCGCCGTAACCCAGAAACTTCCGCGAAAAGCTCCTTGCAATTCAACCTTCAGGCAAAGAGTTTCAGCCGCCTGAGTCCAGGTTCCGGCTGCGACTACCTTCACGGTCCCCGCCAGCTCCTGGCTCAAACCCATCGGAGCTTCCAGCAACCATGCGTCAAGAAACGTCTTCATTCAGCCTCCTGTTTTAATCGTGGTGATTAAAGCTCTGCCGCTGCAGCCCCTTTTGCGACACGCGTCAGATGAGCGCAGCGCTGTTCATTCTGGCTTACCGGATACCCTTCGAAGAGAGGAACACCGGCGATCCGCAGCTCCGCCGGCTGTGAAGCGATCATAGAAAATTTCAGAATTTTGCCTTCATATAAGTCTTCCAGTTCTCGTCCGGCAATTTTCACAGGCGGAAGCTGCAGCGCAGCGCCTACTTTCACTAACCCAACCCGCTCCTGTAAGCGCTGGCGCGTTTCCGCAGAGTGGCGATGCTGACGGCTCCAGTCGCCGATTAGACGACGAAGCACCGTATTGGAAACCACAGCAGGAAAGGCCAGATTCAACATGCCGCTGGCGCCGGGCATGCGCACTTCAAAACTCAGACAAAGCGTCTTTTCTGAAACCGGCATGACGCGCGCGATCTGTGTATGGAGCTGCCTTCGCTCAAAGGAAAAACTCAGTCCTACCGGCTGCCAGGCGGCGCTGAGCTCCCGGCAGATAACCTCAGCAACGCTGGCGAGAATGGATTCTTCTATATCCGTTAATTCACGCGCGCTCCCTGCTTTTCCCTCACCTCCCAGCAGCAGATCAATCATCGGAGGAGCCAGCGAGAGATCCAGCTGTAAAACCGAAAGCGCTCGCAAAGGATCGAGGCGCACGGAGCTGACATAGGCCAGATCCGGAATGCGCAGCATGAATTCATTGAATGGCATCTGTTCGGCGGAAACCAGATTGACCTGAAAACGGCTGCGCAGCCATACCCCCAGGTTATGCGTGAGATTGCGGGCAAAGATATCGTTCAGCAGGCTGATCGCGCGCATCTGCTCGTTGCTGATCTGCCCTGCGCGGGAAAAACTATAGGGCTGCACTCGTGTTCGTGTCTCCTGCGCAGCCGCCTTTGACCTCGCGCGCGCAGCCTGAAACAGAGCATCGATCTCATCCTGCTTGAGGCTTTTTTCCATCGCTCGCTACTCTTTCTTTCGCGCGCTCATGCGCTTGTTTGGTTTCTGTATGCCGGCGGATTTCGCGGCAAGATCAGCCAGCATACTCCTCAGGCGCAAAACGGCTGAAGCATGAATCTGCGAAACTCTGGACTCGACCACTCCTAATGTCAGTCCAATCTCCTTCATCGTCAGCTCTTCGTAGTAATAGAGCGTCATCACCAGTCGCTCGCGCTCAGGCAGATTGTCGATTGCTTCGGCCAGCCGCTGCCGCATCTCGCCTTGCAGGCAACGGAAGAGAGGGTCATCTTCTGGCCGGTTGGGAACATAGGCCAGCTCTTCTTCGCCGGAATCTTCTGAGCGCTCCAGGTGTAGCGTTCCAATTTCCAACCCCTTCAGGTCCCCCAGCAATTGCTGGTAATCTTCGAGCTTCATCCGCAGTTCGCCGGCAATCTCCTGTTCGGAAGGCGAACGCCCCAGGCGTGCAGTAAGCGTGCGCATTGCCTGCTCAATGGCGCGGCCCTTGCGGCGCAGCTCACGGGGGCTCCAGTCAAGCGTGCGCAGGCTGTCCAGAATCGCGCCGCGGATACGAAACTGCGCATAACTGCGAAACTGAACTTTCTTCGCAGGATCAAACTTCTGGAAGGCGTCCATCAATCCAAGCACTCCCGCGCTGACCAGTTCGTCCATCTCAACGTGCTGTGGAAGACGCTCATGGATACGGCGCGCAATGTAGCGCACGATCGGCAGATGCTCAATCATGATGCGCTCTTCTTCCGGCGTAAAGCGCGCGCTCGTCAGGGCCTCAGAATGCGCAGCCTTTTTCTGCGCGACCTTAGTTGCTGTTCTGTTCTGCACTCCTTCATTGGAGTGAATGAATGACAACATCATGGCCTGCTGCCCGGTTTCGTCTTTCATCACTGCTCGATCATTCATGGATTCCGCGTTTCGCATAATTCAACTCATGCCTTCATTCATTTCTGTGCATTCGGCTATTCGCATCAACGCACAACGCCGATGGATCGGACGCGGACATCTGGCGGAATCTCAGATGGCGAGATAACGACAACTCTCGGCATCGTCGGCTCAAGCCAGCGACGAAGATGAAAACGTGCCGGACTCGGACAGAGAAGCACGGGAGATGCCATGGAAGGTTGCGAACCGATTAGCCGCTTCACAGAATCGAGAAAACGCTTAAGCCAGGGTGCATGTTGCCCATTGACCGGCAACTGCATTCCGCCTTCTCCCTGAAGCGTCTCGATCAATTCCTCCTCAAGCGCCGGGTCCATCTGCAGAACGCGAAGGCTCCCATCATCCTCGAGAAGAGACTGCACAATCCGCCGTCCCAACGCTGAACGCGCGGCTTCGACCAGATGTGGCAGGCCCTTGCTTATAGCAGCCGCTTCAATCAACGCCTCCAGAATGGTTCCCAGATCACGAATCGAGACCTGTTCACGCAGAAGTTGCTGCAGCACCCTCTGCACTTCACCCAGAGTCAGGACCTTAGGCACAAGCTCTTCCACCAGCTTCGGATGAGACTCGTTGAGCGTATCCAGTAAACGCTTGGTCTCTGCGCGCCCCAGCAGTTCGTGTGCGTGCTGCCGAATCATCTCAGCAATATGCGTGCTGATTGCAGTGACTGTGTCCACCACTGAATACCCAGCTGCAATTGCCTGGCTCTCAAGAGCAGGAGATATCCAGCGCGCCGGAACCTGAAAAGCAGGTTCTTGCGTCTGCTTTCCGGGCAATGGATGCGCATCAGAATGAATGCTGACTGCCAGCAGAGAATTGCCTTCTGTCTGCCAGCGGCCAATTTCCATTCCCCGCAGTGAAAATACATACTCTCGCGGTCGAAGGCGCAGGTTGTCCGAAATATGAATTGGAGGAACAAGAAAACCGAGTTCCGTTGCCAGATGCTTGCGCAATGCTCTTACTTTTGCCAGCATCTGTCCGCCCTGCTTTTCATCGACAAGCGGGATCAGCTGAAATCCGATTTCAAGGCTTAACTCATCCACCTTAAGCAGCGTGGCAATATTTTCGGCCTGGGCCTTATCAGCGAGCTTTCGTTCCGGCTCAGCCTGCGCCATTTCTTCCGGTATGCGCGATATCCGCCGAGCCAGATAACCCAGGCCCACGGCAGGCAGCAGGAAAGCTATCTTCGGCAGACCGGGCACAAGGCACAGGGCGCCCAATACGCCGCTGGCAATGTAGAGCGTCGTGCCGCGCCGCAGTAACTGCGTTCCCAGCTCGGCAGTCAGCCCATTCGCTGAATTCGCGCGGGTGAGGACCATGCCTCCCGCCACAGACACCAGCAGAGAGGGGATCAGAGTGACCAGCCCGTCGCCTACTGTAAGCACGGTGTAGGTCTTCAATGCATCCGTAAGCGCTACGCCCTGCTGCAGCACCCCGATCAGCAGGCCGGCAACTATATTGATTCCGGTAATAAGAATGGTTGCCAGGGCATCGCGCTGATTGAAACGCGCGGCGCCATCCATCGCGCCATAAAACTCCGCCTCCTGCGCAATTGCCTGTCTTCGCTTCCTGGCTGCGACTTCATCAATCAAACCAGCATTCAGATCGGCATCAATGGCCATCTGCTTTCCAGGCAGCGCGTCGAGAGTGAAACGCGCCGTTACCTCTGCCGTGCGCACCGCGCCATGGCTGACGACCAGAAACTGAATGGCAATCAGAGCCAGAAAAAGCACGAAGCCTACAACATAATTCCCACCAACGACAAACTGCCCGAATGCCTCAATCACGCTTCCTGCAGCCGCAGTACCCTCTCCTCCATGCAAAAGAATGCGACGGCTGGAGGCGATATTCAGCGACAGCCGAAAAAGTGTGAGCAGAAGAAGAAGGCTTGGGAATACCGAAAAATCCACGGCCCGCCGCACCTGCACAGCCGAGAGAAACACCAGCACAGATGCTGAAAACGAACAGGCCAGCAGCAGATCGAGCACAAACGACGGAACTGGAATCAGCATGACGAAAATAACGCTGATAGCTCCAACAGGCAGCGACAGACTCTTGCCGAGTCTCAACAAACGAGTGATGAAACTTTCCGCCGGCGCGCTGTTGGATGCAGGAGAAGAAGCAACCGCGATTGAACTCATGCAGTCTCCCTGGGATGGATCGAAGATTGTCGAACAGGATCGCTCTGAGAAACTCGCAGCTTCTCTGAATGCTTTACATCTGCCTCACGTTGGCGGCGAACCTTCTCTTCCACCTGCTTGCGATACAGGTAGGCGAGGATCGCTGCGACTGCCGCATAAAGTTCTGCCGGAATCGATTGACCTTCCGCGACAGACCGATAAAGCGAACGCGCCAGCGGAGGATTCTCGATCACAGGCACTCCGGCCCAGCGTGCTTCGCTCTTGATCTGCTCGGCCAATAAATTGCGGCCCTTAGCCAGAACCTTCGGCGCCTCCATCGTTTCAAAATCAAAGCTCAGAGCAACGGCGTAGTGCGTAGGATTCGTGATCACAACTGTGGCCCGCTTAACATCGGCTTTGAGCTTGCGCCGGCGCATCTGGCGCTGGAGTCCGCGAATTCGTCCGCGTATCTGCGGACTGCCCTCCGTCTCTTTCATCTCTTCGCGTATTTCTTGTTTGCTCATGCGCATGCGGCTCTCCCAGCTTCTCCACTGCACGATGAAATCAATCGCCGACCAGCCAACCAGAATCCACGCCGCATCCAGCAGCAGTCTGTAAGCCGATGCAAACATCAGCGGCATGTGCGAGACACTCATCAGCGGCAGACTGGTTTGCTGCTCAACTGCATGCAGCCCCAGAACGATGACCAGCGCGGCAGGCAGTAGTGTTTTGGTTAAACGTGACACGCCCTGCATCGAGAAGATGTTCTTGATGTTCGATCCCGGATTAAGGCGAGAAAACTTAGGTTGAAGCGACTGCGCCGAAAACTGCAGACCTCCTCCCTGCGCAATCCCCGCCAGGAATGCTGCTGCGCAGCTGGCGAGCGCCAGCACCAGCAAAGGCGATAAGACGACCAGCGTAACGTGGCGCAGAGCAAGCGCCGTCTGCATCATCTGGTCGTCATGCCACAGTGAAGGAGAGCCGAGATCAAGCATCTTTGTAAGCAGGCCTTTCCACATACCTGTCCAGCGCGCGCCCGCGCTGCCCAAAACAAGGATCCCGGCCAGCGTTCCACAGGCGGCCGTGAGCTCGCGGCTGCGAACGCGGTCCCCCTGTTGTTGCGCCCTTTGTCGGCGCCGCGGAGTTGCCCGCTCGGTGCGCTCTCCGCTCACGCGCGTCCCACTCCATGCCGCAGCATGTTTTCGGCGATATCCAACAATCTCGTAAAGTGGTTCTCAATAAATCTCGGCCAAAGCGCGAGCGATCCCAACAGAACCACATATCCGGTCATCGTCTTTGCCGGGACCGTAATTGCAGTCACCGGAAGCTGCGGAGACATCTTCCCTACCAACGCCACAACAATCTCCACCAGCATGGTTGCCGCCAGTGCCGGGGCCGCCAGCTGCAGCGCCGCGAAAAACACCCCGCTTGTCATCTGCATCAGAGTCATTGCCTGCAGCCCATTCAGGAAAAGGCTGCCGAGCGGCGCGTCGGCATAACT
>Ga0209581_1003942_pt1 | contig 12335 bp, 10 predicted proteins | sample Coa_R2_FD_187160 | JGI IMG/M metagenome (GOLD analysis project Ga0209581, IMG submission 187160) | Surface soil microbial communities from Centralia Pennsylvania, which are recovering from an underground coalmine fire - Coalmine... | ecosystem: Environmental > Terrestrial > Soil > Unclassified ...
ACGCCGCCGTCGCCCTGCGTCGCGGAAGTGGCGCTCTGATCCGCCTCGACAAAATGGCCGTTTCTCCGGGAGTGGCCGTAAGCGCGATTCGTGATTTCGTTTTCGCCTTTTACGAAGACGAGCGTGTGATTCATTTCGAGCGGAGAGAAAATCCGCTGGCGAAGAAACTCTCCGAAGGGCGTTCCGGAAACTCTGGCTACAATCAGTCCGAGCACCACGTAGCCGGAGTTACTGTATTCCCATTTCGTTCCCGCTGGGAATTTTGGGGCGGTGGTTTTTTCGAGCAGCGCAAGAACTTCTTCGTCGTGAATCTGCTTCTCCGGCGACCACAAATTTGCTCCTTTGGCTTTCTCTTCCGCGGCCATCAGATCCTCGTAGTCGGGAAGACCCGAAGTGTGATTCAGAAGATTGCGCACGGTAATTTGTTTTCCGTACGCGGGAAATTCCGGGAAAATCTCGGCGAGGGTCTTGTCGTAAGTGAGCTTGCCGTCGCGCACGAGAAGCATCACGGCCATCGCCGTGAACTGTTTCGTCAGGGACGCGAGGCGAAAATTGGTGGCCGCATCAATCGCCGCTTTCGAGCGCAGATCGCGAAGCCCATATCCCCGCTCGAAGAGCACCTTGCCATTCTGCTTCACGAGAACGGCGAGGCCCGGCGCCTCCGGCGAGGTCACGCTCGCAAACAGAGCGTCCAGCTTCTTTCCCATGGTTTTGTCTTTCGGATAGGAAAGCGCCGGAAAAACCAACGCAATCACGAGAGCCGCCGACGCGATCCTGTTCACCATGCCTTTCACGGCACCGCAGCTTAGCATCTAGTGGCGAGTCTTTGCGCGCTGGAATGGGAGGCAGCGAATTGCCACGGCAGAGACCGTGTGTTAGCATCCGCGCGTCAGGAGAACGGACCAGGGACCACAGTTCGACCTTCGCCCCTGCTTGACTCTAGCCAACGGGGACCCAGGCAGGCAGCCGCACCGCGGTTGCCGGAAAGAGGCCGCGTTCTCCTCCCTCAGAGGTAAGAACTCGCCCAGGCGCAGGCCCGCCTGATGCGTGCTGCCCGCCAAGGCCCGGCGCCGGAGCGAAGCAAGCACGCGCTGCATCGTTCAGGTCGGACCTCCGCCGCTCGAGCTCTGCTGAAAGCGCCAGCGAGGCTTCAGGAGGCCTTATGAAAACGTATCTCACCAAGGACATCCGAAACGTGGGCATTGTAGGTCACGGCGGCACCGGAAAGACGCAACTGGTGTCGTCGTTGCTCCACACGGCGGGGATGACGCCGCGCTGGGGGAAGGTTGCGGACGGCACGGCCGTCACGGACTGGGACGAAGAGGAAATCGCGCGAAAGATCAGCATTCAGACCGGCCTCGCGTACGCGGAATGGCCGTGTACTCTGTGCGGCGGAAGCAACGTGAAGATCAACTTCGTGGACTTGCCCGGCTACGGGACCTTCATCAATGAAACGAAGGCGTCCTTGATCGCAGTGGACGCCGCGCTGATCACCGTGGATGCGCACACCGGCGTGCAGGTCAACACGGAAAAGGTCTGGGATTTTTGCACGGAGTACGACGTTCCCCGCGCGTTCGTCCTGACGTGGATGGACCGCGAACTCTCGAGTTTTGAGCGGTCGCTAGAATCGCTGACACAGACTTTCGGGCGAAGCGTTGTGGCGCTGCAGCTTCCCATCGGCGAAGAGAAGAACTTTCGCGGCGTGATCGACCTGGTGGCGATGAAGGCGCACATCTACAAACCGGATGGAGACGGCAAGACTTCGATTGAAGAAATTCCCGCGGACATGGCGGACGCCGCCACCGCCGCGCACGAAAAGCTCGTGGAGATGGTGGCGGAAGGCGACGACGAATTGATGGAGGAATTTTTCCGCGAAGGGACGATTCCCATTGAGGATCTGATTCCCGGCGTGCGCAAGGCCATCGTGGCGGAAAAGATAGTGCCGGTGCTGATGATCTCCTCGACGCGGAACATCGGCAACGCGAGCCTTCTGACATTCCTTGCGGATGTTTTCCCGCACCCCGATGAGCACGCCCAGGAGGGTTACGCGCAGCCGGGCGGCAAGGGGGACCGCGTCGAGAGGAAATACGAGGATGCGCAGCCTCTTTCCATCTTCGTTTTCAAGACGCTGGCCGATCCTTTTGCCGGGCGCATCAACTACTTCAAAGTGAAGAGCGGCGTGCTGAAGAACGACGCGACGCTGAGCAACTACGCGCGCGGGACCCAAGAGCGCTTCCAGCACATTCAGGTGGTGCAGGGAAAGCAGCTCACGGAAGTTGCGGAGCTGCACGCGGGCGACATCGGGGCCATCGCCAAACTGAAGGAGGTGTACACGGGAGACACGCTGGGCGACAAGAACGCGCCGATCCATTACAAGGCGGCCGCCATTCCGGAGCCTTCGATCACGTTCGCGGTCGAGCCGAAGACGCGGGCGGATGAAGACAAAATCGGGGTGGGCATCCACAAGATCATGGAAGAGGACCTTGCGCTGCGGTTTTCGCGCGATCCGCAGACGAAGGAGTTCTTGCTCGCCGGTTCGGGGCAGCAGCACATCGAAGTCGTCGTGGCGAAACTGCACAAGCGCTACCACGTGGACTTGACGCTCAAGCCTCCCAAGGTGCCGTACCGGGAGACCATTCGAGGGAAAGCGGACGCGGAAGGCAAGCACAAGAAGCAATCCGGAGGACACGGGCAGTTCGGCGTGTGCCGGGTGAAATTCGAACCCATCGAGCGCGGAAAGGGAATCGAGTTCGTGGACGATATTTTTGGCGGTGCGATTCCCAAGAACTGGATTCCCTCGGTTGAAAAAGGGATTCGCGACGCAGCCGCGCGCGGATATCTTGCGGGGTTCCCGATGACAGACTTCCGCGCGGTTCTCTACGACGGCAAGTATCACGACGTGGATTCGTCGGACATCGCGTTCAAGATAGCGGGATCACTGGCGTTCAAGGAAGCGATGAAGCAGGCGCGGCCGGTGCTGCTCGAGCCGATCATGAAAGTGGAGGTGTATGCGCCGGACCAGTATTCCGGAGACCTGATGGGGGACCTGAGCTCGCGGCGAGGGCGAATCGAGGGGAGCGAAGTGCGCGGGCACACGGTGGTGGTGAAGGCGCAGGTGCCGCTGGCGGAGATGCTGTCTTATGCCACGGACCTGACGTCGATGACGCAGGGCCGCGCAAGTTATTCGATGGAGCCTTCGCATTACGATTACGTGCCGAATGAACTTGCGGAAAAGGTGATTGCGCAGCACAAGGCGGCGCACGGCGAACAGCTGGTGGAAGAAGAGGCGTAAACACGCCGCCTTTCGCCGCGGAAGACTGGATTCCTCGTCGCTACGCCAGCCTTCGGCGGGCTTCTCGGAATAACACGTCCCCATTACTGCGTTAGGAGAGGCGGGGGAGGAACATGCCGGTGCGGCGGGCATGTTCTTCGAAGCCTGGGCCGAACTCTTCGCGCAGGAATCGCTCTTCGCGCCGCGCTTTCCAATAAAACGACAGCCAAACGATGGCAACGGCAACGAGGGCGCGCACCTGCGCGAGGGTCAGCGCAGTACCCAGCAGGGCGATCACGATTCCGGTGTAAATCGGATGCCGGATGAAGCGATAGGGGCCGGTCCGAATCAGCTCGTGGCCTTGTTTCAGCGTGACGATGCCGCTCCAATTCGATCCGAGGTGCCAGCGCGCCCAGAGCGAGATCGCGATTCCGAGGGCGGTCAGGGCAGCTCCGGTCCACTCGAGCTGCGGAGTACGCGGCACGAAGGGAACAACCAGCCAGCCGACCCGGAATTCGGGCCGCACCAAAAAGAAAGAAGCGAGAATCAGCGGCAGCGTGTAGCGCAGGCGATCCGTCCAGGACTCCCGCCGCTTGGTTTTCTTGCGCCAAAGTGCCGAGACGAGCCAGTAAAGACCGAAGAATATCCAGAGGTAGCGGATAGTATCGAGCGGGCTAGGCGTGAACGCGACGTGGAACATGGCTCCTCCAAAAACTCAGCTGGCGCGCGAGTCATGCGCGGCTTTGCGCATGAGGGAACGAATCCATTGGCGCTCCTGCCCGGCATTGGCGCGCAAACACCGCACCACCTCGCTGGGCCAGCCAGACATGCGGATCTTTTCCTGCAGCGTTTCAAGACGCGCTTCGCGCGCGGAAAGATAGAGATCGCGGTCGCGCAGGATGCGCAGGCGGGCGTCCTTCCCGAGGATGCCGAACAAGGCGACGCGCAAATGGAACGCTTCCGCGGAGGCCGCGTCCTTTTCCGAAAAGGTTTCCAGGCGGCCGAGGAGAGCGCGCTTGCCCGCGGCGGTGAGAGAATAGACTGCGCGCGTCTGGCCGCGCTGGCCGGCGGCTTTGCGGCGGCCGACCCAGCCTTCGCGGACGAAACGCTTGAGCAGGGGATAGACGATGTTGTTGTGGAGGTCCCGCTGGCCGGTAATGAGGCCAGCGCGTTTTTTGAGGGCGTAGCCGTGCTTGGGGCCGTCCAGGAGCGTGGCCAACAACAATAGGTCAGTCATGACAGTGTAAATACTGACTTAAGACGTCCGGCCTGTCAAGCGAGGATTCCCCGGCGGGGCCAACGGTTCTCCCGTTGGTGGCTGGCGCCAATTTGGTGCTTGCCGGTCCGAAAACCGCCGCCAAAATGGAGTCCACCATGAAAAACACATCTTCAAGCAAGAATTCATCCCGAGGACTGCAAACCCAGGCCATTCACGCCGGCGAACCGGAACGGCACGGCGTCAGCGGCCCGGTCGGACCGGAAATCTGCCGCACCTCCACGTTCACGTTTTCCTCGACGGAGGAGATGAAGCGCTGGGCGGAAGGCAGGAGCAAGGCGTACATCTACACGCGCTACGGCAACCCGACGCTCGCCGTGGCGGAGAAAAAGATTGCGGCGCTCGAAGGGGCGGAAGCCGCGGTGGTGACGGCCTCGGGGATGGCCGCGATTTCCTGCGCGTTGCTGAGCGCGCTCAAAGCGGGCGATGAGGTCATCTCCAGCGCTCAACTCTACGGCGGCACCTACCGGCTGATGCGCGACATTCTTCCGGACATGGGAATCGGCGTGCACCGCATTCCGGCAAGCTTCGAAGGCGCGGAGGCCGCGGTCACGCCGCGCACGAAGGCGCTTTACATCGAGACGCCGACGAATCCCACGCTGCGGCTGGTGGGTTTGGACAAGGCAATTGCGTTTGCGAAGAAGCACAATCTTGTTTCGATCATCGACAATACGTTCGCGACGCCCGTGCTGCAGAAGCCGATCGAGATGGGCTTCGACATGGTGGTGCACAGCGCGACGAAATACATGGGTGGGCATTCGGACGTGATTGCGGGCGCGGCGGCGGGCAGCCAGCGGTGGATGGACCGCGTGCGGAACATGGTGATCTATCTCGGCGGATCGATGGATCCGGAGGCGGCTTTCCTGCTGGCTCGGGGAATGAAGACAATGGCGCTGCGCGTCCGGAAGCAGTGCGAGAACGCGCAGGCCGTGGCGGAATTTCTGGAAAAGCACCCGAAGGTGGCAGTGGTGCATTACCCTGGACTCAAATCGCATCCGGACCACGCCCTGGCGAAAAGGCAGATGAAAGGCTTCGGTTCGATGCTGGCGTTCGATTTGAAAGGCGGACTTCCGGCGGCGCGGCGCTTCTGCGACCGGGTGCGGCTGTTCCTGCTGGCGGCAAGCCTCGGCGGCGTGGAGTCGCTGGTGGTGCTGCCGATATACACATCGCATTACAAGATGAGCGCGGCGGAACTGGCGGGATGCGGAGTGACTCCGGGCACGGTGCGCGTGTCAGTAGGCCTCGAAGACGCGGAGGATTTGATCGCGGACTTGAAGCAGGCGCTGGCCTGAGCGAAGGGCACGCGATCGACGGGGTCAAATCCTGACAGTCATGCCCAGGAAGAGTTTTCCGAGGAAGAAAAGCCCAAGAGCCGTGAGCGCCAGGCCGTACCAGCGCTCGAGCGAAACCGAGCGAACCCGAAGGGCGACATTCGCGCCGAGATAGGAACACGGCACGGAGCCGGCGGCAAGAATGAGCATCTCCTTCCAAGCGATGTGGCCGAGATACCAGTGGACGACGGTCCCGGGCAGAGCGAGAAACGCGGAAACGATGAGTGAGCTGGCAAAAGCGGCTTTTATGGGCTGCTTGAGAAATCGCGCGTAGCTTGGAGCGAGCAGAAACCCGCCGGAATTCGCGAGCAACCCGGAAATCAATCCGACGCCCACGGCGACGCCGGTTAGCCGAAGTTTCCAATAAGACGGCAGGGAAGATTTTTCAGAACCATCACCGTGCAGTCCCCGAGCCGCTTCGCCCGGCTGGATGAGAAACGAGAGACCGAAGCCGAGAACCAGCAGACCCGTGAGATAGAGCAGCGGTTTTGCGCCGGTGTACTTGGAAAGATAGGAGCCCAGCGCGGTGGACGGCAGGCCGATCAGAATGCTCCAGGAGATGATCGTGCGGTTCCAGAGATGCGCCTTCCAGTAGGCAGCGGAGGCGACCAGCGTTCCGGGAACGGTCGCCGGAAGGGGCGTCGCGACCGCGATATAGCCCGGGGTGCCGGCCAGACTGAGGAGAGGCGTGGCGATGGCGCTTCCGCCTTTGCCGAAAAGACCGCCCAAGAAGCCGACCATCACACCGATGAGAAAGACTTCCAGGTGATAGATCACGAACGCGGGTCCTGAGCTTTTTGGATTGAAGACGTAACGTTTAGAGGGTACATCGCGAGGAAGTGTACCATGCGCACGGGAAGAGGCATCGAAGCGGATGAGCGTACTGGAAAACAGAACGCTGGAAAAATAGGGGCGGAAAGAGCAGAATTTTGCGAATGGCACGTATGGGGAGAACGCTCATGAAGCGATTCACTTTTTTGGCGGTCCTGGGGCTGGGACCAATTGCACTTTTGGGCTTTGGGCCTCTTTCGGCAGCGCGGGCGTCGGTTTCGTCCCCGCTCGATCATTTGCTTCCCCTGGTGGGTGAATGGGAAGGAACGAACGGCAGCGGAGCTTCGGTGAAGCTGACCTATACGCTGGTGTCCAACGGGAGCGCGCTCATGGAACGGATGCAGCCCGCGAACGAGCCGGAAATGATCACCATGTACACGGTCGAGGGAGACCATCTGCGGGTCACGCACTACTGCAGCGCGGGCAACCAGCCGGAGATGGAGTCGGCGGCGATCACCGGCAAGGCGCACAAATTCTCGTTTTCGCTGACGAGCCTCAAGGGTCTGAAGACGCCCGAGGAAGGCCACATGACAAATTTGGTGCTGACGATGGTGGACAAGGACCACCTGATGCAGGAGTGGACATTCCTGGAGAACGGGAAGAAGTCCACCGAAGTGTTCAAGTACGCGAGGAGGAACTAGGCAGACCGCACGGCAGAGCGAAAGTCCGCCTCCGTCGCGGATTAGGCGCGCAGCAACAATTTCGAAGATTCTTCTTGCAGGTTAACCGTTTTGTCCTGTATGCTGTATTTGCGTTTGTTGCTCTTGTATCGCCTTTGTTGTGAAGCGGTCGCGGGGTCAAACTCGCGGCCTTTTTTTGTGCCCGCCCGGCGGAACCACAAAACGCAGCTCAGACGAGCCGGAGTCTCACGGCTTATCGCTTGGCGGTAAACATCGGGATTCGGACGCAGGGCACCAGATAGCTTAACCAATGCCGGTCCGGCACAGCCGAACCGGCGAGAAGAGAAAACTGAAGTGAGTAAAGAACAAGGAACGGTCAAGTGGTTCAATGCCAGCAAGGGCTTTGGCTTCATCCAGCGCCAGAGCGGAGAGGACGTTTTCGTCCATTTCTCCGCGATTCAGGCGGATGGCTACAAGTCGCTGAACGACGGCCAGGCGGTCGAATTCGAAGTCGTCCGCGGCCCCAAGGGCCTGCAGGCCTCGAACGTTCAGCCGCTGTAAACCACATCGGACTGAAGGAACGGGCGGAACGCTACGGCGCTCCGCCCGTTTTCCTTTTTGGGGCCGCTTTCGAGAGTCTTTCGAATCCCATTTGGAAAAGCGTTTTACCGCGGGGAAGGCCAGTAGCTCTTGCGCCACACGGTACGCCGGGACTATTGCGCCCCGGCGAAAGACAGCCGCAGCATGGGCTAAGCGCGGGGCCCTCCGTCACGTCGGGACCGCTCCGAGGTTTCTGAACCTCCATGTCGAAACTGAACCGGGAAGAGCTGGATCATCTGGAACGACGCGAACTTCACCTGACCGTCGTGTCGGTCATCTTTGTCCTTATTCTCGCGGCGGGACTCGCCGCCTTCATGTACCCGCTGGTGTTTCTCCGCCCCGGGGGAAACGCCTGGACGATGCGGGTGGCGTTCTTCGGATTTTGCGTCCTGACCGTCCTGTTCGTGAGCTACCTGCTGCAGCATCAGCGCACGGTGGCGAAGCTGAAACAGCAGTTGCTCGCGGAATTCGAAAGGAACCTGGCCCTGCAACACCAAGCAAGCGTGGAACTGCTGGGCTCCATGCCCGGGCTCGACCATTTCTGGGACCGGCTGACGATGGAGTTCCGCCGGGCGTCGGCGACGCAAAAGACGCTATCTTTGATCCTGGTGAAGATCGTAGCCGGCCCCAGGCAGATTGCGCCGGCCGAGGCGGCGAGCGACGCCGCCAAGGCGATGGCGAGAAAGCTGCGCCCGACGGATTCGATCCACCGACTCTCGCCTGAACTCTTCGGGGTGATCATGCCGGAGACGGACGGGCTGAACGCCAAGCGGGTGGCCGTGAGGCTGCAGGACGAGCTGCAGACGGTCCGCGCCAAGCACGGGACGAACTTCGAAGTCAGCGCGCACAACTATCCGAGCGACGTGCGCAGCGCCCATGAGCTCGAAGACATCGTGAAGTCGCTTCTACCGGAAGCCGAGGGATGGGCAGCTGCCGAGCCCGCCTCGGCCAACTAAGTGGCTGAGGTATCCCCTGCAATCTGGAAGTTCTTTCTTAAAAGCCGAGGGCGACGCGCGGCCTCAAACGGCCGACGGGGCCTGTTGCCGGAAGGGCAACCCCACGGCCAGAGAAAGCGTTGACCGGAGCATTCCGGCCTTCGTACCATAACTAGGTGAGGGCTGACTGGACCAAACTGATGGTGGGCGTCGCCGTGCTGGGGACCGCCCTCTGCGGCTGCGAGGACGCAGCTCGGAAGCAGACCCAGGCACATCCGCCCGCGACGACCCTTGCGCCCAAGGTCGCCGCAGCCGCCCAAACACCGCCGCAGCTCCCGTCTTTGCCCGTGTTGAATCCCGCGTTTCAAGGGGCCGAATCGTTGTTGAGCCCCATTCCCGGCGGTAAGGCCTTGCTCGCCAAGCGTGTAGAGGAGAGGTTCGCTTCGGGCGAGCAGAACTACAAAGCGGGACATTTGGAAGCGGCCCGGCATGACTTTGACGACGCCGTGGACTGGCTGCTCGAGTCGGGCTACGACCCGAACAGCGACCCGCAGCTAAGCGAGCTTTTCCACCGGATTACCGACGCGATCTACAGCTACGAATTACAGGCGTTCCAGGCGGGCGACGGGTTCCAGGAAGCGCCGGCGGTCCCGGCGGCGATCGACGAAGTGGCGGAAATGACGTTCCCGGTGGATCCCCGCCTCAAGGAACGCGCCGAAGAAGCGGCCAAAAACGTCTCGCACGATCTGCCTCTGACCGTGAACGACGAAGTGCTCTCCTTCCTCAATTTCTTCCAGACGCCGCGCGGGCGGGCCATCGTGGAGACCGGTCTGCGCCGAGCCGGCCGCTACCGCAACATGATCTCCCGCGTCCTGCGCGAGGAGGGATTACCGCAGGACTTGATTTATCTGGCGCAGGCCGAATCGGCTTTCCAGCCGCTCGCGCTTTCAAGGGCCGGCGCGCGCGGCATCTGGCAGTTCGTGGCCTGGCGCGGCAATGAGTACGGTTTGCACCACAACTGGTGGGTGGACGAGCGCCAGGATCCGGAAAAGGCGACGCGCGCGGCGGCGCGGCATTTACGCGATCTCTATGCGATGTTCGGAGACTGGTATCTGGCGATGGCCGCCTACAATTGCGGACCCGGCAACGTGCAAAAGGGAATCGAACGAACCGGCTATGCGGATTTCTGGGAACTGTACCGCCGCAACGTCCTCCCGCGGGAAACCAAGAACTACGTGCCGATTATCATCGCGCTGACGCTGATTGCAAAAGACGCGGCGCACTACGGGATTGACGTGGATCCCGATCCTCCGGTGCCGGCGGACGTGGTCAAGCCCGGACACGCGATTGACCTGCGTTTGGTGGCGGAAACCATCGACGTGGATGTGGACACGCTGCGCGCGCTCAATCCCTCGCTGCTGCGCATGACCACTCCCGACGATCCGAATTTCGAGCTGCATCTCCCGAAGGGGAGCGCGGAGAAATTTTCCGCGGAGATTGCGGATATTCCGCCGGACAAGTGGGTGAGTTGGAGGCGGCACCGCGTGGAACCGGGCGAGACGCTGACCTCCATTGCGAAGAAATATCACGTGACGGCGCCGGCGATTGCCGCCGCCAATAACCTCGAGCGGGGGGAAGAACTCGATACCGGTGAAAAGCTGATTATCCCCGCGGCGCGGCCGCTGAGCGAAACGAAGCGCCATCTCGTCCGCTACCGGGTTCGCCGGGGAGACACGCTCGAAGGGATTGCCGACCGCTTCAGCCTGAGCTCGGAAGAGATTCGTCGCTGGAATCGCTTGCGGAGCAATCACGTGCGGCGCGGCATGGTTCTTCGCATCTACACGCTCGGAGGCCCGCCGGAAAGCGGGATCGCCCGCCGCAAGTCCACGTCCCGGAAGGTGCCGACCCATCGTTCCACAACGGTCGCCAGAAGCAATTAACATCTGTAAAATAAATAAGTTATAGGAGGTCTGGGGAAGGCCGGCCGCAAAGGTTCTTCCCGAGGGAGCGTTTCCCCCCAGAAAGTGCGTGCCAGCCGTTGCAGGACGCTTGACAAGCGTTCGCGAATACGATACCAACGCGCAAGGACAAAGCGGCTTTGCGGTCGTAGCCGGTGCAAGTCCCGCTCCGACTAACCGGAGAGGATTCCCCCAGGGGAGGATCGAATGGATTTCGAGAAGGATAACTTTGAAGACGACAACGAGCTGTCACCGCTGGAGGAGGAGGAGTTGGGCGGGGACGCCAACGAAATCGTCGAGACGGAAGAAGAGGAACTGACAATCGTAGAGGAGGAACCGGAAGAGGAAGCCGCTTCGGCGCCGCGTCCCGCTGCGAAACCCGCCGCCAAGAAACCGGCAAAGAAGGCCGCCAGGAAGGCGAAGCCCAAGGCGAAGAAGGCTGCCAAGAAGAAAGCGGCCCCGAAGAAGAAAGCCGCCAAGAAAAAAGCCACGAAGAAGAAGCGGCGGCGCTAGGGCGCGATCGCAGCATTTCGAGTGAACAGAGCAGAGGGACCCGCCGTGCGGGAGTTCTGGGGAGCCGGAATGTCCTTTTTCCGCACCAGTCTTTCTCCCTCTGAAACTACCGGGAAGCGGGAGGGGGCCGCTTTCGGGAACGAGCCTTTCCATTCCGGCATGGGAGGCTCGCGGTCTTCCTGTCGGCTTGCCCGCGAAGTTAAGTAACGCTACGATGACGCGTTATGGTGCGCGCTCTCGAGCACATACGGCGGATGCGCGGCGGCGCGCAGTCACACCTGATGCGGTGTTCGGACGGCCACTACTACGTGGTGAAGTTCCAGAATAATCCTCAGCATCCTCGAATTCTGGTGAATGAGTTGCTCGGAACGAGGCTGGCCGCGCGGCTGGGGCTGCCGACGGCTCCCATCGCCATTGTGCAGGTGGACGAGGAACTGATTCGGCTCACTTCGGACCTTTGCGTGGAACTGCCACGAGGGCGGATTCCCTGTGCGCCGGGATTGCAGTTCGGCTCGCGGTATCCGGGCGATCCGCGGCGGCTGACGCTGCACGATTTTCTGCCGGACCCGCTGCTCAACGAGGTCGAAAATCTTCACGACTTCGCGGGCATGCTGGTCTTCGACAAATGGACGTGCAACACCAACGGCCGGCAAACGATCTTTTTCCGGAACTCCGGCGACGGCCCGGAGCAGGGGCAAGCTCGCTACCGCACGGTGATGATCGATCAGGGATTCTGCTTCAACGCGGGCGAATGGAACTTCCCGGATGCGCCGCTGCGCGGGCTCTACGCGCGCAACCGGGTCTATGAGGGCGTGACGGGCGAGGAATCGTTCGCGCCGTGGCTCGAGCGTCTCGAGCAGCGCATGAACGAAAAAGCGCTCGACGAAGTGGTCCGGGAGATACCGCCGGAATGGTACGCGGACGACCTGGACGCCCTATGGAACCTGGCGGAAAAGCTGTACAGCCGGCGCAGCCGCGTGCCGGAACTGCTGCTGGCGGC
>Ga0209581_1003948_pt1 | contig 12320 bp, 9 predicted proteins | sample Coa_R2_FD_187160 | JGI IMG/M metagenome (GOLD analysis project Ga0209581, IMG submission 187160) | Surface soil microbial communities from Centralia Pennsylvania, which are recovering from an underground coalmine fire - Coalmine... | ecosystem: Environmental > Terrestrial > Soil > Unclassified ...
CCCCGACGGCGGCGATATCGCGGCCGCGGCGAAGCGGCTCAACGGCGTCGCCGTGCGCACGCCGCTCGTCAACGCGCCGGTGCTCGACGACCTGCTCGGCGCCCGCGTCTTTCTCAAGGCCGAGACGCTGCAGCGCACCGGCTCGTTCAAGTTCCGCGGCGCCTACAACAAGATTTCATCGATCCCGCCGGACCAGCGCTCGGCCGGCGTGGTGGCCTATTCGAGCGGCAATCACGCGCAAGGGGTGGCGGCGGCGGCCAAGCTTCTCGGTATCCGCGCCACCATCGTGATGCCGAGCGATGCGCCACGCCTCAAGCGCGAGCGCACCGAAGCGCTCGGCGCCGAGGTCGTGGCCTATGACCGCAACACGCAGGACCGCGCCGCCATCGCCCGGGAGATCGTCGATAAGCGCGGCGCCACGCTGGTGCCGCCCTACGACGACCCGCTGATCATCGCCGGGCAGGGCACCATCGGCGCCGAGATCGTCGAGGACCTGCGCTGGCTCAATCTCAAGCCGCAGGTCGTGGTCATCGGCGCCTCGGGCGGCGGGCTCGCCGCCGGCGTCTCGCTCGGCATTTCCACCAAGGTGCCGTCGGCCGAATTCTACATCGTCGAGCCGGAAGGCTTCGACGACACGCTGCGCTCCTTCGCCAGCGGCCAGCGCGAGGTCAACCCGCGCATGAGCGGCACCATCTGCGACGCGCTGATGACGGCAACGCCGGGCGAACTGACCTTCCCGATCACGCGGGCGCTGATCGGGCGCGGCTTTACCGTCACCGACGCGGAGGTGGCGCGCGCGGTGCGCTTCGCCTTCGAGCAGTTGAAGCTCGTGGTCGAGCCCGGCGGCGCCATCGGGCTCGCCGCGCTGCTCGCGGGCAAGGTCGAGGTCAAGGGCAAGGTCGCGGTCGGCGTGTTGTCGGGCGGCAATGTCGACGCCGAGCTGTTCGCGCGGCTGATCGCGGCGCCGCTCTAGGTAAACAGCGCCAGCCGCTCGTTGTCGGACAGCATCAGCAGCGGCCGCAGCGGCTCGCGCGCAAGCGGCGTCGCGTCTGGCGGCGCCGCCGCGGCGGCCGCGGCGGGCGCCTCGGCCTGCGGCGGCGGACAGGCGAGCCAGCTGACGTCGGGGATGATCACCATCGCGGCGCTCTCGGACGCTTCGGCCGCGGCCGGCGGCGTACGGTCGACCGCGAGCGTCAGCACAGGCTGCGCCGCGGCGGGCGAGGGGATCGGCAGTTCCGGCTCGTCCGGCGGCGGCACCACGGCAAGCCGCGCCTCGGTACCCGGCGCCGGTGCGCCGGCCTCGGCCAAGACCTCGATGCGCCGCTCCAGCATGTCGAGCAATTGCGCGAGCTTGGCGGCGCGCGCCGGCAGCGAGCGCGCCGCGATTTCGGGCCGCGCGCCGCGGATGACCGCGAGCAGGGCGCGCAATTCGCCGCGCGCCGGCTCGGCGCCGCGCTGGGCGCGGATCAGCGCCTCGATGCGCGCCAGCGCCGCCATAAGCACCTCGGTGTCGGCGCCGCGGTGGCGGCGGGCATATTCGGCAAGAAAGGCGCGGCCGCGCCCGCTCGCCGACAGCGCGGCGCAGAAGGTCTGGTATTCGTCCTCGCTGGGCGCGGCTATAGGCTCGGCCGGCGCCAAGGCCTCGTTCGCCATAGGGCAATCGTTTATCAATCGGCGGCGTGATTCGGCCAGCCATAAGGCAAGCTATGCGGCGGCGATTCGAGATCGGCTTTGCGGGGCGGCTGGCGCTGCTGTACGCCACGCTGATCTTCGTGTTCGGCATCCAGCTGCCGTTTTTCCCGATCTGGCTCAAGGCCAAGGGCCTCGATCTGCAGATGATCGGGGTGGTGCTGGCGGCGCCGATCTTCGCCCGGCTGTTCGCCATCCCGCTGGCGACGCGGGCCGCCGACCGCCACGACGCCTTGCGCGCGGCGATCATCATGTCGACGGCGGCGAGCGTGCTCGGCTATGCCCTGGTCGGGCTCGCCGAAGGCCCCTATGCCATCCTGATCGCCTTTGCCATCGCCTCCTGCGCGGCGGTGCCGCAAATGCCGCTCGCCGACAGCTACGCCCTCAAGGGCCTCACCGCGCGCGGCCAGGCCTACGGGCCGGTGCGGCTGTGGGGCTCGGCCGCCTTCATCCTCGGCAGCTTCTTCGCCGGCTTTGCCGCCGACCTGATCGCGGCGCGCCACCTGATCTGGCTGATCGTCGGCGCAACCGCGATCGGCGCCGTGTCGGCGCTGACGCTTGCACCGCTGCACGTGACCCCGCCGCCCGAGGCCGAGCCGGCGCCGCGCCGCACCTTGATGCGCGAGCCGCTGTTCGTCATCGTGCTTGCCGCCACCAGCCTCATCCAGTCGAGCCACGCCGTCTATTACGGCTTTTCGGCGCTGCAATGGCGCGCCGCCGGCTTCGACGGCAAGGCGATCGCCGCGCTCTGGGCGCTCGGCATTTTCGCCGAGATCGTGCTGTTTGCCATGCAGCAGCGGCTGCCGCCGTTCCTGCGGCCGCTGGTGCTGATCATGCTCGGCGCCGGCGGCGGCGCGCTGCGCTGGACGGTGATGGCGCTCGATCCGCCGCCGGCGCTGCTGCCGGTGCTGCAGCTGCTGCACGCCGCCTCCTTCGGCGCCACCCATCTCGGCACCATGGGCTTCATCGCCGCGCACGCCCCGCCCGGCCAGGGCGCGACCGCGCAGGGCTACTTCGCGGTGGCGCAGGGCACGCTGCTCGCCTGCGCGACCGCGATCTCGGGCGTTCTCTATGGCAGCTTCGGCAGCCTCGCCTACGCGGCGATGGCGTCAGCGGCGGTCGCTGGCGGCGCTGCCGCTTACGTAGCGCACCGGACGGCGCGACGGGTAGCGGTGGCTTGATTGCGCGTGCACGCGCGGCGTCGCCGAGCAGCTGCGCACGATGCCGTTGAGGTCGGAGCCTTCGAGGAAGATCATCTTGCGCGACAGCCCGCCGTGCTGGCTGATCCAGTGCCTGACCGAGGCGGGATAGATGTTCCACAGCGCGCGCGTGCCCATCGAGCTCGTCACCGGACGGCCGTCGCGGTCGGGCATCCAGGCGGCGTGAAAGCCGAAGCGCGCATTCTCGGTCGCGCAGATCTTGCTCGCCGGGATGATGCCGAGCACCAGCGTGCAGGCCGACAGGCAGTTGCCGTCGATGACGACGTTCTCGCCGGTCGAGCGCAGCATGGCGAAGGCCTGGAGGTAATGGCCGATCTGGCCGCCGCGATCCTCGGCAATGCGCATCGTCGCCGACGCCGGCAACATGCCGGACAGCAGCAGGGCGGCGCACAAGACCAGGCCGCAAATACGCATGACCCCCGTCCCCGTTAGCTCGACTTATCCCGCCGATTGCGCCGGCGAGTGTGGCCCAACTCTACGCGAAAGGGGGATTCGCGGAAAGACTTGGTTAACCAAAAGACCTGGACAATTCGTGAACGAGGTCAGGGAGTTGCCGGAACTCCACAGCCGATGCTCAGTGCCTGGTGAGGGCCGCGGCGGCAGGCTGCGAGGCGATTTCGCCGGCGGCGCGGGCGCAGTCGTTCGCCATCAGCCGCAATTTCTGCGCGGTTTCCTCGTTCCAGCATTCCTGCGCAATGTGTTCACACAGCCGCGCATGGGCGCGCAGGCGCTCGGCGATGGCCGAAAGGTTGGGGGCGGAGGCTCGAGAGAAAATTGCTGACATTTTTAATTAATGGCAGGAATCGCCGGCTGCCGCATTGACGAAAGTCAAAGTCCTAGCCCCACAGCGCCGGCGTTGCCGGGAATACCAGGCTGTCGCGATAGACGAGGCCGGCCTCGCGGTCGCGCGTCAGCAGCAAGGGGCCGTCGAGATCGACAAAGCGCGCCCGCTGCGCCACCAGCATCGCCGGCGCCACCGACAGCGACGTCGCCACCATGCTGCCGAGCATCAGCGTCAGGCCGAGCCGCTCGACCGCGGCCGCCATCGCCAGCGCCTCGGTGAGGCCGCCCGCCTTGTCGAGCTTGACGTTGACGGCGTCGTAGCGCCCGGCGAGGCCCGGCAGCGATTTGAGATCGTGCGCGCTCTCGTCGGCGCAAATCGGGATCGGCCGTTCGATGCCGGCGAGCGCGGCGTCGCGCCCTTCCGGCAGCGGCTGTTCGATCAGCACCACGCCGGCCTTGGCGCAGGCGGCGACATTGGCGGCGAGATTGTCCGCGGTCCAGCCCTCGTTGGCGTCGACGATCAGCGTCGTCGCCGGCGCCGCCGCCCGCACCGCGGCGATGCGCTCGGCATCGCCGGGCGCGCCGAGCTTGACCTTGAGCAAAGCGCGCTGCGCCGCCTTGGCCGCGGCCGCGGCCATGTCGCCGGGCGGGGCGAGCGAGATGGTCAAAGCGGTGACGACCGGCTTAAGCGCGGCAAGCCCGGCGAGCGCGTAGGCGGGCTGGCCTGTGCGCTTGGCCTCCAGGTCCCAGAAGGCGCAGTCGAGCGCGTTGCGCGCCGCCCCCGGCGGCATCGCCCGTTGCAGGGCCGCGCGGTCGAGGCCCCTGGCGAGAAGCGGCCGCATCGCCTCGATCTGGCCGATGACGCTGTCGACCGATTCGTTGTAGCGCGCATAGGGCGTGCACTCGCCGCGGCCGCGGTGGCGGCCGTCGCCGAGCTCGGCGACCACGACGGCGGCTTCGGTCTTGGCGCCGCGGCTGATGGTGAACGAACCGGCGATCGGCCAGCGTTCGGCGGCAACCGCGAGGGTCAATGGGGGCGGGGCGGGGGCGGTCATAAAGCGTGCCTGTCGTACCCTCGACAGGCTCGCATGCAATGGTCAAGTATGGCTATCCCCGACGCCGCCCGGTCGGTTCCGGGACAGACAAAGAGGCCGCACGCGTGAGCGATGAACCGTTGCTCGAGGGCAGGCTGGACGGGGCCCGGCTGAGGCTCGCCGGCGCCGGCGCCTGGACCGCGCGCAATGCCCGCGCGCTCGAAGAATGCATCGCCGCCGAGACCCGCCGGCGCGGCATCACCGACGTCGCCATCGACATGGCCGGCGTCGAGCACCTCGATACCTTCGGCGCCTGGTTTCTGGAAAAGCTGACCCGCTCCTTCGCCGAGCACGGCGCCGCAACCCGCGTCACCGGCCTCAAGGAGGACTACCGCGCGCTGGTCGACGAGGTGCACGGCGTCGCGCTCGAAAAGACGCCGAAGCCCCGAGTCAACCAGCTCGCCTATGCGCTGGCCGCGGTCGGCCACAGCATCGTCGGCGTCGGCAATATCTTCGGCGCCTTCGTCAACATGCTCGGCGCGCTCAGCGTCGCGGTGCTGCGCGTGGCCGCGCGGCCGCGCACCTTCCGTTTCACCCCGATGGTGCACCAGCTCGACAATGTCGGCTGGCGCGGCGTGCCGATCATCGTGCTCATCACCTTCCTGGTCGGCTGCATCATCGCGCAGCAGGGCATCTTTCATTTCAGCAAGTTCGGCGCCGACATCTACGTCGTCGACATGGTCGGCATCCTGGTGCTGCGCGAGCTCGGCGTGCTCATCGTCTGCATCATGGTCGCCGGCCGCTCCGGTTCAGCCTATACCGCCGAGCTCGGCTCCATGAAGATGCGCGAGGAAATCGACGCGCTGCGCACCATGGGCTTCGATCCGATCGAGGTGCTGATCCTGCCGCGCATCGTCGCGCTCATCATCGGCGTGCCGATCCTGACCTTCCTCGGCTCGCTGGCCGCGCTCTACGGCGGCGGCCTGGTGTGCTGGCTCTACGGCGGCATCGATCCCGACATTTTCATCAACCGGCTGCACGAGGCGATCTCGCTCGACCATTTCGAGGTCGGCATCATCAAGGCGCCGTTCATGGCGCTGGTGATCGGCGTGGTGGCCTGCGTCGAGGGCCTCAACGTCAAGGGCAGCGCCGAGTCGCTCGGCCTGCAAACCACCGCCTCGGTCGTCGAATCGATCTTCCTGGTGATCGTGCTCGACGGCCTGTTTGCCATCTTCTTCGCCTCGATCGGAATGTGAGCCATGGCGGGCGGCAACGGCAAGGAGGTCGTCATCGCGGTGCGCGACCTGACGGTCGGCTTCGGCGATCACATCGTGCTCGATCACATCGATCTCGACGTCTACCGCGGCGAGATTCTGGGTTTCGTCGGCGGCTCAGGCGCCGGCAAATCGGTGCTGCTGCGCACCATCATCGGCCTGTTGCCGCGGCGCGGCGGCCGCATCAGCGTGTTCGGCACCGATCTGGCGAGCGCGTCGGACGACGAGCGCAGCGCCATCGAGCGGCGCTGGGGCGTGCTGTTCCAGGGCGGGGCGCTGTTCTCCTCGATCAACGTGCGCGAGAACCTGCAATTCCCGATCCGCGAATATCTGGCGCTGTCCGAGCCGGTGCTGGACGAGCTCGCCGTCGCCAAGCTGGAGATGGTCGGGCTCGACGCCAGCGTGCTCGACAAGTTCCCGTCGGAGCTTTCCGGCGGCATGACCAAGCGCGTGGCACTGGCGCGGGCGCTGGCGCTCGACCCGGAAATCGTGTTCCTCGACGAGCCGACCTCGGGCCTCGACCCGATCGGCGCCGGCGAATTCGACCAGCTGATCGCGACCCTGCAGCGCACCTTGGGGCTGACCGTGTTCATGGTGACGCACGATCTCGACAGCCTGCACACCGTGTGCGACCGCATCGCGGTGCTGGCCGATCACAAGGTGATCGCGGCCGGCGACATGGCGACCATGCTCGCCTCCGAGCATCCCTGGCTCAAGGCCTATTTCCGCGGCACGCGCTCGCGCGCCGGGCACGGCGCCGACGTGCACTAGCGATCGAAGCGCTGCGGCAAATGCGGTTGCGCTGCCGCTCCCCGTTGGGGAGAGGGCCGGGGTGAGGGGGATCATGACTCAGCAAAGGCCGCAGCCCCTCATCCGGCGCGCTTTGGCGCGCCGACCGCTCCCTATGGGAGAGCTGAGAAGCTACTGCATGGTGCCGAGCGCGCCGGTGCCGGCGGCCGCCGGTCCGAGCGCCGCGGCATCGACCTCGACGATCTCGGTCTCGCCGGCCTCGATCTTGCGCCGGTAGGTCAGCCAATAGCCGATGATGACCAGCACCGGCACGCAGGCCGCCGAGGCGATGGTGTAGTCGGGCACGAACAGCGCCACCATCGCCGAAGCCCCGATCGCCGCGCGGAAGGCGTAATCGACGACCCTGGTCTCCGAATAACGCGCCTGGATGGTGAAGGAGACGCCGATGGTGGCGATGCCGCACAGCAGCGCGGCGCCGATCTGCGCCAGGCCGGGCTTCACCACCAGTTCGGGGTGCACGAACACGGCCACCATCAGCGTGAACAGCGACACGCAGATTTGCAGCGCGCGATTGAGCACCGAATAGAAATTGGCGTTGGCGATCTTGGCCGTGACGGCGGCGACCAGCGAGGTCGGCGGCGTCAGCTCGCCGAAACAGGCGAGGAAGAAGGCGAAGAAGTGCACCACCCAGGGGTTGACGCCGACCGAGATCATCGGCGGCGCGATCACGATCGCCACCAGGATGTAGGTCGGCGCCGGCGGCAGGCCGGTGCCGAGCACGACGCCGAAGATGAAGGCCATCAGCACCATGGCGGCGAGGTTGACGCCGCCCGCCGCGATCAGCAGCGCGCCGAGCTTGGTCGGCACGCCGGTGATGACCAGCGCGCCGGTCATGATCGACAGCGTCGCCAGCAGCAAAGCGAGGTCGCAGATCATGTCCATGTAGGCGTCGAGGAAGGTGCGCAGCGGCGCGATGAACTTTTGCAGCGTGAACTGACGGGAGAAAGCGAGGTCGCCGACATGGATCGCGATCATGATCGAGGCGACGGTGCAGAACACGTAGAGCGCCGAATAGGTCGGCGACATGTAGAACGCCGCCATCAGGAAGACCAGGCCGCCGACGGTGCCGGCGAAGGCCGCGAGGTTGACGAAGTCGCGCCATTGCAGGCCGTCGAGATGGGTGATGACGATGCGGGTGTGGAACCGGATCGCCAGCAGATAGACCGAGGTGGCGACCGTGCCGTAGTAGATCAGCGCCGGCACCCAGCCGCGCGCCACCACCTCGAAATAATCGACGCCGAGGAACTCGGCCATCAGGAAGGCGGCGATGCCCATCACCGGCGGCATCAGCTGGCCGCCGAGCGAGGAGGCGGATTCGATCGCCGCCGCGGTCGCCGGCGGGATGTTGGAGGCGATCATCGCCGGGATGGTGGCGGAACCGATGGTGATGGCGTTGGCGGCGCCGGAGCCGGACACCATGCCGACGCACATCGAGCCGACCACGGCCGACTGCGGAATGGCGTGCGGCGAGCGCACGGCGACGCGCTTGGTGGCGCGCAACAGCGACTGGATGCAGCCGAAGCCGCGCAGCAGGCTCAAGACCAGCAGGAACGAGCCGACGATGGTGAGCGCGATCTGCGGCAGGCTGGAGAAGATGCCGGTCGCGATCTCGACGCTCGAGGCGGTGATGACGCGCTGCCACGACACGCCGGCGTGGTAGAACATGCCGGGGATCATGTAGCCGTAGACGGCGTAGATGACGAGCACGATGTTGAGGATGAACAGCGGCATGTGGCGCTTGCGCGCGTATTCCATGATCAAGAGAGTCATCAGGCCGCCCATGATCATGTCCGCGGTGTTCCAGGCGCCGGCGCGCTCGAGCCCGAGCGGCATGTAATTGGTGTTCATGTAGTAGGCGCAATAGGCCGAGAAGCCGCAGTAGACGAAGGCGATGGCGTAATTGGCGGCCGGCGGCAGCGCCGGGTATAGGTCGTTGTCGCGCAAGCTCTGCAACGTGAACAGCGCGAAGATGATCGGGATGAGCGTCATCGCCAGCAGCGTTGGCCCGCCCATGTCGGTCCAGTAGTAGACGAAGATGCTCAGGAACAACCCGACCGAGCCCGTGTAGTAAATGGCGTCGACGATAACCGGCCGTTTCGGCGTGGTGGCGCTCATGGCAAGACCCGCGGCGATTTTAGGGGCACATTCAACGAAGGCGGGTGCGTCGCCGCACCCGCCCAAGGTTTCAGCCAAGCCGCATCGCGATCACATCGCCGCGACTTTGGAATCCCATTTCGGATTCCACTTGCCTTTTTCCTTGAGGTATTTGGCAAGACCCGGATGGATCGGGACGAACTCCCAGGTCTGCTCCAGGGCCTTGGCCTGGAATTCGGCAAGCCTGCCGCCCGCGATCTGAGCGAAATCGCCGTCGAGCTTGGCGAGGTAGTCGGCGTTCTTGTCGATCAACGTCAGCATTTTGTAGACGTCGTCGGTCGGCATGTTGAGGCCGATGTCGAAGCCCCAGTACATCGGGGTCAGCGTCAGCTTCTGCACGTGAATGTCGTTCTTGCTGAGCTTGGACGCTTCGGTGTCGACGGTGGCGATGCCTTTCGCCTTGAGCGCCGCGCGCTCCTCGGCGCTGGGGTTGAGGCCGGCCCAGTCGACCGCGAGCGAGGCTTCCGTCAGCCACGGCGCCGGCACCACGCCGCCGCCGTAATAGACGATCATGGCTTCGATGGTGCCGGAATTGAGCGCCGAGCCGGCGTTCGACAGGTCGACCTGGGTATAGACGTGCTTGGCGCCGGCCGCCGCCATGGCGGTCTCGAGACGCAGGCGGGTGTCGAACGGCAGCGGGCCGGTGAATACCTTCTTGCCGGTGAGGTCGCTCCACTTCTTGATCTTGTCGGCGTTGCTCGCCTTGATGGCGAGGCCGACGTCGATGGTGTAGAGCCACAGCGACTGCACCGGCTGGCGCTTGACGCTCGCCTTGAAGCCCTTGAAGCGGCCGATGTCGTTGGCGAACTCGCGCAGCGCGTCGTCGGAGCCGTAATAGGCGTCGATCTGCTCGGTGGCAAAGCCCTTCACCGACATCACCGCGCCCGGCATCGGCAGCACCGTGATGCGGTATTCCGGCATTTCCTTGTTGAGAAAATCGGCGAGGACGACGAGCGCCTTGTGACCGACGGAGCCGACCGGGCCGGTGCCCCAGCGGATGTCCTTCGGCGTCTGCGACCAGGCGGGCGCGCCCGACAGGCCGAAGAGAACGAACGCGGCGAAAACACCTGCGATCAATCCGCGTGCGAAGGCACGCGCAGTTTTCATGTGCATCGGCTTTCCTCCCAGACCAGCCTTTGCGCCGGTTGGCGCGTCAAATTCTTATGGTTCTAGTGCGGGCGTCGCCCCACGCGGCCCACGCGGACTACTATCCGCCAGATAAACGCCGCTGGCAATTCGAAAATTCCCCGTGGTCACGCGGAAAAGCCGCCCCGGACGCTCGGTCCGGGACGGCTGCCCACAAAAGCGTCAGGCGCGAACGGCCCGTTCAGTCGAAGCGGCCGGCGGCGTGCGCCAGCATGGTGTAGACCTTGCCGGTCTCCGAGGTGAGATAAGTGCGCGCCACCACCTGGCCGCGGTCGTCGCGCGACACCTCGTCGAGCAGGCGCTCGAACTCGCCGATGTAGCGGTCGACGGTCTGCTTGAACTCGCGGTCGGCGCGGTACTTGCGGCGGATCTCGTCGAACGCCTTCTGGCCCTGCAGGGTGTAGAGCCGGCGGGTGAAGACGTTGCGTTCGCCGCGCTTGTAGCGGTCCCACAGGTCGGCGGCGGCGTCGTGGTCGATCATGCGGGCGATGTCGACCGAGAGCGAGTCGAGCGACTCGATCGAGTGGCGCGGCGTGCGCTCCTCGGGTCCGCGCGGCGGCTCGCGCAGGTCGCGCGTCGCCTCGTCCTCGTCGCGCGAGGCGCGGTTGAGCAGTTCGCTGAGCCAGCCTTTGCTGACGCCGGCCTGCTCGGGCGTCAGCGACGGCGTCGCCGGACGGCGCGGCGGGGCAAAGCTCGCCGGCTCGTTGCGCGGCGGCGCGAACGACTCGCGCGGCGGCGCCGAACGCGGCGGCAGGTCGCGGCCGCCGCCGATCACGGCGAGCGTCGGCTCCTCGCGCGCCGGACGGCGCAGCGGCTCGACCGCGTCGAGGCTGCGGCCGTGGCGGGCGACGATGCGGTTGAGCTCGGCCAGCGCCTCGATCTGGTCGACGATGACGCGGCGCATCTGCGCGGCGCTCTCGGCGGTCTCCTGCGGCAATTCGAAGATGCCGCGGTGCAGCTCGGAACGGGTCGCCTCGAGCTCCTGCTGCATCTCGGCCGCCATCTGCTTCATGCCGTTGACCACCTCGGCGAAGCGCTCGGCGGCGTCGCGGAAGATGGCGTTGGTCTCGCCGCTCGCCCGCGCGAACACGTCGCGCATGGCTTCGGCGGCGCGCTCGCGCTCGTCGTCGGCGTTGGCGCGCACCCGGTCGTATTGCTCGGCGATGGCGCGGCTGCCCTCGGCGCTCGATTCCGACACCAGGCGGGCGACCTCGCGGGCGCGGGCGGACGCCGCCTCGAGCGACTCGTCGAGCAGCCCGGCGAAGCGCTTGAGCCGCTGGTCGAGATCCTCGGTGCGGATGTCGAGCGTGGCGACCAGGGAATCGAGCTGGACGCGGCGCTCGTTGATGGTCGACTCGGTGCGCTCGTTGCTGCGGTCGATGAGGTCGACGGCCTTGGCGAGCTCGCGGCCGTGGGAGTCGAACTGGTCGGCGAGCTGGCCGAGATTGGTGACGACGCGCGCGGTGATGTCGCCGAAATTGGCGATGGTCGCCTCGACGCGCGTGGTGGCATCGGTGGTCGAGCCGGTCACCTCGTTCATCGAGTTGACGAATTCCGACACCCGCAGCATCAGCGTGTTCTCGAGCGCGCTCATGTTCTCGTGGGCGCCCGACAGCACTTCCTGCAGCATGATGTTGGCTTCGCGCAGCCGCTCGAACAGGGCGGTGGTGTCGGCGCGCAGCATGTTGTGCGTCTCCATCATCTCGGTGACGGTGGAGGTCGCGGTCTGCTTGGACTGCTCGATCGACTTGAGCGCCGCCTCGTTGAGCTCGGTGAAGGTGCGGTTGACGGTGTTGGAGGCGGCCTCGCCGGCGCTGTTGATCATGCGGGCGATTTCGCCGCTGTTGTCCATCATCGTGCGGGTGAAGGCGAAGCCCTTCTCCTCGATCGACTTGACGGCGCGGTCGGTCGCGGCGGCGACGTCGCTGGCGAACTGCTGGCCCTTCTCGACGATGGCGGCGAGCACGCCGCCGCTGCGCTCGGACAGGATGGCGGTCATCTCGCTGGTGCGCTGGCCGACCGCATTGGCGATCTCGTTGGCCTTGCCGACGAAGCTCGTCGCGACCTGCTCGCTGACGCCCTTGAGCGTGCGCTCGGCCTCGTTGGCGGAGGTGCGGATGGCGTCGGAGGTCGACATGGCGAGCTGGCCGAGGGAGCGTTCGGCCTCCGCCGAGTTGCTCTTGATCGACTGCGACAGCTGCTCCATGCGG
>Ga0209581_1003952_pt1 | contig 12313 bp, 11 predicted proteins | sample Coa_R2_FD_187160 | JGI IMG/M metagenome (GOLD analysis project Ga0209581, IMG submission 187160) | Surface soil microbial communities from Centralia Pennsylvania, which are recovering from an underground coalmine fire - Coalmine... | ecosystem: Environmental > Terrestrial > Soil > Unclassified ...
GGGCGCGACAACTGTCGGCGAGGTGAAAAAGGCAATGATCGTGAGGACCGCGCACACCAACAGGGAGGCCGGGATGTTCAGATAAGGCCGTACCTCCTGCTGCATGTGCAGACGGCGAGCGGCGCTGCGCAGAATCCAGGCGATAGCCCCGCATTTGACCACGATTGTGAGAGCGGCGACGATATACAGATCGGTGTTCTGCGTGAAATACCCCACGACCGCAGCGATCAGCGCCAGCATGAATGACTGGACAACATAGGCGGAGATGGCTCCTGCAAGCAGCCGGACAGCAACGGTTGCAAAGGCTGTAAGCAGCAGGAGCGCGCCCAGCACTTGCAACAGTTGGACGGCAGCCGGAGAAACCGCGCCTGGCTGTATGAGAGATGCGAAAACTGTTAGCATATCTTTCCTCAATCCTTCTACACAAATGCGTGATGCACATTCACTGAACCGGCCCGGTGCAACAGACAGCTTCTCTCGCCTAAGAGACTACGCGGCATGCGTCAGATAAAAGGCGAGAATAGCCAGCAGCGCAAGAATCAGCGCAGCGCCCAGAAATTCAGGAATACGGAAAAAACGCCACTTGGCAATGGACGACTCGATGACCACAATGACACCACAGATGATCAGCATCTTGAACAGCAAGGTTCCCAGGGCGACGAGGACGGTCAGCGGATTCGTGCCGCCATCAGGCGCCAGTCCCCAGGGTGCTGTTAGCACATTGAGCAGAATCGTGAGCAGGACAAAGAGGCGCATCGCACCGCCCCACTCCATAAGCGCCAGTTCCTGGCCGGAATATTCGATGGTACGTGCGGACTCGATCATCGAGAGCTCAAAGGTTGCCGAGGGATTATCGACCGGGATACGTCCGGCCTCGGCCAGGATAACCAGAAAAAGGGCCGCTGCCAGGAGCCAGTGAGCCGGGTGGTAAAGATAGTCGGCGGAGAGCAGCGTTTGATTGACAGCAAAGGGAATCGTGACATGAGCAATCAGTGTGACGCTGAAAAGCACCAGGATGACCACCGGCTCCGCCAGGAAGGAGACGACGCGCGCCCGGCTGCTGCCCATCCCGCCAAAGGTGCTGGCCGTATCCAGGGCGGCCAGTGAGGTGAAGAAGCCGCCGAGGGAGAGAATAAAGCCGCCGGCCAGCATGTCGCCCATAAAGGCGAAAGGCAGCGGATATGCGGTCAGGACCGGGATGAGCATGGCGACGACGAGTGGAGTGATAAACGTCAGAATCGGGGCCGCGTGATACACCCAGGAGGCGTGTTCCGAAACCACGCTCCCCTTGTGCAGCCACTTCCAGAGATCGCGATAGGGCTGCCAGATGCTCGGCCCGCGTTTGGATTGGATAAGCGCCTTGAGCCGGTTGATAACGCCTCGGAGCAGAGGCGCGCAGAGAAGGACTGTGGCAATCTGTAGCCCCTGAAGTAGTGCAAGCTGGACCATGCGAATCTCCCTCCAACGCCTGGAAAAGCGCAATATGTTCAATCAGGAGACGAGCAGGAAGGCGAACTGGCGGATAAGAGGGGCTCCAGCAAGAGGCTCGTCGCATCAATGGGCACAAAAAAACCTCTACCGGCCAGGGCTATCCTGCTCTTTGGTGGTAGAAGCTATTAGCACAAAGCATTAGGCGAGCCTCATCGCCATTTTCTTTTTTGTTGTTCTGAGAAAGATTGTCCCAAACGGCTTTCTCTTCCCCGATTATACCCGCTGGTATGGCGGCCTGTCAAGCCTTCTGCTGCCTGTCAAGGTTGGGAGAAAATCTTCTTGACGTTCTCCCCAACGCGTCTGTATACTTAGGAGAGAGAAAAACGATCGATAACGCGATGAAGCTCGCGTAATGCCCAAAGAGGCTAATGGCTTCTACGGACTGCTTTCCAGGGAGCAGTTCGTAGAAGCCATTTTCCATTTTCGGGCGCTGATCGGGGTGAAGCCGTCTCAGAGGCTTTCCCACCTTTCACCAGGGACGGCTTCGTCCTCTCCTTATGAGGATAACACATTTGGGAAAAAGATAGGAGGAAGTAGCTTGCTCGTCAGAGAAAAGATCAGGAGGGATATCCATGCATCCGAAGCATGCACGCAGACAAAAGATCGGCCTTCATTTCCAGGTTGCGAGCGGCTCAGATAGGGGAAGAGTACGCACGCAGAATGAGGATGCGCTCGCCTTGTGCGAACCGTCGGACCGGCTCCAGTTGGAGCAGTTCGGACGGCTGTATTTGCTGGCCGACGGAGCGGGAGGCCACGCTGCCGGGGAAATAGCGAGCCAGCTCGCGGTCGAAACTATTGCCAGCACCTATTATCAGCAATTTACTTCTGGTACCGAGGCCGTGGAACAGCAGCCGGCACAAAGCGAGGAATCGTCGGTTCAGCAAGAGCACGCTGGTCTGGCTCTTCCTCGCAAGCGGATCATCGCGGCATTTCGCGCGGCGCATACGCGTATTAGGGAATGCGCGGCGCAGCGAGCCGACTATCGCGGGATGGTGACGACCTGCCTGGCAGCGGTTGTAAAGGAGAATCATGTGCTAATTGCCCACCTGGGAGATAGCCGCGCCTACCTGGTGCGCTCCTCGCCGGGCTTCCCCCCGGTCATCACCTGCCTGACGACCGACCACTCGATGGCAGCGGCACTGGCGCAGGCAGGCGTGCTCTCCGTCGAGCAAGCTCGCAGCTCGCCTTCCCGGCACATTCTGGTCCACGCCCTGGGTGAACATGCGGAGAATCCTGTCGATCCTGATATCGCCACTGAGGAGCTGCGGGCCGGCGATGTGCTGATCCTTTGCTGTGACGGTCTCTGGGGAATGCTTTCAGAAGAGCAGATTGCACACATCGTGACCAATTATCCTCCGCAACGCGCCTGCGCTCACCTCATCCGGCAGGCTAATGAGGCGGGCGGCAAGGATAATATCAGTCTCATCCTGCTTGCTTGCTCTTGAAGAGCTGATGCGGAGCCAGCAGGACTCTTCTCTTCTCCTGGTGCCCCATCAGACGCGCCTTCGCCTAATACCATGCATCAGCCTGGAAAGGGGCAGCGCTCTTGCTGATCAAGGAAGAAAGCCGTTGAAATTCTCCCTTGCTTTTTGGGCGCGGCCCGCATATACTCTGAAACAGAAGAATACTCAGGCGATGAAGCTCGCCTGCTAGACATGCTCTTAGAGAGCTGATAGCTTCTAGACAGACCGATCATTTTCGGTTGTTTAGAAGCTTTTTTTCGGGCAGAAAGGTTTCCTGATGATTCTATTGGATATTCCGGGGCGGGGAGTAATCGAACTCCACCACGCCGTCTTTGATCTCAATGGAACCCTCGCGATTGATGGAATGTTCATCCCAGGCGTCCCGGATCGCTTGCTCAGGCTCTCGGAACTGCTAGAGATCCATATCCTCACCGCCGGTACGCATGGAAATATTGCCAGGCTTGAAAAGGCATCTGGCCAGCCCTTTCGTCTCATTGGTCACGGGGAGGAGAAGCGGCACTACGTGTGAGCCTCTCCCACTTTGATAGAGTCCCCAAAGCTGAGATATACTTGAAGCAGATCAGAAAGGGGATCATCAATGGGAAAGATCCAAAAGGTCTACACGAAAGAATTCAAAGAGGAAGCCGTGCGACTGGTGCAAACATCAGGCAAGCCGATAGCGCAGATTGCGCGCGAGCTGGGCATCTCTGACAGCGCCATTCATGGGTGGCGCAAGGAGTTGACAGAGCACGAAAAAGAAGCGTTTCCTGGCAAAGGACATCAAACAGCCTTAGAGGAAGAAAATCGGCGCCTCAAAAGAGAACTAGAGAGGGTTCAACAGGAGCGTGACATCCTAAAAAAGTGGTGAGCATCTTTTCGCGGGAAAGCAAATGAAATATCAGTTTATCGAACAACACAAGCATGAGTTTCCCGTTGTGGTAGCTCGTCGCCGCCCCAAGCCCGGATTCATCCATCACAGTGATCGAGGCTGCCAGTATACGAGCCGAGCTTATCAAAGTCAACTGGAGCACCTCGGAGCGGTGGTCAGCATGTCCCGCAAAGGGAATTGTTGGGACAACGCAGCCATGGAGTCCGTGCGCCGATGCGCATTCTTTCCCCTTGTTGGAAACGTCCAACATCACAGGAGCGAACGTGATTAAAGCACCTCCTAACCTGGCGGCGAAAGCCAAAGGGGACAGTAGCATGGCAGGAACGCACAGTGAGGAATGCACTCCCTTCCAAGACGCTGTGCAAGCTAAGCCGCATAGGGTCAGCCCTGGATTGGGCAAACGTCAGGTGACTGGTTGAAGAGGGCCAACCGGAGGATAAAGTGCTCAATGCCTCCGCTTTGAGGTTAACAGGATTAAGGATTCGTCCTGGTAAACGCTCTTCTCAAAGCAGACTCGGAAGGACCGAGCGAACCACCGAACGACGGACCTACGTGCGGACCAGGGGAACGAGTGAACTTCGGGATCGCCTAAGCGTCGAGAGGCGTATGGCGACGGAATCCTCATAGTACCTCAGAAACGAAACGCCGAGGGTTTTTTTGAGGGAAGGAGCAACCCTCGAAGGAGGGTCAGAGCGCGTCCCTGATCGTGACGCGCAGGAAAGGTATTAAGAAGTTACAACATGCAAAGGAATGCGAAATGCAATCAACCAATGTATATTTAGGACTTCTCCGCGAACGAGGCAAGCGCGGCTTGCCACTGAAACGAGTCTATCGGCAACTTTTTAACCACAATCTCTACCTTTCTGCCTACGGCAAGATCTACCGTAATGCTGGCGCAACCACCAGGGGCGTGACGGACGAAACAGTGGACGCCATGTCACTCGAAAAGATTGACAAGATCATTCACTTGCTTCGCACCGAACGCTACGAGTGGCAACCAGCCAAACGCGTGTACATCCTGAAGCGGAACGGAAAAAAACGCCCGTTAGGCCTCCCTGTCTGGAGCGACAAGCTCTTAGCGGAAGTCATCCGGCTCATCCTGAATGCCTTCTACGACGGTCAATTCAGCGAGCATTCGCATGGGTTCCGTGATGGACGAGGATGTCACACGGCCTTTCAAGAGATCTATCACAATTGGGACGGAGTAACCTGGATCATCGAGGGCGATATTTCCGATTGCTTCGGTTCCTTGGATCACGACCTGCTCGTCTCACTGCTGAGCGAGAAGATTCAGGACGGACGCTTCCTCGCACTCATGAGAAAACTGCTCGACGCAGGCTACCTTGAGGATTGGAAACTCAACCAAACGCTGAGCGGCGTCCCACAGGGATCAATCGTGAGTCCGCTTCTTTCCAATGTCCTGCTAGATAAACTCGACAAGTATGTCGAGACGACCCTCATTCCCCAATACACGAGGGGCGGAAAGAGGAAGCTGAACCAGGAATATGTGAAACTCCATCGACAGATGCATAAACTCTTCAAGAAAGGGCAGAAGGAGGCTGCCCTGAAGATCCGCAAGCACCTGCAACAGCTTCCCTCCATTGATCCCTGCGACCCTGACTATCGACGGCTCAAATACATCCGCTACGCTGATGACTTTGCGCTCGCGTTCACCGGGCCAAAATCGGAAGCGCAGGATATTAAGCGGCAGATCGCCACGTTCCTGCGGGAAGAACTTAAGCTCCATCTTTCTGAGGAGAAAACGCTGATCACCCATGCAAGAACCAGCGCCGCGCGCTTCCTCGGCTACGAAATTACGACACTCCATTCCAATGCCAAACACAGCAAAACCAAAGCGGGTTTCAAGCGCCGAAGCATTAATGGACGCATTGGGCTTCGTATTCCACGAGCCGTCCTGACAGAAAAGCGCAACCGCTACCAGAGAGGAAACAAGGCCATCCATCGGGCGGAGTTGCTCAATGAAAGTGACTACACCATCCTGGCAACCTACCAGCTTGAATACCGAGGCATAGCGAATTACTACCACTGTGCTTACAACATGGGAGCGCTCAACTCTCTCAAATGGACAATGGAGCAGTCGTTAACAAAGACGTTGGCGAACAAGCACAAAACGACTGTGGCTAACATTTACGCGAAGTACAAAACATCCATCAACGTGGACGGAAAGACCTACAAAGTGTTGCAAGTCACGGTCCCGCGAGAGGAAAAGAAACCACTGGTAGCAACCTGGGGAGCCATCCCCTTGAAGTGGGAGGTCAAAACGCCGGTAGAAGATCAGCCGCAACGACAGGTCTGGAACGATCGATCAGAACTCGAAAGGCGACTCCTGGCCCAAATCTGCGAGCACTGCGGGGCAACCCGTTTGACGGAGACGCTAGAGGTGCACCATATACGCGCGCTCAAAGATCTCAACAGATATGAAGGCCGAGAAAAACCCAGTTGGGTGAAGATCATGGCTGCCCGTCGTCGCAAAACGCTGGTGCTCTGTCGGACTTGTCACCAAGATCTCCATGCAGGACGGCCATTGCGACACAAACGATCTCGTTCACGGACAGGACCACCCTGATGGTGCTGGAAAGCCCGGTGCCGAGAAATTGGCACGCCGGGTTTGGAGGGAGGCATTCGGAAAAGGGCAGCAATGAACCTCGCTGGATGCCCACCCTACTTTTTCGGCTCGCTCAAAGAAGAGTGTGTCGGGAACCAGCTCTATTCCTCCCAGGAGCAGGCCAGACAAGCGCTGTTTGAATATCTGGAGGTGTACTATAATCGACAACGAAGGCATTCGACCCTTGGATATGTAAGTCCACTTGTTTATGAGCAAAAGGGAAAACAGTATGCTGAAAATAATGTTTGACGTAGAACGTTTCTTATGCTATAATAAGAATGTGAACGTTCCGCTGAAACGTTGTTCATTGTCCTCATCTCCAACCTCTGGAGACTCTACGAAAACGGGTCAAGCTCACACCTGCCAGCCTGGATCTCTTTGGAACACCGCTTTGGTCTGGTGAAGCGGCAAGTGTTCATCGACTCCCCTCCACCTTTGTGCTGGCTTTGACACAAGCAAGTGAGGCAAGCATCAAGCGCATCGCAGAACGATGGATGAACGGCTTCCTGCCAGAAAGCCGGAAAGCAGCCGACGCAGCCCTCGTCTCTCAGAACCTCCTCAACGCGCTTTCTGATCTTTGCGCCGTCGCGTCTTTTGCTCTTGAACATCGCCAGTCGCTCTTGCTCTGTTTCGTTTGGTAAAGAAACAGCATGTTCCTCTTTGTTGAGAACCATCCTGGCTGGTGTTTCCTCTACGCCACAGCCAGGCCAAGCCAGATTGCAAAGGTCTCCGGAATTCCGAAGAGCTTGAGCTTGAACTGACCAGCCTGATCTGTGCGAGCGTTGCGAGCGAGGCGTTCGCGCCAACTGAGACGGGAGTGCGCCCGCTGGCTCCGTGTGAGGGCAACAGAGAGTACAGGAGGCAGCGGTGGTGGAAAGGCGACCTCTTCCACCAGCACCTGCTGGTGGCGCACCACCTGGATACAAGCTCGCCTCTGTTCTCGACGTGGCCAATCGCGCCACAGCAGTGGGGCTGAGCCGCCGGTGCGAGGATGCAACAGGACGCTTCCCCGCCGCGGGTGCTGAGCCTGATGGCTGTGCCATTGACACTGCGGGCGTTGTTCGCATGCACGACAATCGGCGATCCGAGCTTGGTAGACCATGCGCAAGCTGCCATCCCGCTCCTGTCGGCGCTCCTGGAGGAAGAGCTTCTTCCCTGCTGGGCAACACACCGTGCCATCAGGATGGAGCGCAAAATCCCCGCCGGAGTAACATCCCGCTTTCCAGGCCCCTCCGACGACAGGTGGGTCGTAGCCTTGCGCAGGCACCGACCCGGTTTGAGGGGCGCTGAGAGCAGGGGCGAACTCGGTGGTACGTACCGGCCCTGGTTTGAGATGATGGCCCAGTTCCAGTCTCAGATTCCACACCCACTGGGCCACGATATTCCAGGTCTCCTGCCCAGAGGCGGAGTAACTGCACCACCGATCGGGGTCAAGTTCCTGGTCTTCATCAGCTAATGTTAGCTCGAAGGCTCCCCGATGCAGGTAGAGTGCCAAGACATCGGCGGCAGTGAACGCCTCGCGTGGCAGATTGGTCACGAACAGTTCGTAGACGACGCCCTTGCGGAGCAGCCCGATGCGGTGCTTCGTCGCGCCTTTCGGGTGGGTCGCTCCCACCACGCGGCAGCGCGCCTCTGTGGGTCCCACCGCCACATCTGGGCAGTCGTAGAGTTGGCGGGCCAGCGTGCTTTCTGGACGGGAAAAGGACTGATCCGCAGGCAAGTGCAAGCGAGTCTGGATCTCGGGCCGATTGAGCACCGCGTAGTCTTTGCCGCGTGTGACAAAGGTGAAGGCAGCCACATCGGCGATCACAGCCCCTGTGCCCACGGGATGCGCAACGAGATTACAGAGCTGAGCAAAAGGGACTGGCGAAACCATGAAAAAAGGTGTCTCCTAAGAGAAGAGAACCCTTTTTTTCTCACAAGGAGGACACGCTTTCAGTATGACGCATTCGACCGTTACGGTCCAGACGACTCCAGAGTCACAACCCTCAACGCCCAATTGGATGGGAGAAGTGGCAGCCTTTGCCCAGGTCCTCACCCAGACCGGCATCCTCACCAGCATGATCGAACGAGTTCGCTTCGCCCGCGCCCGCATGGGAACCTACGAACTGATCGATTTTGTGGTGGTCCTCATCGGCTATGCGCTCTCCGGTGAACCGACCCTGCAAGCCTTTTACGAGCGCCTTTTGCCGTTTGCCGACGAGTTCATGGCCCTCTTTGGTCGCAAGCGGTTGCCCTCGCGCTCCGCACTCTCCCGCTTTTTAGCCACATTGGATCAGGTCAGTGTCGAGAACGTGCGCACCCTGTTCCAGGAAGATCTGCTGGCCCGCAAGCCGTTTGCTGATCCTGGTGAAATCAGAGATCGGTGTGGGCAGTCCTGGCTGGTTGCCGATGTGGATGGCACCCGCAAAGTCGCTCGCCAACGCGCCTTGCCCCAGACCGAGTCGCTGCCTGCCCCGCATCGGCGTTTTGACCACGTGTGCGCTCCTGGCCACCAGGGACGCACACGTGGCGAAGTGGTGCGCACCAGGACGGTCGTGCTGCCGGCCCATACCCATCAGTTCCTGGGAACCTTCGGGGGGCCTGGCAACGGCAATTACCGGGGCGAACTGCTGCGGGCCATCCAGGTCCTGCTGGGCTATGGGAAACAGGTCGGGGTCCCTGCCCAGCGCATTGTGATCCGCCTCGACGGCTTGTATGGCAATGCCGCTCCGCTCTCGGATGTGCTGGCATCGGGCCTGGGAGTGATCGCGCGCCACAAGGATTACCACCTGTTGGATCTGGCGGTGGTGCAAGCCGTGCTGGCTACTGCGCCCGCCACCACCTGCACCCACCCGGAAAGTCAGATGACCCGCACCCTTTTTGATTGTCCAGCCGTCCCGCTCTCGCCTGCGGGGCCAACGGTCCGTCTGATTGTAGCGACCCACCCCGCCACCTCAGAGCCTCCCCCGTTGGGGAGCGACGCGGAAAGACGGTGTACGAACTCTTTGTCGCGACTCTGCCCTCAAGCGCGTTCAGCGCCAAAGATGTCCTGGATCTCTACCTACATCGCGGCTCCTTCGAGACCGTCCTCTCGGATGAAGACAGCGAGCAAGATGCCGATCGTTGGGTCTCGCGCACCGCCTGGGGACAGGAATGTTTCCAGATCCTGGCTCAGTGGCTCTGGAATCTGAGGCTGGAACTCGGCCACCATCTGGCTCCCGCAGCCATGCGCACGACCGAATTTGCTCCGGCTCACGCGGTTTCGCCAGCCGCTCCCCATGAGCCAGCCGCTCCCCATGAGCCAGCCGCTCCCCATGAGCCAGCCGCTCCGATGATCTATGGCCCTCCACAATGGGCCAAACGCTCGTTTACCGGCGGGTTTCCCGGTTCCGCTTTCACTCTGCAATCTGACGGTACCCTCCACTGCCCTGCCGACAAGCCACTCTACGCGCAAGAACGCCGGCCAGAACACGATGGCTCCTTGCGCGTATTGTATGCGGGACGCATTGGTTTTTGTCGCGCCTGTCCTTTGCGGGAGCAGTGTCAAGAGCATCCTTCCACCAAAAAACCGCGTCGGGTCAGCGCCGTCTTTTGGCCTCTTCCTGCCGATCCTCTTGCCACTCCCCCTCCGCCCGTTTCGCCGCCGCCACCGTTGCTCGCGTCTTCTCCTCTCTTCTGGCGAGATTGGCCTCGCCGCTCTCTGGGTCGAAACTTCCTTCAGCTCTTGCGCCGAGAAACCGTCGCGTTCTCCTGGCTGTCTTCCTCTCCGTCAGAGCCTCCCCTTGAGCCAGACGAGACCGTGTTGACTCGTGAGCAGCGCGCCCACTACCGCCTCTGCTGGTCACAGCGTCTGGCTCGCAATGCCCGTCCTGCTGATGCTCCCAGGCTGACGGTTCTTTTACATGGTCTGCCTGCTCGCTTCTTCGAGACCTTCGGCACTCCTGCTCAGGCCGCTGTGTAACGCTCTTTTTCTCTCTTCCGCACAACTTCTTCCATTCACTCCTGGCTGGATACTCCTGTTTCATCGAAAAATATCTCTGGATTGCCCTTGCTCCCTTTTTTCGGCAAGAGTCCTCCAACTCTTCAGTTCATGGAGTGGGAATCTCGTTGCGCATCCCGTGGGCTCATCCAATCCAAATGCCTGCACAATCGCTTGCACAGGACATCCATAGGCCAGCAACGTCACCACGATGATAATCAGGCTGAGGGGCTTGCGCAGCCCCTCGAACATCGTCCCACGCCGTTCGCTAAACGTCTGCTTGCACACCTTGCAGCGATAGCGACGCCGTTGTTTGTCATGAATCGTAATCGTTCCTCCTCCGGTTTTGCCTCTTGCAGAACAGTTCAAAGTGGGGCAAAATTGGTTCGACGGGTCCATTGGTTCTGTGAGTGTTTGCATACTCTACAGTATGACAATGGACGCTTGTTTTTTCTAGACCCCCTGACCTTTCACCGGATAGTGATATTGTTGGCAAATTGCCAAAAGCTAAACAGCGACCGCAAGTTTGGCAGAAGCAACCAGCTTGGCAAAACGAGAAACCAGCGTTGAAGCAGGTCTGTTGCCTTTGAGCCATTCAACAGCACGAAGGACATTCATAGCGGTAGCCGTAGAAAATGCCTGAAGCCGAAGCTTTTGGCTGCCAATGTAGCGTGCTTGCCGCATCTCACAGGTGCGCACTGCTTGGGCAACCGTCCCTTCAACACCTGCTCGTTTGGCATACAGCTTGCGAAATTCGGGCGTGGTCTCTCGTTTGCGGGCCGCAACAAGGGCGTTGTAGCTGGCTTCATCTGGACGTAAAATCAGCACTTTCGCTGCAATGGGTGTGCATTGTGCATGAAGAGGACAAGAACGGCAGAGCCGAAGCGGGAAGCGAACGCGAAGGCTCGGCTTTCCATGTCGGTCGGGGATATGCCCCCAATCTCGGCTGCTCTGTCCTGCTGGGCAGATCACCCGTTTGGCTTGCCAATCGATGAGAAATTGGCTGTGATCAAAACGCCCAGCTTCTTTCGAGGCCCAGGAAGTATCTGGCATCACCGGTCCAACAATGTCCACTTGATGGCGCGCCTGGCTCTCTGCTAGGACTTCGGCATCGACATACCCCATATCCATCAAATGCTGATCCGGTAACATCTGCTGCTCATCCAGGCGAGCATGCAAGTCCTCGACGATGTCTCCATCGGCCATCGTGGCGCTGGTGGGAGTCACCTCGACAATCAGATGGGGAGTATCAGTTTCACAGGTCTCGGTGAAATGAACCTTGTATCCTGTCCAGGCAGGACTTTTCTTGCGACTGTAACGAGCTTCGACATCGTAGGGAGACGTAATGAGCAAGGCTGAGGGCGGTAGTTCAGAATCTGAGCGCCACGGGGTATTTTGCGCGTCGGCGTGATAGTGCTGGAGCCACACCTGCCGCAGCGTTTGGATGGCAGCCAGTTCTCGTACCCAGGGAAACTGCTCCTCGGCATACACCCATTCCAGGAGCCGACGGCCATCGGCGCCAATGGTTTCTGCCAGCTCCACTCGTTTCTTCTCATCTTTAGGCAGGCGAAAATCGCTGAACCGTTTCTCATAGCGCTCTGCCCACGTCGGGTCCATGTGAGAGAGCAGCCACACTGGCGCCTCCTCAGAGAGGACATTGAGGGTATGACGCATCGTCTCTCCCACGCATTCCAGCCGACGGAGCGTGCGAATGGCAGCCAGCACGTGCGTCGAATCGGTGCGTTGCTTGCCTCGCACCTTGATCCAGCCACGTTCCCGAAACTGCGAGAGCACCAGATCGAACAGTCGGCGCTCAGCTCCATGAGCCAGCAGACGGCTCCGAAATTCGGAGAGCACCGAGCAGTCAAACCCGCTATCGGTCA
>Ga0209581_1003957_pt1 | contig 12305 bp, 10 predicted proteins | sample Coa_R2_FD_187160 | JGI IMG/M metagenome (GOLD analysis project Ga0209581, IMG submission 187160) | Surface soil microbial communities from Centralia Pennsylvania, which are recovering from an underground coalmine fire - Coalmine... | ecosystem: Environmental > Terrestrial > Soil > Unclassified ...
GCAAGCTATTGCCGGTGCCCCGCAGCGTGAGGTTGTCACCATTGTAGCCGAACCAGATACCCACGATGCCGCCCTGGGGGAGTTGCGGCACCACCGGCGGCTGTGCCGGCTGCCTGCCCTTATCGACGACCAGCGGGCTGTAGACCGAGATCTTGCCGGTGGCCGGATCGATCACTGCCGCCTGCACGAAAGCCGACTGCGCCACATTCGCTTCGTGGCAGGGGCCATCCTGAGGATTCGTAGCGACCAGCCTGTAGGGGGTAGCCAGTCCCTGCGCCGACAGGGGATCAGGGGGGACGATCAGGGTGCAATTGGGATTGGCCGCGTCCTGCGCGGCGTGCGATCCCGTCTGTGGCCGTGTGATGAGAAACGCGCCAGCTCCCAGGACGATGATAGCCGTCACGATCATGCCAACGAACATCAAAGGTGAAATGCGTCTGCGCCTTCGCGGTAATCGTGGAGGTTCAAAGGTCGCATGGAGCGCTTCGGACGGTTCTGGTCGGGTCAGTGTTTGCATTGGTATCCTCTTCCTTCCCGTGCTCTGCCTTAGAGTTGGAGCCTGCTGCGTATTCTGGTACAATGGGTTCAGCGTAATCGGCGTATCGTGGGGTAGTCACGACTGCTGGTGCTGGCAGGTCGAGATCGCACTGGTATTCTTTGACACAAATTTAGATAGACGATACGCTTGTACCGATAGCGATATTACCACAGCTAATGGCATGCATTTACATATATGGCCTGATCTGGTAGGAAAGTACCAGGTTTGTTCAGGACATCTTAACCTTCCCCGAAACTGTCCCTTTTGCGATATACTGAAGAGGAGAAATTCCCCTGGCGAATTACAGCATCACATCCCGAAAGGATAACTCATGCGAGCGATAATAAGCGTCGCTGACCGCGAGGGTCTCGCGGACCTGGCGCGTGAACTGCGAACCCACAATGTAGCTATTTTCTCAACCGGTGGCACCCGCAAGGCCCTGCAAAAAGAGGGCATTCAAGCGGAGTCGGTGAGTGAACTGACAAATTTCCCCGAGATCCTCGATGGCCGCGTTAAAACCCTGCATCCCGCTATTCTGGGGGGTATTCTGGCGCGCCGCGATCTGCCCAGGCACGAAGACGAATTGAAAGTACACGGCATCGCGCCTATCGATATCGTCGTCGTGAATCTGTATCCCTTCACCGAAACGATTGCACGCCAGAATGCGACACTGGCCGAGGCTCAGGAGCAGATCGATATCGGCGGCGTCACTCTGGTGCGCGCAGCTGCCAAGAACTTTCAAGATGTGCTCGTGCTGGTGCGTCCGCAGGATTATGCCTCCGTGATGCAGGAGTGGCGCGAGCAGGGTGAGGTGAGCCTGGAGACGCGGCGCCGGCTCGCGGCCATCGCTTTTCAGCATACCGCCAGCTACGACACGGTTATCGCCGAGTACCTGCGCGGCTCAACGGGCGAGTATTTTCCCGAGAGCCTGACACTGCCCCTGGAGCGTATCCAGACCTTGCGCTACGGCGAGAACCCGCACCAGCAGGCGGCCTTCTATCGCTGGGGTGGCCCGCCCGCTTCTCCCAGGCGGCCCTCGCTGGCGAACGCCGAGGTGCTGCATGGCAAGGAGCTATCGTATAATAACCTGCTCGACCTGGATTCCGCGCTGGCGGTAGTGCAGAGCTTCACCGCGCCCACCGTCGCTATCATCAAACATACCAACCCCTGCGGGCTGGCCTGCGACGATGTGCTGGTAGAAGCATACAAGAAGGCACATGCCGGCGATCCGATCTCCGCCTATGGCGGTATCATCGGCTGCAATCAGATCGTTGATGAAGCGACCGCCGAGGAGATCTCACATTTATTCTACGAGGCTGTCATCGCCCCGGAGTTCAGCCCGGAGGCGCTTGCCATCCTGCGCCGCAAAAAGAATCTCCGTTTGCTGGCGACGCACTGCCCGGTTGAGCCGAAGGCCGCTACCGCGCCGCTGCTGCTGAGTATGCATCCCCAGGTGCGTACAGTGAGCGGAGGCATGCTTTTGCAAACCGCCGATGTGATCGGGGAGCACGACATGGAGTATCGCGTCGTCACCGAGCGCGAGCCGACGCTGGAGGAGGTGACGGATCTGATGTTTGCCTGGAAAGCCGTGCTGCATGTGAAGTCGAACGCGATTGCGCTCGCGCACAAGCTGATGCTGGTTGGCGTCGGGGCGGGACAGATGAACCGCGTGACCAGTGTGCAGCTTGCTGTGGAGAAAGCGGGCACGCGGGCGAAAGGTGCTGTGCTGGCCTCGGATGCCTACTTCCCCTTTGCCGATGGCGTTGAGGCGGCGGCTAAGGCTGGCGTGACAGCGATTATCCAGCCCGGCGGCTCCATCCGCGACGAGGAGTCGATCCGTATGGCGAACCACTACGCCATTGCCATGATCTTTACGGGAAGACGCCATTTCAGACACTGATTCCATCGACATAGGCAGAGAGGGCGCCAGCACTGGCGCCCTCTCTGCTTATGTCGATGGAATCTTTATTCGCGTGCGGGAATGATCTCGTCTGAGAAGAAACGCACCCAGAGCACGCATATGCCGAGGCCGCTAATCAATGTGAAGAAGCCTACGGCTCCGGCGGCGGCATTGCTCGGATCTTTGAATGGGTAAAACATGATCACGGCGAGCCAGGCGATGGTGAAGATCGAGGTCCAGCTCAGCTTCGTTGTCTCCGCGCTCGAATGGTAGAGCAGGTGATAGAAAAAGATCACCAGCAGGCCGATGCCCACAACCACCATCTTAAAATTTGTAGTAACGCTGCCATCGCCGACCCAATCGATTACGAGCGTCGATGGGATAAATATAAAGCAGCAGATCCATAGGATGCCGAGGATGACGCCGCCGATGACCTTGCGTAGATCTATGCCATTATTGTTCACAAACCCAAAACTCCTTTCGAGGAGGATATGCTGATGCTGAGGAATCTGTCGCGCATAATTTTCCTCGTACCATCTGGTATTGTAGTCCTTGCTGCGCAAGAAATCAACACTTAGATCGGGTGATAATACGCGTGGGCAAAACGCGCCGCCCAGGTGGCGTTATTGATGAGCAGCGCTTTGTTGGCCTCGACGCTCTCGCCACCGGTCATCTCCGCGACCTGGCTGAGCACAAACGGCGTCATGGCCGCGCCGCGAATGCCCCGCTCGCGGGCCAGGCGCAGTGCCTCCTGCGTGGCCGCTTCCAGGGATGCGGCATCCATTGCATATTGCTGCGGGATAGGGCAGCCCACGATGATTCCTTTGAGGCCGCATTCCCATTGAGTACGAGCGATGGCGGCAATGGCGGCGATATCATCGGCGCGATGCGCCAGGCGCCGCCCGCTTGAACGCATGTAGAAGGCGGGCAGCTCGTCGGTCTGCCAGCCAATTACAGGCACGCCCTGCGTCTCCAGGTATTCCAGCGTCAGGTCGAGATCGAGGATGGATTTGGCTCCGGCGCAGACGACGAGGACGGGCGTGCGGCTCAACTCGATCAGGTCAGCGGAGATATCCATGCTCGTTTCGGCTCCGCGATGGACGCCTCCAATGCCGCCTGTGGCGAAGAAATGGATGCCGGCCATGCTCGCGCACAGCATCGTCCCCGCGACTGTTGTAGCGCCCATGCGCCGCATCGCCAGCGTGATCGCCAGATCGCGCCGGCTTACCTTCTGTACGCCCGGCACCGTTCCCAAGCGCGTGATCTCATCAGCGGTAAGGCCGATCACGATACGCCCATCCTGAATACCGATCGTAGCGGGAACGGCGCCCTCGGCGCGTATCGCGGCCTCCATCGCGCCGGCTGCCTCAATGTTGGCGGGATAGGGCAGACCATGCGCGATAACCGTCGATTCGAGCGCCACCACTGCTCGCTGCTCCTGTAGCGCGGCCTGAACTTCTTCTGAGAGTCGGATGTAAGATGATAGTTGTTGCATGGCAAGCCTTCTCTAGCGGATGTAGATGCGGCTATGCAGTTTGCATCGTGCCGCTGGCAGATGTTATATTACCACATGGACTCGTGCGAGACGCAATAAAACGCGGTGAGCAAGGAGCGTATAGTCGTTGTGACCATAGAACCAGGTCTGCATCCCGCTTTGCTCTCAACGCGTATAGTTGTAGTAGGATCTGACTATCCCGGACTATAGAGAGCATTCGCTTTCCGATATCTTGCTTGCTCGCCCCTGCGGTGCTTGCCGGGGGTAGTGTATGTTGTGAAAAATGCGCCTCGCGCATTTTTCACAACATACACTACCTTTCAGGCGGGGCGCAGCAGCGCAACCACCTGGCGAGCGAGGACCAGGATGTTTGGGAATCGGGTACCTTCTAAGGGGTCCTCCTTGATGGAGAGATTAAGAACGCTTTTGAAGAATTGTCAGGAGAGAAATATATGGCATTGACAAAAAAATTGCTGACCGCCGGCGCGATCGCGGGCGGCGCGCTGGGCGCACTGGCTATTTTTAACCGCGTTACCGAGTCGATGGCGGGCGAACTCGATACCGTGCTCACGGGCGAGGAGCGCCGCTATCCCTGGAAATATGGCGATATGTTCTATGAGGTGAAGGGTGCCCGCGAGGCGAAGCCGCTCTTGCTCATTCATAGCTTTGGCCCCGGCGCGTCATCATATGAGTGGCGTAAGAACATCGACGCGCTTAGCGAGCAGTTCCGCGTGTACAGCCTTGATCTACTGGGCTTCGGACTCTCTGATCGCCCGGCCATCGATTATACCCCCGAAACCTTCACCGATCTGCTGCACGATTTCATCAAGGAAGTGATTGGCAAACCCGCCGTTGTGGTTGCACATGGTATGACCTGCGCTTATGTCATCGCCAACGCCTACCGCTATCCGCAGTTGTTCGAGCGCCTGATCCTGGTCGCGCCGCCGCCGACCATCTTGCAGGAATCTTACCCCGGCCCGCTCGACACCATCTGGAAGTTCGTGCTGCGCGCGCCGATTGTGGGCCAGTTTATCTATAATATGCTCACCAGCCGCCGCGCCATTCGCGATTATTATGACGAGCAGGGCTATCACAATCCCGGCCTGATTACCGACGAACTGGTCGAGTATATTTACACCAGCGCGCATCAATCCAACGCGCGTTACCCGATGGCCGCGTTCCTGAGCAACGGCCTGACGCTGGACGTGCACGAGCCGCTGGCACGCTTGCAGATGCCGGTTATCGCCGTCTGGGGGCGCGAGGGCGTGCTCACACCGTCCGAGGCGAGCGCGGCCTTCAAGCGCGTCAATCCTCGCCTTGAGGTCCGTATCCTCGATAAGAGCAGCTTCCATGTGCAGGAGGAGCAGGCGAGCAACTTCAACAACCTTGTACGCGAGTTCGCAGCCGCCCCGGTGAAATAATCACAGGCATCGCCAATCCTCTGGAGCGCAGCGGCGTCGTCAATCGCGCCGCTGCGCTCAACGTGCTTCGATGGTTTGCTGCTCTGTCTGCGCGCGCCAGTAGCTCTGTGCCTGCTCCAGAAAGCGCTCACTCTCCTGCGCGCTTGTGAAAGCGCGTCTCGGAATCAGAAGCGCCATCAGGACATGTGTGCCCGGGGAATCGAGAATAAAGTAGAAATTGTATTTATCCTGTTTGATCGCTTTAATCGCGAGCCAGGAAGTCGTAGACTCGCCTAATTCGCTCCTCTGCCACACTCCTTGCGCATTGATAGTGAGGTTAATCTCCCCACGTTTCTTCGCCCCCTGGGCAGCTTTGGAGGCATTGATGTGTAATCTGCGGAAAAGTACGGCAATGAAAAGAGCCAGGAGGAGCAGGAAGACGATGATAGACAAAGGAAATGATCTGATTAGTGAGATACAAAAGATGCCTAATGCTATGACAATAAGGGTGAGGATAAGTAAGGAACGCTGTTGATGGAATAGTGCATAGAGCTTGAAATGCCAGAAATCTTCATGCGTAAGGAAGAAGTGTATTTCCTCCATGATCTGCCTCGCTTTCTTCGTGTTTTTAAAAGTGCATCGCTATCACTCCTCGGACGCACGTAGTAAGAAATGGAAGGAGGTGATGATATAATACCATAGATCGTGATGTCGTTCATGGTTTTTAAGGGACAGTGCATCGTGTCATAATAAGTCCGCTTGCAAATCGTTGAAGCGCTGGCGGAAGCATTGGTGCTTGAAGTGGCGCTGAGCTTCTCTAAAAGAGAGCGCCGCAGGCGCCGGGGATACCACCGCTAAGGAGTAGCAAACAATGTTAGGAGAACTGTGCTTCGCAATCTTTGAGATGCTGACCTTCGGCATGATGCGGCGCTTCTTTAGAAGGCAGCGCCGCCGTCGCTGGCGAAGATACCGGCAGTGGGATTAACCTCTTACCGCAGGTCGCCCAGCAGCGCGCGTGCAATCACAACGCGCTGGATCTGGTTGGTGCCTTCGAAGATCTGCGCCGCCTTCACGTCGCGCATATAGCGTTCCAGCGGGTAGTCGCGCACATAGCCGGCGCCTCCGAGCACCTGTATGGCGTTGGTCGTTACCTCCATCGCCGTATCAGTAGCGAAGCATTTAGCCATCGCGGCGGCCATGCTCGTGTTCTGGCCCTGGTCGAACTTGTATGCGGCCTCGTAGACCAGCAGGCGCGCCGCTTCGATCTTCATCGCCATGTCGGCCAGCATAAATTGAATGCCCTGGAAGGCGCCGATAGGCTTGCCGAACTGCTGGCGTTCGCGAGCATAGTTGCTGGCGATGTCAAACGCGGCCTGCGCAACGCCGACGGCTATCGCGCCAATGTTGATACGCCCATTATCCAGCGACGAAAGGGCGATTTTGAAACCCTGCCCCTCCTGGCCGATGCGGTTAGCAACAGGCACGGCGCAGTTTTCAAATACCAGTTCGCGTGTCGGCGACGAACGCAGTCCCATCTTACGCTCGGTTTTGCCATAGGAGAAGCCGGGCGTCCCCTTTTCCACAACGAAGCACGTAATGCCCGACGAACCCCTGCCCGGCTGAGTGCGTGCCCAGAGCAGGTAGAGATCGGCCTCGCCGCCGTTGGTCGCCCACATCTTGGAGCCGTTCAAAATATACATATCGCCGTCGCGTTCGGCGCGGCATTGCAGGCTGGCGGCGTCTGAGCCTGATCCGGCCTCGCTGAGCGAGAAGCCGCCCAGGAACTCGCCCGAAGCCAGGCGCGGAACCCAGCGGCGGCGCTGCTCCTCGTCGCCAAAGTTCGCGATGGAGCCGGTTGTCATATTATGAACCGAGAGGCCGACGGCGGTTGCCATCTCACCCTTCGCCAGTTCTTCGTAGGCCAGCGCTGCCGAGAGCCGGCTGAGCATGCTGCCACCATATGTTTCCGGCGCGGTCATGCCCATCAGCCCCAGTTCCCCCAGTCGTAAGTAGATCTCGCGCGGGAAATGATGGTTCTCATCCCACTCGTCGGCATAGGGCACTATTTCCTGCTCGGTGAAGCGACGTACCATGTCGCGGATATCTGATTGCTCTGCGTTGAGATCAAATTTCACTGCCTGTTACCTCTTTATCAATCTATTTCCCATACCTGTGCCGTAGCATCATCACCGCTGGAGACGATCATCATGCCATCGGGCGACCAGGCAACCGAGCGCACCGGCCCCCTGTGCTTCTGATAGGTCGCGAAAGACTCGTCATCTATATCTCTTACAACTACTGTGCCATCCTCGCTTGCTGTAGCGATTGAGTGGCTTTCGGGCGACCAGGCGATAGCGGTAATCTCACCCGTGTGATTGGTGTAACTCTTCAGATACGCTCCGGTCTGGACATTCCAGATACGCAGCTTATAGAAATTTCCACTGGTCGCCTGGACGTTGTATGCGGCAGCGATGAACGTGCCGTCGGGCGAGCAGGCCAGCGCGCTGACCGTCTCCGGCCCCTCTTTCTTGTAGATCAGAAAATCTTTTCCACTGTAAGCGTCCCAGAGGCGCACCGTCCCGTCCTGGCTGCCTGTAACGAGATATCGCGGATCGGAAGGAGAAGCGTTCATCATAGGCAGCCAGGCCAGGCCCGTAATGCTGCCACGGTGCTTGCGATATGTCGTGATGCATTTGCCGGTCATGGGACTCCAGACCTGAACCGTCGTATCGGCGCTGCCCGATGCGATATACTGGCCGTCGGGCGACCAGGCGATAGCGGTGACGGCGCCGCGATGCCCTCTGTACGTGAGCTGCAATTTCAGAGCGTTGGCGGTGTTGCAGACCTGCACCGTCTTATCGTCGCTGGCGGAGGCGATGGCGCTGCCATCGGGCGACCAGATCACGGCGTTCACTTTGCCTTTATGCCCGGAGTAGGTCTGTATATCTTCATCTGTGACCGCCTTCCAGGTCTGGACGGTGTGATCCCATGAGCCGGAGACAACGTACTGGCTGCGCGGCGACCAGGCCACGCTGCTCACCCTTTTAACCTGGCCTCTATGCGTGTTGAGCGTTACGCCGATCTCCAGGTCGTGTGGCGTGGGCGGTAAAGTCGCTGGTGGGCTGACAGGATGCGTAATGGCTCTGAGCGCCCCTGGCCCGACGACAGCGAGGAGAAGCATTCCCGTCACAACCGCGCGGCGTGTCACTCTGCCTCTGATGCGTGCGGAGGATGAGCGTCCCACCTGCATCTGCGCCTGCTGGCTGCCCTGCGAGGATGACGACGCGTATGGCCCTGCGTTTGGGGAGGGAGCATAGTAGGTATGCGCCGCTCTACGCGAAGCGCTATCGGGGACATACGGATAGAGCCGCCGCATATGCTCGCTGGAGAGACGCTGCAACTCCGCTCTAACCTCCGTCGCGCTCTGTGGCCGCTCACTGGCTTTTAGCGCTACCATCTTCATCACCAGATCATCCAGCTCGCCGGGCAGCGCCGGGTTGGAGTGGCGCAGCGACTCGAAGCGGAACGGCGACTCAGCGGGATCTTTGCCGGTCAGCAGCGTGTGCAGCGTCGCGCCCAGGCTGTAGATGTCGGCGCTCGGTGCGGTCTGCGCTTTACCGTACTGTTCGGGGGCCGCGTAGCCAGGGGAGCCGAAGGCGATAGTATCTCTCGCCTGCCCGGGCTTGAAGAAGCGCGCCGTGCCGAAATCGATCAGGTAAACCCGCTGATAGGGCGTAAGCATCACGTTAGCTGGCTTGAGGTCACGAAAAATGATCGGCGGGTGGTGTATATGCAGGTATTCGAGCACCGAGCAGAGTTGTATGCCGATATCGAGCACCTCTGCGAGCGTCAGGCGCCCCTTTGTCATCTGCAAATAGGTCTCCAGCGTGTGGCCCTCGATGAACTCCATGACCAGGTACCAGTGCCGGGGATCGGTGAAATGCTCGTAGATACGCGGCAGGTTGGGATGTCTCAGGCTCGATAGCACCTGAACCTCGCGGTTGAAGGTATCGGTTGCCTCGATGATTTCCTGAGGCTGCAAACCCTCCAGGTTTATTTCTTTAATGGCTACCGGGCGATGACCGCGCTCGGACGTGGCGGCCTTGTAAACGGCGCCGAAGCCGCCGGTTCCCACTTGCTCCAGTATGCGATAGCGTTTGCCTGACGGACCTGTAATGCTGGTAGGGGCATCGGCGATCACGCGGTGAGCTGCTGGCGCGCCGGAGGGAGGGGTTGGGGCGTCATCCGTAAGAGACTGGTGGCAGGCGAAGCAATACGCGTCGTCCTTCGTGTTCACCGCTCCGCATGACTGGCAGTACACCATGTATGTCATTCCTTCAGATGCTATGCTCGCTCAGTTTGCAATGCCCTATCACTCAGGTTATACCATCTTTCGAGCCTGGATGCAATTTAAAAGTATGGCCCGGATAAACAAAGATGAGGTTGGTCGCAGACCAACCTCATCTTTGTTTAGCGGTTATCTCACGAACGGACGGCGCCAGAACCATTTTTCGCCGCCTGCAACTCCGCAATCGAAGGGCGCCCTGGAAACTCGGTGATGACGCTTACCTTGTGCTGCGAGCGCGAATAGTGGCCGAACTTGACGTAGCCATCGATCAAAGCGAAGATCGTATGGTCTCGTCCCAGGCCAACGTGATCGCCAGGCTTGATCTTCGTGCCGCGCTGGCGCACAATAATGCTGCCAGCAGTTACCAGTTCCCCATCATAATGCTTCACGCCGAGCATCTTAGGATTGCTATCGCGCCCGTTGCGTGAGCTGCCCATACCTTTTTTATGTGCCATGCCTTACTCCTCCGTGCTGCTTTCGCTATCCTGTGCCTGCGCAGTGCGGCGGCGGCGTGTTCTCTTTTCGGTCGCGGCACCGCTCTCCTCCTGCGCCTGTTCGGTTTCCACGGCCTCGGCGGGGGCAGCTTCCTCTTCTTCCGCAGGCGCCTGCTTCGAAGCAGGCGCCTCACCGGTTATCAGGCTCTTGCCATCGGCAAGAATATCGTCAATCGAGAGCAGAGTTAGCTCCTGGCGATGCCCCCGGCGATGGCGATAGCGTTTCTTAGATTTGTACTTGAAGACGATCAGTTTTTTGCCGCGAGTCTGCTTCTGCACAGTTGCCAGCACCGCTGCATTCTCCAGCAGTGGTGTACCGATGAGCGAGCGGTCTGCGTCAGAGATGAGCAGCACATCTTTGATCTCGATCTGTTTCCCATTCTCAACCGGCAACCTGTTCACTGCGAGCTTCTGGCCCACGGAAACTTTGTATTGTCGTCCACCACTTTTAATTACGGCATACATGTCTTTTTTAAGATCTCCTTGTTTGTTCCCCATATGTGGGATTCCGGGCGGATACGTGGGAGGCATGGTGGATAGAGTGGCCTGCCGCACAGTTCCGCACCCCGGGCTATCGAGAGGGATAGCCATAACTGCACGGCTCATCATAACAGCGATTTTGCCGCCTGTCAAGCTCACAATTAAAAAACAGGGCTTTGTCATGCTGAGACCGGTGACGCACGAGGCTCGTTGACGAGTCTCTGCGGACGCCGTTGCGATAGGCGCCCATCAAGAATGGGAATGCCCTGTAAAAAAGAGTCAGAATGGCACCAGTCGAGGCTATCCTGACTCTTTCTTCCCAGGTGCGAAGTGCCATAGACGCTTCGCTGTCACAAGAAGGAGCGAGAACAGCAAAAAGATGATGCACACCCGTATACATCGTCTAAAGAACCTGCTATACTAATGGGTGCATTCCGACACCCGACATGATGTCATTTTTGTATTAAACAGGGGAGTTCGCGCATGAGTAAAGTTAAGATGCGCTGCATCGCCTGCGGCAAGTGGTTTCAGTCGGCAAATGCTAAAGAAGTGACTTGCCCCGATTGTATGCAGAAGGCGAGAAAAGAAAAGATGGCGGCAAAGAGTGCGCCGCCGGCGGTCAATAGACCAGCAGGAAGCGCCGGCCCGGCAAATCCTGTACCTGTACGCCCTGCCGCATCACCACCCAGACCAAAGCAGGAGCAGGGCGGCACGAACCAGTGGCTTGATTCGCTCAACGATGTGAAAGTGGCTCAACCGGAGCAGCCTTCGCGTCCCAGAGTACCTTCCTTGCCCACGCCTCCAAGAGAGAATCGCGGTGGGCCAGGCGCCCAGCGCGGCCCCGGTGGCTACCGCGAGGGAGGCTATCGCGGTCCAGGCGGCTATCGTGAGTACGAGCAGCGCGGAACCGCCCCCTATCGCGTGGGGGGCGGTGCGGGACTCCCCGGAACAGCCGGGCCGCGCCCACGCCAGCCTATGGAGGGCGGCACGCCTGCGGGCCGCAATTTCCGCCCGGACCGGCAGCCTCATCAGGGCGGGCCGCGCCCCGCAGGGCAGGGAGCGCCCAGGCCGAAACCAAAGGCCAGGCCGCCCAGGGTTGTTACCCCTCCCAAACCTAAGAAGGAGAAGACGCCGCCGCCACAGCCATTTACGCCAACCCCTGAGCAGGTTGCGCAGGTTGAGGCGCGCTACCTGGAGCTTGCCGTGCCCGCCGAGTTCGATGGCATTCGCACGCAAATTTCTAAAGAGCTAAACATTCCTAAAAAAGCCGTAAAGAAAATCGTCAGGGATCTGCGAGCGCGGCAGAATATTCCTAGCTGGTGGGAGCTACAGACCTACAAGGGCAGCGAGGAGGAGAAGGAGAAAATCAAGGCCGCCTACGAGCCTTATCTTCCCCTGCCGCCGGTTGGTGTGCATAAGCAGATAGCCGAAGCGCTCTCCCTCAAGCCGACGGTGGTCTATCAGGCCATCAAGGCAATCCGGCAGGAGATGAATCTTCCACAGTATAACGATCCCGCGCTGCATGGTCTGGAGCCTCAACCGCCGGCGCAGGTCAACGGTCAACACGAGGATCCGGCTGCGGAAGCGACTGCGCCGCAGAACGCGAGCGAGGAGCGCGAGAGGGTACCGGCCGCTCCCGGTGCCGAGGCA
>Ga0209581_1003961_pt1 | contig 12295 bp, 12 predicted proteins | sample Coa_R2_FD_187160 | JGI IMG/M metagenome (GOLD analysis project Ga0209581, IMG submission 187160) | Surface soil microbial communities from Centralia Pennsylvania, which are recovering from an underground coalmine fire - Coalmine... | ecosystem: Environmental > Terrestrial > Soil > Unclassified ...
TGGTCGACTTCATCGAGTCGCGCAAGATGCCGCACCTGTTCGTCGTCAACAAGATGGACCGCCCCGGCGCGGATTTCGCCGGCACGCTCGAAGCGCTGCAGACCTGTTACGGGCGGCACGTCGTCGCCGAACAATGGCCCATCGGAGCGGCGGAAACGTTCAAAGGCTTCGTCGATCTAGCGGAACGTTCGGCGCATCTCTATGAGGGCACGGCTTCCAAGCCGGCCGACATCCCCGCCGAGCTGCAGGCGCAAGTCGACTCCGCGCACGCGCAGCTGCTCGAAGCGATGGCCGACTTCGACGACCATCTCATGGAGGAGCTGCTCGAAGGCCTCGAACCGCCGCAGGACGAGGTCCAAAAAGATCTCTGCGAGGAGTGCTCGCACGATCAAATCGTTCCGGTTCTCGTCGCGGCGGGATTGCCCGGTTTCGGCATCGAGGCGCTCCTAAATGCCATGACCAAGTGGTTTCCGTCGCCAGCCGATGCGCCGATGATCGACGCCGAGGGACGGCCCATCGAACCCAAAGCCGACGGCCCGGCGATCGCGACCGTGATCAAAACGATCATCCATCCGCAATCCGGAAAGCTTTCCGTCGTTCGCGTGCTCACCGGCACACTTCGTTCGGACGCGACGCTCACCAACGTTTCCAAGAACTCGGAAAAAGTGCGCTCGGCGGGTCTGTACCGGCTGCAGGGCAAGAAGCAGGAAGCGGTAACGGAAGCCGGTCCGGGCAGCATCGTCGCCATCGCGCGGCTCGAGAGCGTCTCCACGGGCGACACGCTCACCGAGGGCGGGCTAAAGGTGCTTCTGCCCCGCGTCCAGGCGTCGGCGCCGGTCTTTGCGGTGGCCATTAAGCCCAAAGAGCGCATGGACGAAGCGAAGATCTCGCAGATGCTCGCGCGCATCATCGATGAAGACCCGTCCCTGCGCTTGGAGCGCGCGGCGATCACGAACGAGCTGCTGCTGTTGGGCAACGGCGAGCAGCACGTTTCGATCGCGGTCGAACGGCTTACGCGCAAATTCAAAGTCGAAGTGACGACCGCGGCGCCCACCGTGCCGTATCAGGAAACCATCACGTCGGGTACCGAAGTCCACTCGCGCTACAAACACCAGACCGGCGGACACGGACAGTTCGGCGACGTGTGGCTGCGCTTTGCCCCGCGCGAACGAGGCAACGGCGTGACGTTCGAAGAGCAAATCGTCGGCGGCGTCGTCCCGCGGCAGTTCATTCCCGCCGTCGAGAAGGGCGTGCGCGAAGCGCTGCTCCACGGCAGCGTCGGCGGATATCCGGTGACGGACATCCACGTCGTGCTCTTCGACGGAGCCTACCACGACGTCGATTCGAGCGAGCAATCGTTCAAGACCGCGGCCGGGATGGGCGTGCGCGACGCACTGCCTAAGTGCAACCCGGTCGTGCTCGAACCGATCGTGCACGTAGCCGTCACCGTTCCGACGCCATACACGTCAGCCGTCATCCAGCAACTGACCGGCAAACGCGGTCAGATACTGGGTATGAACCCCGCCGACCGCCCCGGCTTCGATCTGGTGGAGGCGGACGTTCCGCAGGTCGAGCTCGCGCGCTACATCACCGAGCTGCGAACCGCCACGCAAGGCATGGGAACGTACTCGTGGCGGCACGAGCGCTTCGATCCCGTTCCCGGAAAGTGGACCGGCCCGAAAGCAGCAGTATAGTGCGCCGCCTCCTTGCGTTCGCGGCGCTCGCAGCGTCGCTGGCGGCATGCACGCAAACAGGTACCGGCGGCGGCGCGCCGAGCGGTACCGAGCACGGCACGCTTCGGGTTGCGATCCAATCCGATTTCAAGAACCTCAATCCGCTGCTGACGTCGAACACGACGGACGCGCTCGCCGAGCGCTTCATGTTCGTACCGCTGCTGGCCGCGGATGCCAAGGCCAACCCGATTCCCATGCTCGCCGCGTCGGTTCCGACGCAGTCCAACGGCGGAATCAGCAAAGACGGGCTGACGATCACGTATCACTTACGCCGCGACGTCAAATGGACCGACGGCGTGCCGGTCACCGCCGCCGACGTCAAATGGACCTGGCAGGCCATGATGAATCCCGACAACAACGTCGTGACGCGTCACGGTTACGACGACGTCAAGAGCATCGACACTCCCGATCCGGCGACCGTCGTGGTGCATTTAAAAAACCGCTTCTCGCCGTTCATCAATACGTTCTTCGCGGACAGCGACGCACCGTACGCCATCGCTCCCGCGCACGTGCTCTCGAAGTATCCCAACATCAATCAGATCCCGTTCAACAGCGATCCGTCCGTGAGCGACGGGCCGTTCAAGTTCGTGCGGTGGGTCCACGGCGACCACGTCGAGCTGGCCTCGAACGACCGCTTCTTCTTGGGCAAGCCGGGCCTGCAGCACATCTACCTGCGAATCATTCCCGACGAAAACACGACGGTGAACCTGCTGCGCACGCATGAAATCGATTGGATGTTCGAAGCGTCGATCGACAACTATCCTTCGATACAAAGCGTCCCGGGCGTGCGCATCGCATGGGATGAGATCAACGGCTACGAAGACGTCCAGTTGAACGTCTCGCGCCCGTACCTGCAGGACACTCGGGTGCGCGACGCGGTCGCGTACGGAATCGATAAGAAGCGCCTGATTCAGACATCCACGTATGGGCAGCAGCGCATCGCCACCGAGGATCAGCCGCCGTTCATGTGGTCGTTCGATCCCAACGTTCCGCTGGTACCGTTCGACCCGGCCAAGGCCCGCGCGCTGCTCGAATCGGCCGGGTGGACCCCCGGCCCCGATGGAATCATGACCAAGAACGGGCAGCGGCTCACGCTGGTGATGGTCAGCAACAACAGCAACCGCACGCGCCGCAAGAACAGCGTCGTCATTCAGGCTTCGCTGCGTCAGGCCGGCATCGAGGTCCAGATCAAGTATTTCCCGGGCGACGTGCTGTTCGCGCCGGCGGGCGAAGGCGGCATCCTCCAATCGGGCAAGTTCGATCTCTCGCTCGCGGGATGGAGTGCCGGCATCGATCCGGACGATTCGACGCAATTCACGTGCGCGAATCTGGCGCCGGCCGGCTACAACTACTCGCGGTACTGTAATCCCGATATGGAAGCGGCGCAAAAGACGGCGCTGGAAAACTACGATCAGCCGACGCGCAAGAAGGCCTACTCGCTCATTCAGCACTACCTGTACCGGGACAAGCCGATGCTCTTTCTGTGGTGGCAGCGGTTCATGCAGCCGGTAAACGTCGATTTCAAAGGGTTCTCCCCGAACCCCGCGATCGAGAATTGGAATTCGTGGCAATGGAGTATCTAGGCTCCCCCGAACCGCTCGGCCGCGCGGCGGATATCGCCTGGCTGCGGAAGATCATCGTCGAACGTGCGCTCACGCGCGGCGACTACGTGCTCTCGGGCGGCGCGCGGAGCGATTACTACATCGATAAATTCCGGCTCTTCTCCGATCCGCCCGTCCTGCGCCGCATCGCGCGCCTCTTCGTTCCGATCATCTCCGAGATCAATCCCGATCTTATCGCTGGGACGGAGCTGGGCGGCGTCGTCATCGCGACCGCCGTCTCGCAGATGAGCAATATCGCCCTGCTCGCCGTGCGCAAACAGCCCAAAGGTTTCGGCGCCTTTCCCGACGAGTTCGTCGAAGGGCCCTACCAGCCAGGGCAGCGCGTTCTGCTCATCGAGGATATCGTCAGCAGCGGCCGCGAGCTGCTCGCCGCCAAAGCGCGCCTGGAAGAGCTCAATCTTCGCGTCACGTGCTGCGCGGTCGTGAGCCGCGGCCTTGCGCCGGTTCGTTCGCTGATCCAATTCTCGCTGCCGCGCGGGGCGGCGAAAACGGATAATTAAGCGGCCGCAGCACGCCGCTACACTTCGAGCAGCAATCCGTCCTGCGCGGCCGTAACAGGCCCGTCGAACGCAGTTCGCGCGGCGCTCACCAGTTCACCGATATCGATTCCGTCCCCGTAATGGGTCAGCAGCAGCTGCTTCACGCCCGCGTCGCGCGCCATCACTCCCGCTTCGCGCGCGTTGGAGTGTCCGCGGGGTTCGCGATCCGCTCCGCCGGGCCCGAGCGAAGACTCGCAGACGAACAGGTCGGCGCCGCGCGCCAGGTCGACGACGCCCGGCGCGGGAGCGGTATCCGCTGAGTAGACGATGGACTTGGCGCCGCAATCGAATCGCATCGCGTACGCGGGAATGTAGTGGCGGGCCGGTGCGAAAGTCACGCGGAGCGCTTTGAGCTGCAGCGCCGAATCCGGCTCGTACTGCAGAATTCGCATCGAACGATCGAAGAAACGCTCCCCGTCCGCCGATGCGCAGGCGAGCGCCAAGCGCCGCAAACTTTCATCGCCTCCGGGATGCACGTACACGTCGAGCAGCGCCGCGGCGCCGCCGAAGGCGCGCAGATAGCGCAGCGGGACCAGATCGAAGACGTGGTCGGGGTGAAAGTGCGAGATCAGGACGGCGTCCAGGGTCAACGGATCCGTGAAGCGCCGTAAGCTCTGCACGGCTCCGCTGCCGCAATCGACGATCACCCTCTGCCGCTCAGTCTCGATCAGGTAGCAACTGCACGCGCTGCCGGCGCGCGGCACGGCCGAGCTGCTGCCGACGACGCGCAGCCGCATGCCGGCGTTTAGGGTAGCGACGAGTACACGTCCTGTGCGTGTCCTTGCACGCTGACCTTCGGCCAGACTTTCACGATCGTGCCCGATGCATCGATGAGGAACGTCGAGCGCGTCACCCCTTTGAGGATCTTGCCGTACATGCTCTTATCGCTGATGACGCCGAATGCGTTGCAGAGCGCTGCGTCCACGTCCGCCAGCAGCGTAAACGGCAGACCGTATTTCTGCTTGAACTTCTTGTGCGAGGCGACCGAGTCTTTGCTCACGCCCACGATCCGCACGCCCTTCTCTTCGAATCGCGCGTAGGCGTCGCGAAACTGCGACGCTTCGTTCGTTCAACCCGGCGTGTCGTCTTTGGGATAGAACCACAGCACCAGGGGTTTGCCGAGAAACTCCGCCGTGTCGACGGGGCGTCCCGCGTCGTCATTCACCGTCATGCGCGGCATGGCGTCACCCGCTTGCAGCATTCGGCGTCTCCTTCTCTGCGCGGCCCTGCGCTTTAAATTTCGAAAGCGGAACGACGTCCAGCAAACGGTCCGACGGCCGCATGTCGACGTAATCGTGTACGGGGACGAGCTTTCCTTCACGCCATAAGTACAGCGGAATGCCGCCCGCGCGCGGGATGTGCATCTCTGCGCCGCGCTCGCCGATGTTGAAGGTTTCGCCGCCCAGCGTTACGCGGCCGCGGCTCGCCGGAAAGCGGGCTAAACCGGCGAGCGCGGGAGCGGTCAGGTCCGTCGCGGAGAACGAACGCGCTATCCGGAAGTTGCGGGCGATCGAGCGCGAGAACTCGGGATCTTGAATGCGCATCACGACGGGAAGCTGCGGATTGTAGACCAGCGCTCCGAGCGCGGCTTCCAGATTGGCCGTATCGCTGTCGGTCACGGCTACGAGGCCGGCAGCGGAGTGTAGATCGCAAAACGCCAGGGTTTCGTCGTCGGTCGCATCGGAGGCGAGCAATTCGACGCGGCGCGTCCGCGCGAGCTCGAGCACGATCGCGTTCGGCTGCGGTTCGATCACGACGACTCGCTGATCCATGTCGAGCAGGAACTCGATCACGCGCGTGCCGACGTTGCCCGCGCCGCACACGACGATGTGCCCCTCGGCGTGAATGCGCCGCAGCCCTCGAAGGGCGGTCTCCTGTGCGCGGTTGAGTGCCGCGGCGATCGTAGCGATGAAGACGCCGCCGATCGTCACGCCGACGCCCATCACGCCGATCGCGGCAAGGTATGCCGGCCATTGCGCATTGCGCGTATGCGGAGTAATGTCGCCGTACCCCACCGTGAACATGGTCGCCGCGACGAAGTACAGCGATTCGATGGGCGACAAATGCATCGCGCTCATAAAATACAGCGTGGCGCAAGCATACAACAGAAGCCCTGCGCCGAAAGTGTAGAGCAGCAGCGGTTCGAGGCGCGCTGCTGCCCGGAGCACGTCACGCACCGACGTGCGCGCACGCGGCGCCGAACGCATGCGCGAGCCGCGCCGCTGGAACGAACGCTGCAGCCCGCGCATCGTGCCGCATGCCGCGATCGCGTCGTCCGGGCGGATCGGATGATCGGCGCCCAAACGCAATGCACCGTTGACCGAGACGATCCGCAGGCCCAGCCGCTGTTCCGCTTCGCCTATCGTCGTATCGTCAAGACCGAACTCACGCGCGGACCGCTCCGAAAATCCCAGCAGCGGCCCTTCCGCAGAAGGGAACTGCACGCCGTACAGGCAGGACGAATCGAGCGCCGCGGCCGCAAACGTGGCGGCGGCGTGGGTCGCCGGCGAGAGCGCCGTGCAGTCGGGCAAATTTTGTTCGATCTTGCGTCCCAAGCGCCGGTTGAACTGCCGAAGGACGACGCGGATCTCCGGATTGACGTCGCGGGCTTTAAGCGCCGCCTGCAGGTTGAGACGGTCGTCGTCGCAGACGGGAATAATGCACGCGGCCTGCGCGATGCCCGCACGCTGCAGCGCCTCGACGTCGGTCGGCTCGCCGGCCTCGAACGCCGCGCCGATTCGCTCGACGCGCGCCGCGATCTCCGTGCGCACGGGCCACATAACGACGACCTCGTGACCTTCCGTCGCATAGAGCTCCTCGCAGACGCGAAGCGCGAGGTCATTCGCGCCCACCACGATAATCAGAGGCAGCGACGGCATGAACGACGCTTCGCCGCACCGCGGCAACCTCCGTCCACACCCGCTGGCGGAACAACTCGCCCGGCGGCTGCGCGGACGCATGGGCGCGAGCGTGCTCGAGATTGGAAGCGGCAGCCGCCGCAACCGCGACGCACTCGAAGCTGCCGGCTTTTACGTCACCGCCTTTGAACCGCGTCCCACGCACGGCAGTACATTCGACGCAGCGCTCAGCACGCACGGACTGCTCCACGGAACGCACGAAACGATCGCTGCGCAACTGCAAGACATTGCCGCACTCCTAAAAACCGGAGCGCCGTTGTATGCGACCTTCGCTTCCATCGCCGACCAGCGCTGGGGAAAGGGCGTTCGCGTTGCACCGGACGTGTATGCTGCTCAGACCGGCGACGAGGCCGGGGTGCCGCACGCCTTTTTCGACCAGGCGCGGCTGAGCGCGTTACTCGACGAGCATTTTGCGATCGAGTCGATCCGCGAGGTGAACGTCGCCGATATCGTCGGAACGTGGGCGCACGCCGAACCGCCGCGCGGAAGCGTGCATTTCTTCGTTATCGCTGTACGGCGATGAGATCGTGCATCGGGCTCGATGCGTTCGCATAGAGACGTTTGGGCATGCGCCCCGCCAGGAACGCGGCTCTTCCGGCCTGCACGGCTAACCGCATCGCGGCCGCCATCCCGATCGGATCTTGCGCTGCCGCAATGCCCGTGTTCATCAGGACGGCATCCGCTCCCAGCTCCATGGCAACGGCCGCATCGCTTGCAGTCCCTACGCCCGCGTCGACGATCACCGGCACGTTCGCACGCTCCTTGATGATTCGAATCGAATACGGGTTGCAGACGCCCAGCCCGCTGCCGATGGGAGCTGCCAGCGGCATCACCGCGGCGCAGCCCGCCTCTTCGAGCTGCTTGCACGCGACCGGATCGTCGCACACGTACGGCAGCACGGTAAATCCGTCGGCGACGAGCGCAGCAGCCGCCTCGAGTGTTTGACGCGTATCGGGATAGAGCGTGTCGCTGTCGCCGATGACTTCGAGCTTGATCAAATCCGTCTCGAGCAGTTCGCGGGCGAGCTGTGCGGTAACCACCGCTTCCTTTGCGGTGTAGCATCCGGCGGTATTCGGCAGCACGCGATAGCGGCCGCGATCGATGTAATCGAGCAGCGTTCTGCCGGTGGGATCGTCCAGATTGATGCGGCGGATGGCGACCGTGACCATCTCGGCCCCGCTGGCTTCGTGGCAGGCTTGCATCACCTCGGGACTGGGGTATTTTCCGGTTCCGACGATCAAGCGCGAGTGCAGTTCGTACTTTCCGATTTTGAGCGTGTCCATGTCAGCCTCCGGATACCGCCTGGATGATCTCGATGCGATCGCCGTCCTGGACTGCTTCGTCCGGGAAGGCGCTGCGCCGCACGACGCGATCGTTCTTTGCGACCGCAATGCCCGCGCTGGGCGCGCCCAGACGTTCGAGCAGTTGCGCGACCGTCGTTCCTTCCGGAAGCTCGTGCGGGCGGCCGTTGACCGAGGCTCTCACGCGAAAAGCCTTCGACGCTGCAGCGAAAATTCCGATATCGGTTCGCCGGTTTGAACCGCCTGCGCGATCAAGCGCGCCGTAATCGGCGCGAGCAGGATGCCGTTGCGATAGTGGCCCGCCGCGAGCATATAGCCGGAGAGCGAGGTGGGGCCAAGGAACGGACGCTCGTCGGGAGTTCCAGGGCGTAAGCCCGCCCACGCCTCGCTCACGGTAAAATCGCGCAGGGCGGGTGCCGCTGTGACGGCAGCTTGCAAAAGTGCGTGCAAACCGCCGGCGGTGACCCGGGCGTCGAAGCCGGCATGTTCGGAGGTCGCACCCACGAGCAACCGCCCGTCCTGGCGCGGAACCAAGTACGCGCCCGGCAGCCACGTGGTGCGCCGGACGAAACCGACCGGGATCTCGATCGCGAGGATCTGCCCCTTCACCGGGTGCACGGGCGGGACGCACTCTTCGGGGACTCCCTCGACTTGCGCAGCCCATGCTCCGGCCGCGTTAATCACGTAATCCGCGGCGAAAAAGCCGCGATCGGTCCGGACGCCGAGGACGCGACGCGCATCGCATTCGACCGCGATCGAGTCGAGCGCCGTATGGATCCGCACGGCGTGCATTTCGCAGGCCGCGACGAGGGCGCGGCCGAGGCGCCGGTTGTCGACCTGCCCCTCGCCTTCGACCAGCAGCGAACCGGCGACGGCGCTTGCAAGGGCGGGTTCGTAAGCGAGCGTTTGCGCGCGATCGCATAACGTCGCCCCGCGCCCGCGTGCATGCAATTGCTCGGCACGCGCCCGCAGCCGATCCCACGATTGCTCGGAGTACGCGGCATGCAGGATCCCGTCGAGTTTGAGGTGCGGATCGATTCCGCTGACGTTCGCGACGGTTCGAACAAAAGACGGATAGATGGCGAGCGACTCTTCGCACAGCTTCTGCAACTCGTCGTCCGCGATCGTCTCCGAGTACGGCGCGAGCATGCCGGCGGCGGCCCACGATGCGGCTTTTGCCGGCTCCCCGGTGTCGTAGACGCGGACTTGCGCACCGCGTGCGGCGAGTTCGAAGGCGACGGAGAGCCCGATGACGCCGGCGCCGATAACGGCTACGTCGCCGCCGCTTCGCACGTTGACGTTCATTCGTTCGCACTTCGCAAGAGCGAGCGAATCGCCTCCGTCTACATCGCGGTGTAGACCGGCCCTTCTCCGCCCTGCGGAGGAACCCACGTGATGATCTGATAGGGGTCCGCGATGTCGCACGTCTTGCAGTGCACGCAGTTCGTGAAATTAATGACCAGTTCGCCGCGAATGCCGTCGCCGGTGCGCTCGAAGACCGGCTCGTAAACCTGAGCGGGGCAGAAGTACTGGCAAGGATTCCCATACTCCGTCGTGCATTTGTCGCGACAGATCCCCGTGTCGGCGACTTTGAGGTGACACGGCTGATCTTCTTCGTGCATCGTGCCGCTGTTGTAGACGTCCGTAAGTTTATCGAACGTCACGACGTTGTCGATCGCCGCGCGGCGCGACGGCGCGGGGCGGTACCCGCGTTTCTCCATGCGCTCGAAGCCCGGCTCGCCCCGCAGCCGGTCCGAGATACCGAAGCCGCGGCCTTTTGTGAACATGCCCAGACCCGTGTTGAGCATGCCGTTGATCAAACCGTTGCGAAAGCCTTGGTGGAAGTTGCGGGCCGAATATAACTCGTCGTAGGCCCACGAGGACTGGAACTTCTGCTCGAACGACGCGAGCTGCGCGGCATCGAAGCGTTCGGCCTGCAGTGCCTCGAACGCCGCTTCGGCCGCGAGCATTCCGGACTTCGTCGCCAAATGCACGCCTTTGAGCCGCATGCCGTTCAAGAAACCGCCGGAATCGCCGATCAGCAGCAGCCCGTCGGAATACAGACGCGGCATCGCGTACAAGCCGCCCTCGGGAATCGCCTTGGCGCCGTAGCGCACGAGCTTGGCTCCCTCGAGCAGCGATCGCACCGCCGGATGCGTTTTAAAGAGCTGGAAGACGTTGTGCGGATCCGTCGTGGGATCGCGGTAATCCAATCCCGTGACGAAGCCGACGTCCAGAATGTCGCCGCCCATGCCGTAGATGAATCCGCCGCCGAACGTGTCGTTCGGCAACGGGAAACCCATCGTATGGATCACGCTGCCCGCTTGAACCGAACCGGCAGGGCATTGCCACAGCTCTTTGACGCCGGCGGCATATACTTGAGGCTCGCGCCCCTCGTGCAGATTCAGCCGCGCAACGGCTTGCTTTGCAAGCGTGCCGCGCGGGCCTTCGCCCAGGATGACGATCTTTGCGTGAATGTCCGCACCGGGCTCGTAGTTGGGTTTCGGATTGCCGTGCTTGTCCAGACCTTTGTCGCCGGTGCGCACGCCAATGACGCGGTCGCCTTCCCACAGCAACTCCTGTCCGGGAAACTCTCCGAAGACTTGAGCGCCGGCGTCTTCGGCCTTGGACGCCATCCACTTGACGATCTTTTGCAGGGAAGCGACGTACTTGCCGCTGTTGTTCATCATCGGCGGAACGATCGGCGCTTTGATGCGGCCGCGTTCGGTGAGCAGCCAGAGTTGATCGCCGCTGACCGGCGCTTCCACCGGTGCCTCGCTGCGCCACTGCGGCAGCAACTCGTCGAGCGCCTTCGGATCCATGACGGCGCCCGAGAGCGCGTGGTTCCCGATCTCGCCGGCTTTGTCGATAACGAGGACTTCGAGCGCCTTCCCGGCGGCCGACGCAAGCTGCATCAACCGGATCGCACCGGCAAGGCTCGCCGGTCCGGCACCGACGAAGAGGACGTCAACATCGAGGGAATCGCGCTCAGCCATGGGGATGCTGCTTCGAAAGGGCCGTGAGGGCCGCCTTTACGGCGATCGTATGAATGGTCATCCTCTCGCGCAGCGGCAGGCATTGCGGCGTCTCGAATGTGAGCGCCCGCAGCGCGGCTCGGCGCACGATGGACATGGAATACGAAAGGCCGCCGATGGTTTTGCTCTCGCCGGCGGCGTCCGGGCGTACGACGCCGTCGTCGAACGCGGGCGCATCCAAGGGGCCGCCCAAATCGCACGTGACCGGATCGGCGATCGCATAGCCCGCGCCTCGGACAGCGTCGACGACGTCCCGCCCAATGTCACCGGCGCCGTACTCATAGCAGTAGAAGCCGGGCGCGTCGCAATCTTCGTGCAGATCGATCGAAAGCGCGTATTTCCGATCTCGGTTGGCCGTGAGCATGGCTCGCGCTTCGGGTGTCGTCCCGCCGCGGCCGAATGTCCGATTGACGTCGGTACCTTCTGCGTTTTCGCGCGTGCCCGCGCTAAAGCCGGATGGATTCGTGCACGGCCAAATGCGGTACGCATACTCGCTCGGCAAGGCCGCTGTTTCGAAAAGCTCGAGGAGCGCCCATGCGCCGGCCGGCTCGTCACCGTGCACGCCGGCGCAGAGTGCAACGAGGGGTGCGCGTGCATCGCCGCGTTCGGCGCACAGCAGCGTACGCGGCGCGCCGACGCATGCAACCTCACGCACCGAGAGATCGCCCGCGGCGCGCAGCGCCTTCCACCGTGCAGCCAGGGCGTCGTAATCGTTCACACGAACGTATGCGGCACTCGCGAGGGCCTTTCATTTATGAAGACTCAAATCGGCGTCATGGGATCGGCCGGCGGCCCGATCACCGACGCGGAACTGGACTTGGCACGCCGGCTCGGGCGCCGCATCGCAAAAAGCGGCTGCACGATCGTCACGGGCGCATGCCCGGGGTTACCGCACGCCGCGGTCTTGGGCGCGCACGAAGAAGGCGGCGTCAGTCTGGGCGTCTCGCCCGCGCTTTCGCGTGAAGAACACGTGCAGGTGTACGCCTCGCCGCTGGAACCGTACACGTCTATCGTGTTCACCGGTTCGGGGTTGATGGGACGCGAGACGCACAACATTCACAGCTCGGACTTCGTGTTGTTCGTCGGCGGGCGAAGCGGAACGCTCGGCGAGTTCTGCATCGCGTACGACGAAGGCAAACTCATCGGC
>Ga0209581_1003965_pt1 | contig 12290 bp, 8 predicted proteins | sample Coa_R2_FD_187160 | JGI IMG/M metagenome (GOLD analysis project Ga0209581, IMG submission 187160) | Surface soil microbial communities from Centralia Pennsylvania, which are recovering from an underground coalmine fire - Coalmine... | ecosystem: Environmental > Terrestrial > Soil > Unclassified ...
GGCCGAGCACATCAGCGGCGTCAAGGGCAGCGAGGGCATCACCGATCACGTGGTGCGGACGCTCCAGGACTACAGCGGCGACAGCCTCGAAAGCGTGCGGCGCTCGCGCGTCTGGTTCGACAAAATCGTCAACGACGTGCTCGTCCACGACAACGATGTCCGCGCGGTCATCACCCGCGCGCTCTCGAACGCAGTCGAGACCGACAACCTGGTGGGCAAGCAAGCGGTGCGGCACGCCGACTTGCAGATCACCGAGCAGCTCATGGCGCAGGAGCCGGAAGTGGGCGCCATCACCAGCCAAGCCAACGTCGACAATTCCGTGTGGGCCGCGGCGATCCAGGCGATGGCGAAGGCTTTCGCGCAGACGATGGCTACGCCGACGGCGACCCCGGGCGCGACCAAGAGCGGTTGATCGACGCCGAGATACCCGCTGGTGAGGGGGGCCGCCGTCCTGAGCTTCGGCAAAGGGGCGGCGGCCCCAAGTCTTAGGAAGAGAGCGTGGCAACGAGCAATTCCTACACCTTCGCACCATCGAACGCCGAATTGACGATCGAGGCGTTCGCCCGCTGCGGCATGCCGGCACAGGCGTTGCTGCGCGAGCACTTCTTCGAGGCGCGGCGCTCGCTCAATCTGGAGCTCGCCACATGGTCGCTGCGCGGCATCAATCTATGGGAGGTCGACGCGACGCCGCAGGTCATCCCGCTCGCCGCCAACACCGCCGTCTATGTCGTCGACCCCGAGACGGTGACCATCACCGACATGTACTACTCGATCGTCGGCGGCGGCGGCCCGGGCGAGGACATCGACCGGATCATGCTGCCGATGAGCCGCACCGAATATGCCGAGACGCCCAACAAGATGCAGCCGGGCGTGCCGACGCGCTTCTGGTTTCAGAAGCTGATCGCGCCGCAGGTGACCATCTGGCAGGTGCCGCAGTCCAATCAGGTGGCGCCGAACTTCGTGCTCAAGTTCTACCGTCTGCGCCGCATCCAGGACGCCAACCCGATGATGGGCGAGCAGCCGGAGGTCATATAGAAATTCCTGGACGCGCTGTGCGCTGGGCTCGCCAAGCGTCTCGCCGTCAAGTACGCGCCCGAGCGCTACGCGATCTTGGAAAAGGAGAGCGCCGCGGCGTGGCTCCTGGCGGCGGACGAGGACCGCGAGGACGTTCCCATTCAGATCCGGCCCGATCTCTCTGGTTATTTTCGGATACGGTGAGAGGTGCCAAGGTGACATCCGCCGCCCCCTTGCCTCACCACGTCAGTCACCCGCAGTGTGGAAGCGCGGGGGCGGCGCATGGCGCTCGGTAACCTCTCCGGCAAGGCCCGCACCAATCCGACCGCGCCCGACGCCTTCGGCGTCTGCGACAATTGCGGGACGTGGTGGAACCGGCGCGATCTCCTCGATCAAGTCGAGTACTACGGCAACACGTTGAAGCGCACCGGGTACGTCGTCTGTCCCGAATGTTTTGACGTTCCCCAGGACCAGTTGCGCCCAATCATCCTGCCGATCCCCGATCCGGTGCCGGTGATCAATCCGCGCACCGAGTATTTCGACGGCGACCGCGGCCAGCAGGGCTTTACCCTCTACGTGCTGCAATTCCCGCCGGTCGATCCGACCACGCCCAACGGCAAGGCGCTGGTGCTGAGCCAGGTGGCGCAGCTTTCCGACGTCGCCACGCCCAACGGGCTCAGCGACGAGAGCGGCAGGCTCGCCCAAGCCAACCTGTCGCAGCAAGTGGCGGCGGCCAACCCCAATCGTTCCTTCTTCCTGCTCTACAACCCCGCGAGCGCGCCCTTGGTGGTGGGGCTCGGCGCGCCGGCGAGCTTCGCCGGGTCGAGCGGGATCCTTTTGGGGCCCGGCAACGCGCTGTTCTGGGCGACGGCGCAGCAACGGGGTCCGATCTTCACCGGCTCGATCGCCGTCATCGGCTATGCCGCCTCGGCACCGTTCTACGCGTGGGAGCAATAGGCCGTGCTTTACGGTGATTTAACCACCGCCTTGGCGCTGCTGGCGCAATACAACGACGCCTTCGGCACCTACACCTTCATCCAGTCGCCGGATTTCTCGACCTATCTGCCGCGCATCATAGAGTACGCCGAGGACCGCATCTATCGTGAGGTAGTGCCGCTGGCAACGCGCCAGTCGAACGCCACCGCCACCTTCCAGGCGGGGCTGCGCACGCTGCCGCTGATCGGCTTCAAGCCGCAGCCGGTGGTGGTCGAAGGGCTGGCGGCGATAACGCCGGTAAACACGCCGCCGCAAAAGGGCACGCGCTGGCAATACCGCATGGCCTCGCTCGACCTCATCGATAGCGTCTGGCCGATCGAGAGCACGACCATGGCACCGTCCGCGGCGTGGCCGGAGCTCTACTGGGCGCTCGTCGACAATCAGACCATCGTCGTCGCGCCGACGCCCGACCAAGCCTACACGGTCGAGGCCACCGGCATCTTCCGGCCGACGCCGATGTCGGCGCAGAACCCCGAGACCTATCTCGGCGACTTCTATCCCGATTTGCTGCTCGCCGCCTGCATGATCGCCGTCGCCGGCTTGCAGCGCGATTACGGCCAGCAGGCCGACGATCCCAAGCTGGCGATGAGCTGGGAAAGCCAGTACCAGCTTTTGAAAGCCTCGGCGATGGAGGAGGAGCAGCGTCGGCGCGGCCAGGGCCAGGGCTTCTCGACCCAGCCGCCGGCGCCCGAGGCGCATGCGCGCCGCGCCGCCAGCTCGGGGGCTTAACGGTGCGGCGGCTTCTTCTGCCATTTCAGCCACATCAGGCGGTGCGCTTTGAGCATCTGATGGGTGCGCCGCACGCGGCCGAGGTTGCTCACCTCGTATTGGCCGTCAAAGCCAGGCTCGCGAACAGGCTTCCCTATTTCGTCGGTAGACACACCGTAGCACAGCCCGGCTAACTCAATGTCGACGACGCCCATTATTCTAAAGCCAGGAATCGATACAACTCGCACCCCACTTCTCAACGAAGGCGGCTTTTCCGCCTGCAACCTGGTGCGCTTCTTCGAGGGCATCGTGCAGAAGCTGGGCGGCTGGGCGCGGCTCACCAGCCAGCCGATCATCGGCACGGCGCGCGGCATGCACGCCTTCGTCGATCTCAAGTCGAACGCCTACATCGCCGTCGGCACCGAGCAGGTCTTGCAGCTCTTCATCGCCGGCACGATGAACGACATCACGCCGGTGCGGCGCACCTCGAACCTGACCAATCCGTTCGCGACCGTCGCCAACAGCCCTACCGTCACGGTGAAGGACCCGGCGCATAGCGCCAATGTCGGTGACTGGGTCGACGTCGCCACCGCCACCTATGTGGGCGGCCTGGTGCTGCAAGGGCTCTATCAGGTGCAGAGCGTCATCGACGCTAACACCTACACCATCACCGCGCCGACGCCGGCTACGACGCCCGTCGCCGCGGGCGGCACGACGTTCCAGTTCACCTTCACCCAGAACAGCAACCTCGCCACCTTCACGCTGGGCAACGCCGTCTTCACCAACGGCCAGAGCATCCTCGTCTATGTGCCGGTCAGCTTCGGCGGCGTCACCGTGCAGGGCCCCCAGACCGTCATCGTCGCGGGCAGCCAGAACGAGATCACCCTGTCGCAGAGCTCGACCGCCACCGGCACGGTCAGCGAGAACGGCGGCCAGGTGCAGCTCCTCTATCTGCTCGGCGCGCAGCTCGACAGCCTCGAAAGCTTCGTCTACGGCGTCGGGTCGTTCGGTGTCGGGCCGTTCGGCGAAGGCACCGGCCTGCCGGTCGGCGCCATCTTCGCCGTGCGGCAATGGTCCTTGGATAACTTCGGGCAGAATCTCGTCGGCACGCCAACGGGCGGCGCGCTCTATCAGTGGCTGCCGCCCTTGGCCTACAACAACCGCGCCAGCGCCGTCGCCAGCGCGCCGCAGTTCAACACCGGCATCTTCGTCGCCATGCCGCAGCAGCAGATCGTCGCCTATGGCAGCGACGGCGGCGGCTTCCAGGACCCGATGCTGGTGCGTTTCAGCAACGTCGGCGATTACACGTCGTCGACGGCGTGGACCGCCACCGCCACCAACCAGGCCGGCTCCTTCCGCCTGACCGACGGCAGCCGCATCGTCGGCGGCATGCAGGGACCGCAACAGGGCTATCTCTGGACCGACACGGCGCTGTGGACGATGAACTACGTCGGCTTCCCGCTGGTCTACGGCTTCAACAAAGTCGGCACCAATTGCGGGCTCGCATCGCAGCGCGGCGCGGCGCTCGTCGCCGGGCGCTTGGTGTGGATTGGCTACAAAGGCTTCTGGGAGTACGGCCCCAACGGCGTGGTGCCGCTGCCCTGTCCGGTGTGGGACAAGGTGTTCGGCAGCGGCGGCGCCGATCCGGCCTGGGTGAGCAACATCTTCGCCTTCCCCAACAGCGACTTCACCGAGGTCGCCTGGTTCTATCCGACGATCGGCGACAACGGTCTGCCGACGCGTTACGTCAAGGTCAATCTCACCAGCAACGTGTGGGACTATGGCACGCTGACGCGCACCGCCGGCATCGACAGCTCGGCGGTGGCGCGCCCGGTCAGCGCCGACGGCCCCAACGGGCTCCTCCAACAGCATGAGGTGGCGATCGACGCCGACGGCGCGGCGATGCCGTCGTTCGCCGAGACCGCCTGGTTCAAGCTCAAGGGCGGCAGCCAGTACATCTTCGTCGAGCGCTTGCTGCCCGACTTCTTTTTCAGCGCCGGCGGCGCCTGCTACGTGACGGTGAGCGTCACCGACTATCCCGACGACGCGGTGCGGACCTACGGCCCCTTCCTCTGCACCGGCAAGACCGAGCACGTGCTGCCGCGCTGCCGCGGTAGATTAGCAAAACTCAAGTTTGATTTTAGTCCCCTTGGCAGCTTTGCCCGTCTTGGTGCTATTCTTGCCGTCACCGCGCCGGCCGGGAGCCGGTGAGCCGCGCTCATGATACCGAAGCTCAACAGACCGAAAGTCGAAAGCGCTCGGCTGGCGCGGCGCGGATCAAGGAGCGAGCGATGATCGGACTGTCCGATATTGTGCAGGCGATCAAGCAACTCGCCCAGAACACGACGGCGATTCAGGCGGCGTTGCAAGCCGTGTTTCCGCAAGCCTCGGGCAGCGTCGCGACCTCTGCGACCGCCGGCACCCATGGCGCGCCGCCGGCGCAGGTCGCTGGATATTTGACGATTACGATTTCGGGGACGACCTACAAGGTGCCGCTCTATGGACCGTGACGGCTGCACGCTTCGTTCGCTGATAGCGCCGCGTGCAACGGCCATGGCTGAGAAGGTTGGTCTCGTCGTTCACCAAGGTTCCGTGCTCGTAGGAGGTCGTAGGCATTGCCTTCAACGTCTTTAGCCCAACACAGGTTCATGGCTGAGGCGATGACGCATCCTGCCTTCGCGCGCGCCCACGGCATTAGTCCCGCTACGGCGGCGGAATTTGTCCACGCCGACAAAGGTGCGCCCTGGCGCCATCACCGGCCGAGCGGCGGCCCGGTGCCGGCCTCCAACCCCGATCTCGGCGGGCTCGAAAGCTATCTCGGCAGCCTTTACGGCAGCGCCCTCGGCAGCGGCTTCGACACGCCGCAGGGCCGCCGGGGGCTCGACGCGCTCGACCGCGCCCTGGCGAAGCCGCTGCCCGGCGGCGTGCGCCCCTCGGCGCGCGCGCGCGCCAACGCCTTGCTCGGCATCGACGGCGGCGAGGACGGCACCGTGCCGCCGTCGCAGGATGCGGTGCATCGCCAGGGCGGCGGCTTCATGCCCGATCCGCTCTCGGCCACCGGCATCGCGCCCACGGCGCAGAACCAGAACCCGATGATGCAGGGGGCGATACAGCGCTACCGCGCCATGAGCCCGGAGCAGTTGCAGGAATTCGCCGCGCGCATCCCGCCGACCAGTGTGCAGGGCCAGATGGTGCGCCGCCTGCTCGAAATGAAGCGGATCATGCCCAACACGCCGATGGGCCAGACGCCGCCGCAGAGCGGGCAGGGCGCCCCTTCGACAGGCTCAGGACCGACGGGCTCAGGCGCGGCGACGGGCTCAGGCGCGGCGGACGACGGCCAGGGCATCGCGCCCGGCGCGCCGGCGACGCGCGCGCTCGCCGGCTACCAGGCGGGCGGAAGCATGCTCGGCCTGCCCTTGGGCGAAGCCGCTCCGTGGTGGTCGCGGCGCGAAGCCTCCGAGATGGTCTCGGGCTATCTCCACGGCCCCACCCTAGGCCGCGCCGACCACGTCACCACCACCGCGCCGGGCGGCGCCTATGTCATCCCCGCCGATGTCATCGCCGGCCTCGGCGAAGGCAATTCCTTGGCCGGCGCACGCGTCATGCAGGAAGCGATCCAGAGTGGACCGTACGGCACGCGCCTGCCGCGCGCCGGCGGCCACGCTCACACCCTGCCGCGACCGCCCGGCACCGCCGCGCTGGCGCGCGAGGAGAGCCAGGCCAAAGGCGGCAAGACGCGCGCGCACGACGCCAGCGTGGGCAAGCCGGTGCCGGTCAAGCTCTCGCACGGCGAAATGGTGCTGACCCCGCGTCAGGTGCTCGCCATCGGCCGGCGGCATTTCGGGTACAAGATCTCCGACAGGATGGCGATGAAACTGGCGCACACCATGCTCGATCGGTGGGTGGTGATGAAGCGGCGCGAGATCGCCGACAAGATGAAGCGGCTGCCGCCGCCGGCGACGCGATGAGCGCCATGCGCAAAGTCAAGCCCGCGCCCGCGCCGGCCGAGCCGCCGCTGGGCCAGCGGGTGGACGGCGGCTTCTTCATCAGCGACGAGCAATTGCAACGGCTCTGCCCGGGCGATCCGAAGCAGGCGCGCCGGCGCTTGCGCCTCTTGCTCGCCGACGAGCGCGAGCGCGCGCCGGTGGTCGGGCCGACGGCCTATCCGAATGGCGTGCGCCTGGCGCAGCCCGAGGAGGCCGACGCGCTCACCCGGCTCTTCGTCGAGGACATGCAGGAAAACGCCGCGCATGTCGCGCCTTTGTCGCCGCCGCGCATTGCCGAGATCGTCAACCATTGCGTCACGCGCGTCGACGGCGCGCTCTGCCCGGTGATCGACGGCGTCGACGGCCCGGCCGCGGCGATGCTGCTCGCGCCGCAGCGCTGGATGTGGTCGGAAGCCTTCTACTTGCAGGAATTCGCCACCTACGTCAGTCCGCTGGCGCGCGGCGGGCCGCACATCGTCGATCTCATCCACTTCGCCGAATGGGCGGCCGACGAGTGGACGCGCACCTTCGGCTACCGCGTCTATGTGCTCCTTTCCGTGCTGAACTCGATCAAGACCGCGCCCAAGGTGCGGCTCTACAAGCGCTACATCACGCCGGCGGGGGCGTATTTCATCTATCCCTGGCCGGGCGATCCCGGCGCGCCGGCCGCGGAGGGCTGAGCCATGTGCAAAGGCCCGAGCACGCAGACGGTGCAGAACGTCTCGCAGCCGCCGCCGCAGTTCATGAACGCCTACCAGAACGTGGTCAATTCCGCGTTCAACCTGTCCAGCCGCGGCTATCAGCCCTATGGCGGCCAGATGGTGGCCGGCTTCACGCCCGACCAGCAACAGGCGATGCAGGCGATCATGAACCTGCCGGGCCAGCAGAACGGTGCCATCGCCACCGCCGCCAACAACTTCAATGCGGCGAGCGCGCCCTTGAGCATCGACCAGTTTTCGCCCGGGGCGGTGCAGCAGTACGAATCGCCCTTCACCCAGCAGGTGGTGCAAGCGACCCAGCAGCAGTTCCAGAACCTTAATCAGCAGCAGCAGGAAGGCATCGTGTCCAATGCGGTGAATGCTGGCGCTTTCGGCGGCGACCGCACCGGCGTGGCGCAGGGCATCGTCGCCGGCCAGCAGGCGGCGCAGGAAGCGCCGGTGCTCGCCCAACTCGAAAATCAGGGCTACAGCCAGGCGCTGCAAGAGTTCAATCAGCAGCAGCAGGCCAAGCTTGGCGCCCAAGAGGCGCAGCGCTGGCTCGAATCGCAGACCGGCTTCGGCTTCGCCAATCTCGCGCAGGAAGCGCAGAACATGAACGAGCAAGCTTACGCTGCGGCGTTGGGCGTCGGCGGCATGGAACAGCAGCTCCAACAAGAGCAGTTGAACATCCCCTATTACCAGTTCGAGGCGGCGCAGGCGTATCCTTTCCAGGAAGAAAGCTGGCTCGCCAACATCGTCGAGGGCACCGGCGGGCTCGCTGGCGGCACGTCGATGACCACCCAGCCCGGCCCGAGCCCGCTCAGCCAAGGCGTCGGCACGGCGATGGAACTGGGCAGCACCGCGGCGTTGCTGGCGCTCGCCTTGCGCAAAGGCGGCCGGGTCAAGCGGCCCTTGGGCGGCATGATCCCCGGCATCAGCGTCTCGCCCTTGCCGCCGATCGGCGGCTACGACACGCAGATGCAGCTCGACACGCCGCCGATCCCCGGCGGCATCGCGCCGTCGCAGATGACCAACCGCTTCGTCCAGGCGCTGGGCAAGCCGCCGAGTCCCACGCGGAACGGCAGCGGCGCCGTGCCGGGCACCGACATGGCGCCCTACAGCTCGGCCGGCATCGACGCCACCGCCAGCGATCCGGCGCTGGCTGCGTTCAGCGACGTTGGCTCGGCCGCGGGCTACGACGACGGCGGCCCGATCGGCTTCGGCCCCGGCCTCGATGCCGGCCTCGATGCCGGGATCGACGACAAGCCGTTCACCGCCGCGGCCGGCAACAGCTTCGGCGGCCTCGACACCGCTGTGCCGCCGAAGCCGCATCGCAACCCCCTGGGCGTGATCAACGCGCTGTCGCAGATCGGCGCGCTCGGGCGCCAGATCGCCAGCGGCCACGCGCCGCAAGCCTTCGACGCCGGCGGCGATGTCGGCGATGAGGAGCTGTTCGCGCCGGGCAGCCTCGGGCCGCCGCCGGCGCCGGTGGCGGCGGGCGATGCCGACACCGAACTCTTTGCCCCCGGCAGCAACGCGCCGGCGCCGAAGCCGGCGATGGTCAATGCCGGCGACGCCGATGCCGAACTCTTCGCCCCGGGCAGCCTCGGGCCGCCGGTGCCCGGCCGCGACCAGGGCATTGCTGCGGCAGCGAAAGGACCGCCGTCCGGCGGCCAGGGCATTGCCCCCGAGGCTGCGGCCAAGGAGGACAAGAGCGGCTATCAGCCGGTATCACACTACGACCCGGCCGAAGGCGACAGGATGAAGAAGATCGCCCTCTTGTCGGGCCTGGCGCAGTTGGGCGCGGCGATTGCCGGCGGGCGCTCGCCGCATGCGTTGCAGAATTTCGGTGGTCCGGGCGCGCAGCAGGCGCTCGCCCGCATGAGCCAAGGGGTGATGCAGGCCAGCGCCGCCGACCGCCAGGCGCAGAAGGAGGCCGACGAGGCCGCCTACCGCAAGGCCAATTTCGACGCCGAGGCCAAGCGCTTCGACACCACCACCGGGCTCGCGCGCCAGCGCTTGAAGCAGGAAGGCGAGCACCAGCAGCGCCAGGACGAGCTGGGCGAAAAGCGGCTGAGCGAAGAGAGCAGCTACCACCAGGGCGAATTGGGGCTGCGGCACGAGCAGCTTGGCGAGGAGAGCGCCTATCACCAGGGCGAGCTAGGCTTGCGCGGGCGCCAGATCGGCGAGGAAGCGGCCTACCATCAGGGCGAGTTGGGCCTGCGCCGGCAAGGGCTGGAACAGACCGGCCAGTACCAGCAGGGCGAGCTTGGCTTGCGGCGCGCGCAGCTCGGCGAGCAACAGGCTTATCACCAGAGCGAGGCGGACGCCCGCCGCCGCCAGCTCGACCTCGAAGGCGAGCGCTTGCGCCAGGAAGGCGCTGCCGGCACCTGGTCGCCGGGCTACGATCCCGACACCGGCAAGACCGGCATGGTCTTCACCCCGCGCAGCGGCGGCCCGCCGCAGTTCCATCCGGGGATCAGCGCCGTCGGCAAGGAGACCGGCGACACCGATGCGCGGCTGACTGCCGCGGTCAACAGCCGCGCCAATTCGATCCTGAACTACTGGAAGGCCAAGCAGGCGCAAGACCCGAACACACAGATCCCGGCCTGGAACGACATCCAGGCGCAGGCGCAGCGCGAGGTGCAGCAAGCGTACGGTGCGCGCCGGGTGCCGGTCGGCGCGGCGCCGGCGGGCGGCGGGGCGCCGAGCGCGGGCGGCGAGCCGGCGCCGGGCACCGATGCCGCGCGGATCCGCTCGGCCGAGACCTACCAGCGCAACGCCCCCGAAGGCACGATGTGGACGGCGCCGAGCGGGCAGCGCTACATCCGCCGCCAGGGAGTCGACGAGACCGGCAAGCCCGGTCTCGTCTGGGTGCCGGTGCCCTAGGCCATGCCGCCCGACGATCTGCCGCAGGGCCTGTCCGACGACGCGCTGTTGACACAACACGACCTCGACGCCCCCGATCTGCGGCCGCCTGACCAGGGCCCGCAGGCGCCGATCCTGGGCGCCGGCGAGACGCCCAACCTGCCGCGCGGCTATTCCGACGAAGGCTTGGCCGCGGCCATCGTGCCGCGGGAGAAGCCGGAGCCGCCGCCCAAGGGCGGCCTGCTCGGACGGTTTGCCGCCGCGGCGGAAAAAGGCGCCGAGGAAGCGACCGGCACGCTGCCCGATCTCTCGCAGGCGAAGTCGCTCGGCGACAAGCTCGGGGCGATCTGGGACTGGGAGAAACGCAGCGTCGCCGGCGGCTTCCAGGGCGCCGTCAACATCGCCGCCGGCCTGGTGAGCCAGGCGGCCAAGGAGCTCGGCTACAACCCCGACAAGGCGCAGCAGCTTTACCGCGACATCGCCGGCGCGCCCGAAGCCTTCCCCGATCTGGCGCCGTTCGTCGGCAGCGAGCTTGCCTTGAACACGGAAGCGCAGGCGCTGCGCCGCGCCGCCTCGCCGGCGAAACAGGTTCTCGACAACATGGCGCAGGGCAAGCCGGCGAATGCGCCGCCGGCGCCGCTGCGGCCTGATGAGCCGCATGTCATCGCGACCCATCCGGCCAACGCGCCGGCCGGCGAAGGCGCACCAGCGGCCGCCGCAGAGGCTCCTGGGGCCACTCCCGAGGCGGTGCCGCTCACCGCGCAGCCGGGGACGCCGGGGATGTGGAACGCGCCGCCGGAAGAAGCCGCCGCCGCGGCGGCGCCTCAGCGGCCGCCCTATCCGGTGCTCGACCGCGAAAGCGAGGAATTTCTCAAGAACGATTTCCCGCCGCCCAAGCGTCCGCCCGACCTCATGCAGTTCTTGCGCAGCAAGGGCGGCGTGCAGGACCAGGGCGGCGAACTGCGCGCTATGGACCTGCACCGCCGCGCCCTGGTCAACGACAAGAGCGGGCTGACACTCGATGCGGCGCGCGAGGCGGCGGAGGAGGCGGGCTATCTCCCTCCGAACTCGTCGATCTCCGATCTCCTCGACGCGCTCGACCGCAACGCCCGGGGCGAGGATGTCTTTTCCCAGCGCGACGCCAGCGCCGCCGCCGACTGGCGCAGCTATCAGGAAGGCGTGCGCGCCCGCGACGCGGAAGAGGCGGCGCAGACGGCGCGCGGGATGACGCCGGAGAGCCTGGCGCGGCGCGCGCAGGACCTCGGCATCGAGCCGCATCCGAGCTGGACCGATGAAGACCTGCTCGCCGCCATCCATGAGCGCGAGGCGATCCAGGCCGAGCCGGCGACGGCGGAGGCGACGTCCGACCGCGTCAACGCCGAGATCGACGCGCAGATGAAGCGTTCATTGCCGGAGCATGAGGATGAGTTCCCGCCCTACGAATCTCGGCCTCGAACGCAAGCTGCGGGCGAGCCGGCGCCGCCTGGCGTATCTTCAGAAGCTGGCGCTCAAGCCGAGTCTGCCGCCGGCGAAACGGAAGGCGGTCCAAGCCCTGCTGCGTTCGCAGAAGGCCGCGATCCAGCTGTTGACTACGGCGGCCGAACCAAGGACCTGAGCCAAGAGTTTCAGAACGTCCACGCCGGCGTCACGCGGCTGTTGACGGAGCGCGGCGCCGAGCCGGCTTACGCCGGCAACGTCGCGGCGCGGCGCTTCGTCATCGCCGGCGGCGAGCGCACCACGGCCACCCTCCCGGATGTCGCGCTCTCCTACACCGGTCCTTACGAGCATCTCGTGGTACTCGACAGCGGCGGGCAGCCGCTCAGCGCCGTCACCAGCCACTTGCCGAACCGCGTGTTGTGGACGCCCGACCTCATGCGCCGGCTCGAAGATCCGGCCGAGAACCTGGTGACGCATCACAATCACCCGAACAACACGCCGGCGTCCGTCCCCGACTTGAAGACGCTGCAATACCCGGGGCAACTGTGGATGGTCGCTCATAACCAGGACGGACGCCGGCGTG
>Ga0209581_1003966_pt1 | contig 12288 bp, 8 predicted proteins | sample Coa_R2_FD_187160 | JGI IMG/M metagenome (GOLD analysis project Ga0209581, IMG submission 187160) | Surface soil microbial communities from Centralia Pennsylvania, which are recovering from an underground coalmine fire - Coalmine... | ecosystem: Environmental > Terrestrial > Soil > Unclassified ...
TGCACACCGGCGGCGGTCGATGCGCTCGAAACCGCGATGAAGCGGGCCGGGCAGGCGCCGGAAATCTACCGCTACGACGCCGCGCACGCCTTCTTCAACGAGCGCAGCGCCGCCTATCACCTCGAATCGGCGAACCAGGCCTGGGAGCGGATGGCGGCCTTTCTCAAGGCGAAGCTGTAAAGAACCCGCGGAGCGCCCGGTAGACCTCGTCGGGCCGCTCCTCCGGGATGAAATGGCCGCTGTCGATGGCGTGGCCGGACACCGTCACGGCGTGGTCGCGCCACACCGACAACAGGTCGTAGCCGCTGCCCTGGCCGCTGCTGCGGCCCCACAGGATCAGCAGCGGCGTCGCGACCTTGACGTGCCGGTCGGCGCGGTCGTGTTCGAGGTCGATCGAGGCGCCGGCGCGGTACTCGTCGCAGGTGGCGCGGATCGTCTCGGGGTCGGAAAAGCAGCGCAGATACTCGGCATAGGCCTCGGGCTCGTGCGCCCCGGGCCGGCCCGCGAGGCCGAGCATCTTCTGCAGGAACAATTCGGTCGCGGCGCCGATCATCCGCTCGGGAAACGGCGAGGGCTGGATCAGGAAGAACCAGTGAAAGCTGCCGGTCGCCGCCTTCTGGTCGATCGTCTCGAAGCGGTAGAGCGTCGGCACGATGTCGAGCAGCGCCGCCTTGGTGACCCGGTCGCCGTGGTCGCGCAGCAGCCGGTGGGTGACGCGGGCGCCGCGGTCGTGTCCGGCGACGGCAAAGCGCTCGAAGCCGAGCGCCGCCATCACCTCGACCTGGTCCTGCGCCAGCGCCCGCTTCGAATAGGCGGCGAAATCGGCGCCGGCGGGCGGCTTCGAGCTGTCGCCGTAACCGCGCAGATCGGGCACCACGACGGTGAACTCGGCGGCCAGGCGCGGCGCCACCTTGCGCCACATGATATGGGTCTGCGGGTAGCCGTGCAGCAGCAGCAGCGGCGGTCCGCTGCCGCCGGCGACGAGGTTGATCGTCGCCCCCGCGGTGTCGATCCGGCGCCGCGTAAAGCCGGGAAAGAAATCCGGCATCGCTATGCCGTCTCCGGCGGCCCCTTCAATTCCACCGTGTTGCCGTCCGGGTCGCTGATATAGATCGACGAGCCGTAGCCCTCGGCGCCGTAGCGCCGGCGCACCTCGCCGGCCGCGATGCCGTGGGCGGCGAGATGCGCGGTCAGCGCCGGCACGTCCATCGTCGCGATGCGCACCGCGAAATGGTCCATGTTGCGGCCGCCTTGCGAGATGCCGGGCGCCTCCCCCTCCGGGCACGGCACCAGGTCGATCATCGCGCTGCCGGCGCGCATCTGCACCAGCCGCGGCGTCTCCAGCTCGCGCTCGACCGGGCAGCCGAGAACCTCGCCGTAGAACTTGATCGCGCGTTCCAGGCTGGCGACGCGCAGCACCACGTGGTCGAGGCCGGTGACGCGCAACGCGCTGTCGGCCCGCGTCTTGACATCGTCGGGCATCTGGCATCCCTCCCTGCTGGTCGAGTATGTCAGCCTAGCGAAGCAATCGCCCGGAGGGAACAGACATGCAGCCCACCCGCATCGGCCAGTTCGAGGTCGCCCGCGTCGCCGATTACGAGGGACCGTTTTTCGCCCCGGGCGAGTTCCTGCCCGATTTCGACCCCGCGGTGCTGGACGAGCACCGCGAGCTTCTGGGGCCGCGGCTGATCGACCCGGCGAGCGGCAAGCTGGTGTTCAGCTTTCACAGCTTCGTGGTCAAGACCGGCCGCCACACCATCCTCATCGACGCCTGCATCGGCAACGACAAGGAGCGTCCGACCCGGCCGCAATTCCACCGCATGAAAAGCTCGTTCATCGCCGATCTGGCGCGGCTCGGGGTGCGGCCGGAAGACGTCGATTACGTCATGTGCACGCATCTGCACTGGGACCATGTCGGCTGGAACACGCGGCTCGACAACGGCGCCTGGGTGCCGACCTTCCCCAAGGCGCGCTACGTCATGGCGCAGCGCGAATACGACCACTGGCACGGCGTCCACCAGTCCGGCGCCGACACGCCGCATGCCCGCGCCTTCGGCGACAGCATCCTGCCGGTGGTCAGGACCGGGCAGGCGCTGCTGGTCGGCGACGAATACGCGCTCGACGACGGGCTGTGGTTCGAGCCCTATCACGGCCACACCCCGGGCAATGTCGTCATCCATGCCCGCTCGGGCGGCGAGCGCGGCCTGTTCATCGGCGACGTGATGCACCACCCGCTGCAATGCCTGCGGCCGGAATGGTCGACGATGGCGTGCACCGATCCCGAGGGGTCGCGGGTCAGCCGCACCCGGCTGATGCAGGAGCATGCCGACAGCGGCACCCTGATCCTGCCGGCGCATTTCCCGGCGCCGACCGCCGGCCACATCCGGCGCCACGGCGCCGCCTACCGCTTCGATTTCAAGGAATAGGCTGCAGCCGGCGATCTCGATTGGGACCATCGCACGCGCCGCGTTTGCTAAAATCATTCTACTGAAGCGCGCAGCTAACGTAATATCGGCGTCCCGCCCGCAGGACGGAGGGCCGAGCCAGGTGAGCTTCGATGCGATCATCGTCGGCAGCGGCTTTGGCGGCGCGGTGACGGCGCTGCGGCTGGCCGAGGCCGGACTGTCGGTGCTGGTGCTCGAACGCGGCCGCCGCTGGGACAAGACGAGCTTCCCGCGCCGGCCCGAGGACCCCTGGCTGTGGAGCCATGCCAGCCCGGAAACCCACAACGGCTGGCTCGACCTGCGCGTCTTCCCCAATATGAGCGTGGCGCAGGGCGCCGCGGTCGGCGGCGGCTCGCACATCTACGCCAACATCTCGGTGGAGGCGCCGCCCGCCTCGTTCGCCGCGGGCTGGCCGGCCGAGATCGGCTACGACGCGCTGCGGCCGTTCTACGCCCGCGTCGCCGACATGATGGAGGTCGCGCCGGTACCGGCCGGGCAGTGGACCGAGCGGATGAAGCTGATGCGCGACGCCGCCGTCGCCGCCGGCTACGGCGGGCGCTTCCGCCAGGTCGACCTCGCCGTGCGCTTCGATCCGCAATGGACCTACGAAAAGGATTTCGCCAAGGGCGAGGCGGGCAGCACGCCGCAGCGCAACAAGCACGGCGCGATGCAGGGCACCTGCGTCCATCTCGGCACCTGCGACATCGGCTGCGCCGTGCTGGCACGCAACACGCTCGACCTCAACTATCTCTACGTCGCGGAAAACCGCCACCGCGCCGAGGTTCGGCCGCTCCACCTGGTCGACCGCATCGAGCCGAACGGGGCCGGCTGGCGGGTGCATTTCGACCGGCTGGAGGCGGGGCGGCGGGTGCCCGGCGCCGAGGAGGCCGCGCTGGTCGTGGTCGCCGCCGGCTCGCTCGGCTCGACCGAGCTGCTGCTGCGCAACCGCGACGTGCACAAGACCCTGCCGGGGCTCAGCCCGCGGCTCGGCCAGGGCTGGAGCAGCAACGGCGATTTCCTCACCCCGGCCTTCTACCCGCACCGCGAGATCGATCCCTCGGCCGGCCCGACCATCGCCTCGATCATCGATTTCGAGGACCGCTCCTACCGCGGCCAGCAGTTCTGGATCCAGGACGGCGGGGTGCCGCCGCTCGCCGCCGCCTATCTCGCCGCCAAGGCCGACGACCCCGGCAGCAGCTTCAAGACCCGGCTCGTGCTCGAGGCGATCCAGCGCTTCCTGCGCCGCGACGACCCGCTGCGCAACATGATGCCGTGGTTCGCCCAGGGGGTGGACGCCGCCGACGGCCGGCTGTCGCTCGACGGCGCCGGCGGACTGGAGCTCGCCTGGGACGTCGCCGCCTCGGCGCCGCTGATCGAAACGATCGTCGCCATGCACAAGGAATTGTCGGCGGCGACCGGCGGCGTCGCCGTCGTGCCGCCGACCTGGTCGCTGTTCCGCGATCTCGTCACCCCGCACCCGCTCGGCGGCTGCGGCATGGGGACGAGCCGGGAAAACGGCGTCGTCGATCACGCCGGCGCGGTGTTCGGCTACCGCAACCTTTATGTCGTCGACGGGGCGATCGTGCCGCGCGCGCTCGGCGTCAACCCGTCGCGCACGATTGCCGCGCTGGCCGAGCGCTGCGCCTCGCTGATCGTCGCCGGCCGCGGCTAGAGGGAGGACCGGCCATGGCCCAGACCCAGGCTTCCGCACCGAAGCGCTCGCTGATCCTCGCCGGCGGCGGCCTCAAAGTGGCGTTCCAGGCCGGGGTGTTGCAGGTCTGGCTCGACGAGGCCGGCCTCAGCTTCGACCATGCCGACGGCGCCAGCGGCGGCTGCTTCAACCTCGCCATGTACGTTCAGGGCCAGAGCGGCCGGCAGATCGCCGACAACTGGCGCCGCTTCGAGCCGCTCAGCGGGCTCAGCCTCAACCTGGCGCAATTCGACCGGCTGCTGTTCGCCAAATCGCTGTTCACCCTCGACGCCTACCGCAACAAGGTCTTCCCGCAATGGGGCCTCGACTGGAACGCGATCCGCGCCAGCCGCCGGGTCGCCACCTTCAACTACTACAATTTCAGCCGCTTCCGCCTGGAAACGGTCGAGCCGGCGGCAATGACCGAGGACAAGCTGTGCGCCTGCGTCTCGCTGCCGATGTGGTTCCCGCCGGTGGTCATCGACGGCGATACCTGCATCGACGCGGTCTATAACACCGATGCCAATCTCGAAGAGGCGATCCGCCGCGGCGCCGACGAACTGTGGGTGATCTGGACGGTCAGCGAGGCCGGCACCTGGGCCGACGGGTTCGTCAACAACTACTTCCAGATCATCGAGGTCGCCGCCAACGGGCGCTTCCGCGACGTGCTCGCCCGCATCGAGGCGAACAACGCGGCGCTCGCCGCCGGCCGGCCCGGCGAGTTCGGCCGGCCGATCGCGGTCAAGATTCTGCGCGCCGAGGTCGACCTCAACTACATCATGGACGTCAGCGGCGACCGTATCGCCGAGGCGGTCAACCGCGGCGTCGAGGTCGCGCGGCAGTGGTGCGCCGCCAACGGCATCGCCTTCACCCCGCTGCCCGATCCGCCGCCGCGCGGCCCTGCCGCCGAGCGCGTGTCGCTGTCCTTTACCGAGGAGATGCGCGGCTATGTCGCGCTCGGCGAGAGCGACTACGATTCCGGCTACCGCAAGGGCAACGCCGCCGGCTCGGCCCTGATGGTGCACCTGACGATCGCCACCGACGATGTCGCCCGCTTCGTCACCGACCCGCAGCACGAGGCGACGGTCACCGGCTATGTCCGCAGCGCCGCGTTCGGCGGCGACCGGCCGGTGCAGCAGGGCGCGTTCAACCTTCTGGTCGATACCCAGGACCCGGCGCGCAAGGGGATGTATTACCGGCTGTTCTTCGCCGACGGCGAGGGCCGGCCGCGCACCCTGATCGGCTTCAAGGACGTGCGCTCCGGCCCCGACACCGATGTGTGGAACGCGACCACCACGCTCTACACCCGCATTCTCGACGGCCATGTCGCGCACGAGAACGACCCGATGGCGACGATCCTCGCCGCCGGCATCATCCGCATCCACATGCTCGATTTCCTCGAGGAGTTGACCACGTTCCGGGTCGAGGGGCCGAGCCTGGCCGCCCGCCTCGGCGGGCTGACCCGCTTCGGCACGCTGTTTCTCGGCAAGCTGTGGGACGTCTACGCCCACCGCGTCCTGCCGTCCTCGCCGTTCTAGCGAGGCTGCGGCATGGCCGGGCGGGCGCGGATGACCGGCTGGTACGATCCGCCGCGGCTGGTGTCGATCGCGCTGCGGGTGGCGGTCTCGACCGTGTTCGGCGAGTTCGCCGACCGCCGCGAGGCGGTCGCCGCGGCGCGCGCGATCGATCCGGCGGCGCTCGACCCCGCCTGCGACTACCGCGGCGAGGCGGCGGCGGGCGCGTTCTGGCTCGATTTCGTCGCCGATACCGGGGACGGCTGGAATTCGACCTATGCCATTGCGCGCCTGCTCGCCGCGCCGTCGCTGGCGGTTGCCGGGCTCGGCGAGGCACTGCCGCCCGGCCGGGTGCTGATCATGGGCGGCGACCAGGTCTATCCGACCCCGTCGCGCGACCTCTACCGGGAGAAACTCGTCGCCCCGTTCGACGCGGCGGCGCGCCAGGCGGGGGCCGGCGGCGGCCATCTCTACGCAATCCCCGGCAACCACGACTGGTATGACGGGCTGTCGGCGTTTCTCGGCCTGTTCTGCGCCCGCCGCGCCGCGACCGCCTTCGGCGCGGCGCGCCGCGGCCGCCTCATCGGTGGGCGCGAGACGCGGCAGACGCGCAGCTATTTCGCGCTGGCCCTGCCGCACGGCTGGTGGCTGTGGGGCATCGACGTGCAGCTTGCCGGCTATATCGACCAGCCCCAGGTCGATTTCTTCAGCCACGTCGCGCGCCAATGGATGGCGCCGGGCTCGCGGCTGATCCTGTGCACCGGGCAGCCGGACTGGGCCTATGTCGATCCCGCCGACCTGTCGCGCGGCTCGTTCCGCAATTTCGACTACATCGAAAGCATCGCGCGCCTCGCCCATCGCCGGCACCGGCTGTGCCTGGTGCTGACCGGCGACAGCCACCATTACGCGCGCTATACCGAGGCCGGGGTCAACTACGTCACCGCGGGCGGCGGCGGCGCCTTTCTGCATCCGACGCATCAGCTGGCGGACAAGTCGTTCGCCTGGCCGTACCCGCCGCCGAACCAGGACCCCGGGCACGGCGGGCCCTATCGGCGCGAATTCGCCATCGCCGCCGGCGCCGACGGTCGGGCGGCGCTGTTCCCGCCGCGGCGGACCTCGCGCCGGCTCGCCTGGCGCAACCTTTTGTTCTGGTATTTCAACCCCGCCTATGCCGCGACGCTGGCCTTTCTCTACGCCGTCTTCGCCTGGCTGCTGCACGGCAACGCCCGGATCGCCGGCGCCGATCTGCCGGCCTTCCTCGCCCGCGGCGACAGCTTCTGGAGCGGGGTCGCCGGCTATGTCTCGCTCGTCGCGGCGACGCCCTGGCCGGCGATCCTGATCCTCGCCGCCGCCGGCGGCTACGTCTATTTCGCCGATTTTTATCCCGCCCGAAAGCGCCTCTTTGCCGGGCTGCTGCACGCGCTGGCGCAGGGCTGCGGCATCCTCGGCGCGAGCGTCGCCCTCGCCCGCTACCTGCCGGGGGCCGAACACTCCTGGCTGCTGATCCTGGCGATCGGCCTGTGCAGCGGCATCGTCGCCTCGACGGTAATGGGCGCCTACCTGCTGTTCTGCCTCAACCTGTTCGGCAGGCACTGGAACGAGGCGTTCTCGGCACTGCGCATCGAGGGGTTCAAGAACTTCCTGCGGCTGCGGATCGCGCCCGACGGGTCGCTGACCGTCTTTCCGATCGGCCTGACCGCGGTGCCGCGCGACGACGGCGGCACGCTGCGCAACCCGCCCTTGCGCCCGCACCTGATCGAGCCGCCGCTGCGCCTGTCGTAAGCGCGCCCGCGATTGGCGCCGCCGCCCGCGCTCGGGCATAGTGCGCGGCGATGCGCGCGCAAACACCGATCACCCGGGACCTGGTGCTCGTCGGCGGCGGCCATGCCCATGTCCATGTGCTGAAGAGCCTGGGCATGCGGCCGCTCGCGGGAGTGCGCGCCACCCTGGTCGCCCGCGACCTGGAGACGCCCTATTCCGGCATGCTGCCGGGCTACGTCGCCGGCCATTACGGGTTCGCCGAGTGCCATATCGACCTGGTGCGGTTGGCGCGCTTTGCCGGGGCGCGGCTGATCCACGACGAGGCGGTCGGCATCGACCGCGCCGCCCGCACGGTGCTGACCCGCAACCATCCGCCGATCCGCTACGACCTGCTGTCGCTCGATATCGGCTCGACGCCGCGCCGCGACGAGGTCCCGGGGGCGGCCGAGCACACCGTCGCGGTCAAGCCGATCGACCGGTTCGCCGGGCGCTGGGAAGCGCTGCTCGGCCGCGCCCGCAATCTCCCGCGGCTGCGGCTGGCGGTGGTCGGCGGCGGTGCCGGCGGGGTCGAGCTGGCGCTGTCGGCACACCACCGCCTCGCCGGCATCATGGCCGAGCCGCCCGAGGTCACGCTGGTCACCCGCGAGGCCCTGCTGCCGTCGCACAACCCGCGGGTGCGGCGGCATTTTGCGCGGATTTTCGCGGCGCGCGGCATCCGCGCGGTGACCGGCAGCCCGGTGCTGCGGGTCGAGCCCGGCCGGCTGATCCTCGCCGCCGGCGAGATCGCCTTCGACGAGGCGTTGTGGGTGACCGAGGCCGCTGCCGCGCCGTGGCTGGCCGAGACCGGGCTGACGCTCGCCGAGGGCGGCTTTGTCGCGGTCGACGAATTTTGGCGCAGCCTCGCCGACCCGCATGTCTTCGCCGCCGGCGACGTCGCCGCGATGCAGGGCGAGCCGCGTCCCAAGGCCGGGGTCTACGCGGTGCGCGCCGGGCCGCGGCTGGCGCGCAACCTGCGCCGCGCCCTGGCCGGGGCGCCGCTGCGGCCGGGCGTCGTGCAGCGCCGGGCGCTGGCGCTGATCGGCACCGGCGATGGCCGCGCCGTCGCCTCGCGCGGCCGCTTCGCCGCCGAGGGCGCCGCGTGGTGGCGCCTCAAGCAATGGATCGACCGGCGCTGGATGCGCGGCTATCGCGAGCTGCCGGCGATGGCCGGCGGTGACGAGGCCGGGATGCGCTGCGGCGGCTGCGCCGCCAAGGTGCCGGCCGAGGTGCTCGGCCGCGTCGTCGCGACGCTCGGGCTCGACGCGTCCGACGATGCCGCGCTGGTCGCTCTGCCGGGCGCGCCGCCGCTGTTGCAGACCGTCGATTTCTTCCGCGCGATGGTCGACGACCCCTACCTGTTCGGGCGCATCGCCGCGACCCATGCGCTCGGCGACATCTATGCGATGGGCGGCGTGCCCGACACCGCGCTCGCCGTCGCCACCTTGCCGCCGGCGCATCCGCGCGTCACCGAGCACGACCTGCGCCACATGCTGCAAGGCGGCCGCGAGGTGCTGGCCGCGGCGGGGGCGCGCCTCGTCGGCGGGCACAGCGCCGAGGGCGCCGAGCTGGGGCTCGGTTTCGCCGTCACCGGGCGGCCGCAGGGCCGGGTGCTGTCGAAGGCGGGCCTCAGGCCGGGCGACCGGCTGATCCTGTCGAAGCCGCTCGGCACCGGCATCGTCCTCGCCGGCGAGATGCGCGGGCTGGCGCCGGCGCGGGTGTTCGCCGGCGCGGTCGCGACGATGCTGCAATCCGCGGCCGCGGCGGCCGCCGCCTTCGCCGCGCACGGCGCCGCCGCCTGCACCGACGTGACCGGGTTCGGGCTGGTCGGCCATCTCGTCGAGATGCTGGCCGCTTCCGGGGTCGATGCCCGGCTCGATCCGGCACGCATCCCGGCGCTCGACGGCGCCTTCGAGCTGGTCGCCGCGGGGGTCGCCAGCTCGCTGCACCCGGACAACCTCGCCGGCTTCGCCGCGGTCGCCGACGCCGATCCCGAGGCGCCGCTCGCCCGCCTGCTGATCGACCCGCAGACCGCCGGCGGCCTCATCGCCGGCATCCCGGCGGAACAGGCCGACGCCTGCCTCGAGCGGCTGCGCCGCGCCGGCTACCGCGCCGCCGCGATCGGCATCGTCGTACCGCGCCGGGGCGCCCGGCCGCAAATCCGCCTCGACCCGGATTGCCTGGCCGGCGTTTCGCGGCATCTGGCGGCCGGATGAAGCCGCGGCTGCCCGCCGTCGACCGCGTGCTCAACGCGGCCGCCGCCCTCGTCGCCGAGCACGGCCGCCTCCTCGTCACCGAGGCGGTGCGCACCGAACTGGCCGAGCGCCGCGCGCGCGGCGAGGACGCCGGGGTCGGCGAGATCGCCGCCGCGGCGGCGGCACGGCTCGCCGCGCTCGCCCGCCCGTCGCAGCGCCGCGTCTTCAACCTGACCGGCACGGTGCTGCACACCAATCTCGGTCGCGCGCCGTTGCCGGAGGAGGCGGTTGCCGCCGCCGCCGAGGCGATGCGCGCGCCCTCCACCCTCGAATACGCGCTCGACGGCGGCCGCCGCGGCGAGCGCGACGACCACGTCGCGCCGTGGCTCGTCCGCCTGACCGGCGCCGAGGCGGCGCTTGCCGTCAACAACAATGCCGGGGCGCTGGTGCTGGTACTGAACGCGCTCGCCGCCGGCAAGGAGACGATCGTCTCGCGCGGCGAGCTGATCGAGATCGGCGGCGCCTTCCGCCTGCCCGACATCATGGCCCGCGCCGGCACCCGGCTGCGCGAGGTCGGCACCACCAACCGCACCCATCTGCGCGACTTCGCCGCCGCGATCGGGCCGGAAACCGGGCTGATCCTCAAGGTCCACACCAGCAACTACGAAATCCGCGGCTTCACCGCCGCGGCGCCGGCGCGCGAGCTGGCGGCGCTGGCGCATGCCCACAACCTGCCCTTTGCCGAGGACCTCGGCAGCGGCACGCTGGTCGGGCTGGAACGCTGGGGCCTGCCGCACGAGCCGACCGTCGCGGAGGCGCTGAAGGCCGGCGCCGACCTCGTCACCTTCAGCGGCGACAAGCTTCTCGGCGGGCCGCAGGCGGGCCTCGTCGTCGGGCGCGCCGACCTCGTCGCCGCGCTCGCGAGAAACCCGCTGAAACGCGCGCTGCGCCTCGACAAGATCCGCCTCGCCGCGCTCGAGGCGGTGTTGCGCCTTTACGCCGATCCCGACCGGCTCGCCGCCCGCCTGCCGGCCTTGCGCCTGCTGGTCCGGCCGCGCGGGGAGATCGCCGCCTTGGCCGAGCGGCTGCTGCCGCATCTGGCGCGGCGGTTCGAGGCCGAGATCGTCGAGACCGCCAGCCAGATCGGCAGCGGCGCCCTGCCGCTGTCGCTGCTGCCGAGCGCCGGCATTGCGCTGCGCGCTCCGGGAACCGGCGCCGAGGCGCTGGCGGCGCGGCTGCGCGCGCTGCCGGTCCCGGTGATCGGCCGCATCGAAGGCGGCCGCGTCGTGCTCGACCTGCGCTGCCTCGAAGACGAGGCCGAATTCGTCGCCCAGCTCGCCCGGCTATGATCCTCGCCACCGCCGGCCATATCGACCACGGCAAGACCGCGCTGGTGCAGGCGCTGACCGGGATCGACGCCGACCGCCTGCCGGAGGAAAAGGCGCGCGGGCTGACCATCGACCTCGGCTTCGCCTATCAGACGCTGGCCGACGGCACCGAACTGGGCTTTGTCGACGTCCCCGGGCACGAGCGCTTTCTGCCCAACATGCTGGCCGGGGTGCTCGGCATCGACCGGGTGCTGCTGATCGTCGCCGCCGATGACGGGCCGCGGCCGCAGACCCTCGAACATCTCGACATCCTGGCGCTGATCGACGTCGCCGAGGTGACCGGGGTGGTGACCAAGATCGACCGCGTCGATGCCGCGCGGCGGGCGGCGGTGGCTGCCGAGGTGGCGGCATTGCTGGCCGGCGCCGGCTATCCCGGCGCGCCGGTGCTGGCGGTGTCGAGCCGCACCGGCGAAGGCGTCGCCGCGCTCGCCGCGCATCTGCGCGAGGCCGCGGTTGCCGCCGACCGCGCCCGCGCGGCGCGCCCGCCCGCCGGGCTGTTCCGCCTGGCCATCGACCGGGTGTTCTCGCTGCCCGGGATCGGCCTCGTCGTCACCGGCACCGCCGCCTCGGGCAGCGTCGCGCCGGGCGACCGGCTGCTCGCCGGCGCGCACGGGACCGAGGTGCGGGTGCGCGGCGTGCACGCTCACAACCGGCCGGTCGAGCGGGCCGGCGCGGGCGAGCGCTGCGCCCTCAACCTGGCCGGCAGCTTTGCCGCCGGGCGCGAGCCGCATCGCGGCGACTGGGTACTGGCGCCGCCGCTGCACGCCCCGACGAGCCGGCTCGACCTCGCGGTGCGGGTGTCGGCGGCGGCGCCGGCGCCGCTGCGCGACGGGCTGCCGGTGCATCTGCATCTCGGCACCGCCGATGTCGTCGCCCGCGTCGCCGTGCTCGGCGCCCGCGCCATCGCGCCGGGCGACAGCGGTTTCGTTCAGCTCGACCTGCGCGAGCCGGTCGGCGCGCTGTGGGGCGACCGCGCCGTGCTGCGCGACCACGCCGCGCGTCATACCCTGGCCGGCGGCCGCGTGCTCGACCCGTTTCCGCCGCGCCGCGGCCGCGCCCGGCCCGAGCGCCTCGCCTGGCTCGAGGCGCAGCGCGAACCCGACCCCGCCGCCGCGCTCGCCCGCCTCGTCGAGCTCGCCGGAACCGTCGAGCTGGCGCCGTTCGCGCTCGCCCGCAACCTGGCGCCGGGCGAGCTCGACGCGGTGCTTGCGGGCGGCGGCTTCCGCCGGCTCGGCCCGGCGCGGGCGCCGCTCGTCGCCG
>Ga0209581_1003972_pt1 | contig 12276 bp, 6 predicted proteins | sample Coa_R2_FD_187160 | JGI IMG/M metagenome (GOLD analysis project Ga0209581, IMG submission 187160) | Surface soil microbial communities from Centralia Pennsylvania, which are recovering from an underground coalmine fire - Coalmine... | ecosystem: Environmental > Terrestrial > Soil > Unclassified ...
GTCGCGCCGGATCGGGCCCCCCAGGTCGGCGTCGAAATCGTTCGATTTCCAATCCGGTTTTCGCGGCAGGCCGTTCGAAAACGTCTCCACGGGCCCCGGGCTGTTTTTCTGGAAGAACGGAACCGCGTTCAGAACCTTGTTGCGGAAGGTCTCCGACAAATCCCCATGGAATTGGTTCCCTCCGGACTTGGTCGCGACCTCCACCGTCGCGCCTGAATTCCTTCCGTATTCCGCCTTGCCCGGCCCCGTCACCACGCGGAACTCTCCGATCGCGTCCGGAGAGATCTGCTGCAATGCGTCAGGAACATTGATCGCCAGGTCGTTGGAGTCTCCTCCATCCAGCAGATAATTGTTGGCCTGCGTGCGCTGGCCATTGATCGAAAAGGGCCCCACGGAATTGGTCGAACCGTTCGCCAGCGTCACACCCGGCTGAAGACCCACAAGTTGCAACGCATTCCGGCCTGCATTCCCGGACAACACCGGGAGCCGCGGAATGTCCCGCAACACGCGTCCCAGTTGCGCGTCATCCACATTCACTTGCGAGGCCGTGGTTTGAACCGTCACGGCCTCTGTAACCTGCCCAACTTCCAATTTCAAGTCGACGCGCCGCGGCGTCGATACTTCCACGATTTGCGGCGAGGTGGTCATGCGCCGGAATCCCTGCGCTTCAACCGTCACCGTGTATTCGCCAGGAACCAGTCCCAGCACGCGGTACATTCCGTTCGCGTCTGTCGTCGTTTGCTGCTCAGCGTTGGTGTTGATATTCTTTACAACCACGCTGGCATTGGGCACTACCGCATCAGTCGCGTCCGTAATGGTGCCAACAATACTCCCCGTAAGACCTTGCGCCAGGATGACAGATGCGTGCAGCGCAAGCGTAAAGAAAGTCGCAATAACTCTTCTGTTCATCGCGTGCGTTCTCCCAAAGCGAGTGTGAGAGGCCGGTAAAAGCCGCTAATTATTCAAAACTATACCACAATTTGTCGCTCTTAGGTTACGTATAATCTTTAACGATTAGGCGCTGAAAAATCTTGTCTTTTGTCGGGAGAAAAGCCCCAGGCGGCACGCTCGCGCCCGCATTCCTCGCGCGGTGGTCCGGCCATCGGCCCAGACAACGGCGCCTGGCGCTGTATTTTAGGCTACGATAACCTCGCGCCCTGCCTCACCACTGCAGCCGCAAACCCATGCGGAAGGCGCGCGATCCGAGCTGGTCGCCCGTTGAGCCATTGGTTACTCCGCCGGCATTGTTAATCACGCCAAACGAGCCCGGTCCGTCGGAGACGTACAAATCCGGGTTGCCCCAGTTCGGGTGATTAAAAATATTTGTCGCAGTCATCTCCCATCGCAACCGTGCTCCGCGTTCATTGAGAATGAAATCTTTATGCAATCCCATGTGCCACACGTTCACGCCGGGTCCGATCACCAGCCCCTTGCCGGACGTCCCGAAATGCCCGGGCTGCGGCGCGCTGAACGCGGTTGTATCAAACCAGTTGTAAATCGATCGCTGGTCTTTCGGCAGATTGGGATTGTGGGAGACGTCAGGTCGCAGAATCACATCCGCCGGATCGCTGTCGGTGTAGCTGATGCCGACCGGGTCCGGACCCTCCCACAACGGCGTGAGGAACTGGCCGCTTTGCGCCGTGAATACCCCGCTGACGGACCAGCCTCCCACAATCAGGTTTCCGGCGCGGGACATCGTGGCCAGAAAATGCTTTCCACGCCCGAATGGAAGCTCATAAATGTAATTCAGGTTGAAGCGGTGCGTCGGTATGTCCTGCGAGGGGCCGATTTCGCGATGCCGGTCAAACGGATTCTCCGAAATATAGGCCGGCGTGTCGAAATCCCAGTTGTAATCGAGATCGTAGCGGTCCCGCGCCCAGGTCCAGGACCCCTGGAGATACAGCCCGCCCGCCATGCGGCGCTGCGCTTCCACCGTCAGCCCGTTGTACTGATGACCAGCCCCGTTGGTGACGTAGGTGATGTTGGGCAGATTGGGGAACGGGCGCGGTTTATCGATATACGGCAGGTCGTTCGGAACGGGCGAATTGTAGTTGTAGCCCCACGCCCCCTTGCGCATGGCCGTGCCGATGTAGGACACGCGGAATCCGGTGTTCCACTGCTGGCGCTCGATGGTGAAGTTGTATTGAAGACTGTAGGGGTTCCGGTAGCTTGGGTTCTCCGCCGCCGGAATGCTGACCGTGGATGGGCCGTTTACGCCGGACGCCGGGAATACGCGCGGAAAGATCACCTGTGGATTGCTGGTTGGGTTCGTATACGCAGGCTCGTTGAGTACAAATGGAATGTCGCCGAAGTCGAGCGCGTAGACCAGCGGGACGACATCGTAAAAGACGCCGAATCCGGACCGGAACACCGTGCTCTCGCCCCACGGCCGGTAGGCGACGCCGATCCGAGGCGCAAATTTGTTCAAATCGGGGTGAATGAGCGTCCGGCTCTCCATGCCCACTTCATGCGCTTCCGCGACGCCGACATAGTTCTTCGGAAATAACGGACTCACCTTCGACAGAGAGCCGTCCGGTATCACAATCTTCCCCGACTTCACGTCGAAAATCGACATCAGGCCGCTGTTCTCGCGCCAGTTGAAGTGCGGTTCATAGCGGAGCCCCACGTTCACCGTAAGCCGCGGGTTCACTTTGATGTCGTCCTGGATGAAAAAGTCGTGAGACCAGCGGTTGCGGTTGATGCGCGGCGTGGGGAAGGCGCGCGACGCCGTGGTGGGAATGCCCAGCAGGAAATCGGCGTATGGATTGCCTTGGCCGGCCACGCCCCCGCTGGTGAAACGGTTCGAAAATCGGACGTTCCCAAACAGATCTCCGGGCGCGCTGAAGTCATCGTATTCTGCGCGCAGCATGTCCCAGCCAATCTTCAGCGTGTGCCGGCCGTGGAACCAGTTGAAATGGTCCTGCACTTCTTCGGTGTGCGTGCGGTATCCAGGGTTCGTGTAGTTCGACTGCGTAATGCTTTGCAGCCCGATCCCGCTCCAGCTCACCTTGAAAATGCCAGGAAGATCGGGCAGATTGGGGGCGAGACCCTCAAGTCCGAGATCCTTCACCTCTTGCAGTCCGTTCACCGGCGGCTTGATCGGATTGTTGTTGAACCCGAAGCCCCACCGCAATTCGTTCACCTTCGTCGGACTGAACAGGTGCGTGTAGGACGCCGTGGCGGCGCGGTCGTCGCGCTGCTGAAACCGCTGTCCGATCGTCGGCAGGTTGCCTTCATACGGCAGATTGTAAAGTCGTTGCCAGGTGTACCGGCCGAAGACGGAGTTGCGCTCGCTGAACTTATGGTCCACGCGCGTGGTCCAGTACGTGGATGGATCGAAGCCGCGCGTCTTGGCCTCCCGGTAGTTGGAGGAATGAAACGTGTTGGGATCGCCGAAATTCGGCAGCGGATAAAAGCGGTCCTGAATCTTCTGGGACACCGGATTTATTCGCGAGGCCGGGATCCGGTTCCCTGGAAACGGCGCCCCGCTCTGCGGGTCGTAAATGGTCGCCGCAATGCCTGAGAAATCGCCCTGCCGCCATGCGCCGATGGGCACGGTGGGATTCAGCAACTGCGTCAGGTGGCTGCCCCGCGCTGTCTCGTATGAAAAGAAAAAGAAGGTTTTGTTCCGCCCATTGTACAGTTTCGGCAAATATACCGGGCCCCCCGCCGTGAACCCGGGCCAGTGCCGGATCCCCGTGGCGCGCTGCGGGCTGAACGGGTCGCGGGCGCGGAAAAAGGGCGTCTGATAGTAGTCGAATACGCTCCCATGCAGGTCGTTCGTGCCGGATTTCGATATCAGCGTCACTTGACCCATGGAGCTGAACTCGGCCGAATTGTTGGCCAGATCGACTCTGACCTCCTCAAAGGACTCGATGTAGTTGCCGAGCGGTCCCGTCTGCGTGTTGTCGACGCCGTCGGAAAACGTCGTGCCGTCAATCGACCAGTTCTCCTGGTTGACGCGGCTGCCCGCAAAGCGAACTACGCTGCTCCCCGGTTGCTGCTGTACGCCCGGCGACAGCGACAGATAGGCCCAGATGCCGCGGGTATTGAGCGGCAGCGTGTCCAGCACCAGGGCATTCTTCGTATTCGTGATCCGCGCCGTCTCCGTCTCGATCAGCGTGGCGCCGCCTTTCACCTCGATGCTCGTCTCCACGCTGCCGACCTCCAGCCGGACATCCAGCCGCCGCACATCGCGCGAAGCCAGAATAACGTCCTGCGCGATGAACTGCTTGAAGCCCGGCGCTGTCGCCTCCACCGTGTATCTCCCCTCGATCAGCTGCGGAATTGTGTACGCGCCGGACTCGTTCGATTTCGACGCGGTCTTGACCCCCGTGTTCACGTTCGTGGCGGTAACCGTGACCCCCGGAACGGCGCTTCCGCTCGCATCCTGCACCACTCCCGTGATCGTGGCGAATGTGGTTTGACCGCGCGTCGCCAAGGCTGCTGACAGCGCGGCAACGAGACATAGGGCTGTTCTTGCGCTCATCTCCTTCCTCATACGGAAACCGGTCCCGCTTTTTATACCACTCGCACAAAATACGCGCAAGCGATTCGGGTGTTCCGCCTCAGAATTTCGGGTGAGTTTGTCGGAATATCGTCTCTATTTCTTTATCGGGCGGGCGGACCCGCGCCGTGCGCGCTATCTGCGGCTGGGGCGGTTTTATTCTGGCCGTGATCCGCAGCCTCAAACCTGACAAACTGAATAGCGCGCAGGGCGCTGCCCACGCACAGGCTCTGCTTCGCCGGATCGGGGCCGCCCTTTGCGAGCCCGTTGTGCGCGACTCTATTAAGAGCGAACCTGCAATGAAAAAAATCCTGGGACATGCGGCTTGGGCGCTGGCCTCGGTCGGCGCCGCATTCTGCCTGGCCACCGTGGCGTTGACCCGCGGCGAGCCCGTAAACAGCATCTGGCTGGTGCTGGCCGCCGCCGGCGCCTACCTCATCGGATTTCGGTTCTACGCCAAGTTTATCGCCGTGAAGGCGATGGCTTTGAATAACCATCGCGCCACCCCCGCCGAGCGTCTCCGCGATGGCCGCGATTTCGAGCCAACCAATAAGTGGATCCTCTTCGGCCACCACTTCGCCGCAATCGCCGGCCCGGGCCCGCTGGTCGGCCCTACCCTCGCGGCCCAGTTCGGATACCTCCCCGGCGCCCTGTGGATCATCATCGGCGCCGTGCTCGGCGGCGCCGTGCAGGATTTCGTCATCCTGTTCTGCTCGATGCGTCGCGACGGAAAGTCGCTGGGAAAAATGGCCCGCGAGGAGATTGGAAAAGCAGGCGGCCTTGCAGCGCTCCTCGCCGTGATGATGATCATGGTCATTCTTCTGGCTGTTGTCGCCCTGGTCGTGGTCAATGCCCTCAAAAACAGCCCGTGGGGAACCTTCACCATCGCCGCGACCATGCCCATCGCCGTGTTCATGGGGCTCTATCTGCGCTACCTGCGGCCCGGACGCGTCTTGGAAGTGTCGGCCATCGGCTTCCTCCTCGTCCTCTTGAGCATTCTCGGCGGACGGTATGTCGCCCAGTCGGCCGCCATCGCGCCCTGGTTCACCTACGGTCCCCTCGCCCTTGCGCTCGCGATCATCGTCTATGGCTTTCTTGCGAGCGCCCTGCCCGTGTGGCTGCTGCTGGCCCCCCGCGATTACCTGAGCACATTCGTGAAGCTCGGCGTCGTGCTCATGCTGGGCGTCGGCGTCGTGTTCGTCCGTCCTGAATTGCAATTGCCGCCATTCACCCGCTTTGTGGATGGCAGCGGGCCGATCTTTGCCGGCAAAATCTTCCCGTTTTGCTTTATCACCATCGCGTGCGGCGCAATTTCGGGTTTTCACGCGCTGATCTCCTCGGGCACCACGCCCAAACTGATCGCCCGGGAATGGCATGTGTGGCCCATCGGCTATGGCTCCATGCTGCTCGAAAGCTTCGTCGCCATCATGGCCCTGATTGCCGCTTGCGCGCTGCAGCCCGGCGTGTTTTTCGCCGTGAACTCCCCGGCCGGAGTTGTTGGCGCCGCGCCAGAGGCTGCGGCTCGAACCGTCTCCAGTTGGGGATTTCCGGTCACCGTCGGCCAAATGGAACGGCTCGCCCGCGAGGTCGGCGAGCAGACCCTGTTTGCCCGCACCGGCGGCGCCCCCTCGCTCGCCCTCGGAATGGCCCAGATCTTCAGCGCGCTCGGCGGCGAACGCATCCTTGCGTTCTGGTACCACTTCGCCATCATGTTCGAAGCCCTGTTTATCCTTACGATCATCGACGCCGGCACGCGCGTCGGCCGGTTCATGCTGCAAGATCTGGCCGGGCATATTTACAAACCGCTGGGCCGCGTCAGTTGGATGCCCGGCGTGATCGGCGCAAGCGCCCTGATTGTGCTGGCCTGGGGATACTTTCTCTACCAGGGCGTCCGCGATCCGCTCGGCGGAATCAATTCGCTCTGGCCCCTGTTTGGGATCGCCAACCAGTTGCTCGCCGCGATCGCCCTGTGCGTCGCAACCACGATTCTCGTGAAAATGCACCGCGCCAAGTACATGTGGATTACCTGCGCGCCCCTCGCCTGGTTGCTGGTCGTAACCTTCGCCGGCGGGTGGGAGAAAATCTTCTCGCCGGATCCCCGCATCGGCTTTCTCGCCCAGGCGGGTCAGCTCTCCGCAGCCATCGCCGCCGGAAGAATCCCCGCCGCCAGGATCGCCGAGACGCGGACTCTCATATTCAATGCGCAGCTGGATGCCGCCGTCTGCGCCGCCTTCGTCGCCATGGTCGCCCTGATTTTCGTCGACTCGGTCCGCGTCTGGATCGGCGTCCTGCGCGGCACGCGCGAGGCGCGCGTCGAAGAAGCCCCCTTCGTGATGTCGCAACTGCGTGTGGAGGAGATTTGAAATGGCTGCTTTGCGCCGCTTGGCGAATTTCATAACAACGCTGCTGCGAGAGCTGGGCGACGAAGCGGCGTACCAGCGCCGTCTCCGCCGCGACGGACGCGCCCATTCCGCCGAAGAGTGGCGCCGCTTTATCGATGAGCGCCTCAAGGCCAAATATTCGCGCGCAAAGTGTTGTTAATCGGAACGTCCACGCCCTATCAGGAGTCCACTGCTCAGGCGCATGACATGAGCCTCGAATATATCGATTGGGATATCGGCGACGTTACCGTCATCAACCTGAGCGGGCGCATCACCCTCGGCGAAGGGACCAGTCGCGTGCGCGCCGCTGTGCGCGAAGCTCTGGCCCGCGGCCGCAAAAACCTGCTGCTGAACCTGCACGACGTCTTCTATCTCGATTCCAGCGGCTTGGGCGAACTCGTGACGCTGCACACCACGGTCCGAAAAGCGGGCGGCCATCTGAAGCTCATGAAGCTCAACGAACTGACGCGCAATCTGCTCACGGTGTCAAAGCTGTACACCGTGTTTGAAACCTTCGCCGACGAGCAGTCCGCGCTCGAAAGCTTCGCCGCTGAAAGGCCCGCCGCCAACCCCGAGTCCGGCGCCGGATAACGTCGCAGCCGGCTCGGCCGGAACAGGCTTTCAGACGCGCCGCTGCCTCCCCCTCCTGCGCCCCCGCTTCCCACGATCCGCAGGCCGCGCCCCGCGCGCCCAGCCCCCTTTCCACCTGCCATTTGCCTTGCGCCGCTATTCGGAAGGTTACACCCCTGGAGTTGACTCCAGCGTCACGGTGAAGCTGAACGCCCACAGCAAGAACGCCGCCCGCCGCCGCCTCTAATCCCCGAACTCGCCGGCAGCCTTCTACGTTCCAGCCGCGAAACGCCGGAAAAAGCTCTCCCTATGCCACTGCGGCCGCTGCTCGCTGTTCGCTACCCGCCGCACCAGGTCCAGAAGAATCCGGTTGAACTTCGCTGCCGCCGCTTTGTCCACCGGCTGCTTCAAATCATCAGAAGGAGCGTGATAGCGGTTCCTGAGCCACTCCTTGGCCGTTTTCTCTTCCGGCGTTCCAGGTTTATAGCCGAACTTGAACGCCAGCGCCGGCACGCCCCGCCGCACAAAGCTGTACTGGTCGCTGCGAATGAACAGATTGCGGTCCGGCTCCTTGTCCGCCTGAACCTCCACCCCGTAATCGCGCGCCGCCGCCCGGATTTCGTCGCCGAGCGTCGACTCGTTCACGCCCTGCACCTCGAGCCATCGCAGCGGAAACAGCGGCAGGTACATGTCCAGATTGATGTCGGCGACCAGGCTCGCCGCATCTACGCTGGGATGCGCGGCAAAATAGCGTGAGCCTTGCAGCCCCTTCTCTTCGCCTGTAACTGCCAGAAACAGCGCCGAGCGCTTCAGCCGTGCGCGCCCCTGCTGAAGCTGCTGCGCGATGTCGATCAGAGACGCAACTCCCGAGGCGTCGTCCATCGCGCCATTGTAGATCCTGTCTCCGCCGATCGGCTGTCCGACCCCCAGGTGATCGAGATGCGCCGAAAGCACAACGTACTCGTTTTTGAGCTTGGGATCGCTGCCTTCGCGCACCCCCACGACGTTCATCGAGTCCACTTGCCACCGCTTTACGCTCACCTTCGCCACAAGCGAGGCCGGCAGCGCAAAGCGCGGCAGCGGCTGCCCGGCGTCCGCCAGCGCCAGCAACTCTCGAAAACTGTGGCCCGATCCCTCAAACAGCTTTTCCGCACGGTCCGGATTGAACGTCAGCGAGAATCGCAGACCCCGCGCGTCATTCAACGCCGGATCGGCTAGCCGCATCGAAGGCTGGAGCCTCGCCAGGCTGGAGCGCGCCCAGGGAACATCCATGTGCTTCGGATTTTGAATGCTCACCAGCCCGGTCGCGCCCGCCTTCCTCAGAGCCGCCCAGCGCTCCCCCAACGACGAATAATGGGCGCGCAGCTCGCTTGAGGCCGAGCGCGGGCCGCCCGCCAGATAAACGGCGATTTTCCCCTTCAGATCGAGACCGCTGAGATCGTTATGATGCGCTTCGGGAATCGCCACACCGTAGCCCACAAAAACAAGCGGCCCCTCCACGCTCGGCGCCAGATCGCTTCGCAAACTGATGACCGCATCCTCGCCCAGCTTCAGCGGCGCCGCCTTGCCGTCCCGAACCAGCGCGACGCTCGATTGGTCCTCCACGATCTGGGCCACGTCGAATTTCATCGGCTGGAAATAGCCGTTCGCGCCCGCCGGCTTTAACCCGGCCCTCTCGAATTGCCTGCGGACATAGTCGGCGGCCTTCTGATAGCCTTCGCTGCCGGTGTTGCGGCCCTGCATGTCGTCGGCGGCCAGCGCCTCGACATGCGACCACCAGCGCTGCCCCTCCGCCGTGTAGTCGATATTGGCCGCAAGCGCCGCCGCCGCGGCCAGAACAGCAAGAAACCTGTTGCGCATGGTTATCCTTGCGCCGCCTTCTTGGCTTCCTTGAACGCGGCGCGAACATTCCGAATCTGCACCGCGTGCTTCTCAACATGCTCCGCGCTGATCCGTACGAGATCGCCGAGCGTTATCCGCCCTCGTTCCGCGTGCATGCCCGCGCGCTCAAAAGCCGCCGCCGGCAAATCTTTAATCAGGTCGTAACTGTCGGTTCGGATGAACCGGAACGCCTCAATGGCGTGCGAGAGTTTCCGGCGCGAGTAGTCGAGATGTTCGGCCCACGCGTTCTGATCAAACGCTTCCATCCGCGGCTCGTTTTCCGCCAGAATTTTGCGAATGCGCGCCGCCATCACCAGCTCGGTGTCGGCCAGGTGGCAGACGATCTGGCGCACGCTCCACTTGCCCGGAGCCGGTGCAAAATCGACCTCCGAGCCCGCCGCTCCGGTTGTCGCCACCGCCAGGAGCTCCGGACCGCGCCGGAAGCGCTCGAGAATTTCAGACAGTTCGTTCATAGGCGCTCCCCAGGGACTAACACAACATTTTATGCCGCCCGCCGCGCCCCCCCATCCGTCGCGAGAACCGGCCCGTTTCGCGCTGATCACCCCTACACATTGCTAAAATAGTGTTTTAGGACGGAGCCGCGCAGTCCCGGTATCGTCCTCCCCCGTTTAGGAGCTTCCGTTTTGCCAGATTCACAGGATCCGACTGTTCCCCCCGGCGGCTCGCAGATGCCGCTCTCGGGCGACGGCAACAAGAACATCATCCCCATCAACATCGAAGACGAGATGCGCCGCTCGTATCTCGACTATTCGATGTCTGTCATCATCGGCCGCGCGCTGCCGGACATCCGCGATGGCCTCAAGCCGGTGCATCGCCGCATCCTCTACGGTATGCATGAGATGGGGCTGCACTTCAATCGCCCCACGCGCAAGTGCGCCAAGATCGTCGGCGAAGTGCTCGGAAAGTATCACCCCCATGGCGACGCCCCCGTCTATGACGCGCTGGTGCGCATGGCGCAGCCGTTTTCCATGCGCTATCCGCTCGTCGATGGCCAGGGAAACTTCGGCTCCATCGACGGCGATCCCCCCGCGGCGATGCGCTACACCGAAGCGCGCCTGTCGCGAATCGCGGCTTCGCTTTTGGAGGACATCGACAAGGAAACCGTGGATTTCCGCGCAAACTACGACGACAGCGAAGTCGAGCCGGAAGTCCTGCCCACCCGCGTTCCGAACCTGCTCATCAACGGCAGCTCTGGAATCGCCGTGGGCATGGCCACCAATATCCCTCCCCACAACCTCACCGAGATCATCAACGCCGCGATCCACCTCATCCAGAAGCCCGCCGCCACGCTCGCCGAAATCGCGCCTCTCGTTCAGGGGCCCGATTTCCCCACTGGCGGCCTCATTCTCGGCCAGCAGGGAATCTTCGACTACTTCGCCAAGGGCCGCGGATCGATTAAGTGCCGCGCCCGCGCCGCTACCGAGGACCTCGGCCGCGACCGCAAGGCCATCATCGTCACCGAAATCCCCTTCCAGGTCAACAAGGCCCGCCTGATCGAGCAGATCGCGGCGCTCGCCAACGACAAGCGCATCGAAGGCATTTCCGACGTGCGCGACGAGAGCGATCGCGACGGAATGCGCATCGTCATCGAGCTCAAGCGCGGTGAACAGCCCGAAGTCGTGCTGAATAACCTCTACAAGCACACCCAAATGCAGGTCAACTTCGGCGTCATCATGCTCGCCATCGTCAACGGTCAGCCCCGCGAGCTGGGCCTGGTCGATTTCCTCAAGCGCTTCATCGACCACCGCATGGACGTCGTGCGCCGCCGCACCGACTTCCTGCTGCGCAAGGCCCGCGATCGCGAACATATCCTGCTCGGGTTCCAAAAAGCGCTGAATCACATCGACGCCGTCATCGCTCTGATACGGGCCTCCAGGACTCCTAAAGAAGCCCGCGAAGGTCTCATGGGCTCCCTCACATCCGATCAGACCGTTGCGGTGCGTCAGGCCGATGCTGAGGCTGGCCGCATCGTCTGGGATTTCACCGAGCGCCAGGCGCAGGCCATCATCGAGCTCCAGTTGCAGCGCCTCACCGGCATGGAGCAGCAGAAGATCATCGACGAGCTCGCTGACATCCAGAAACAGATCGCCGAGTACCTGGAGATCCTGGGCTCGGAGAAAAAGCTCCGCCAGGTCATCGTTCAGGAGCTGAAGGATGTGCAGAAGGAATTCGGCGACGAGCGGCGCACCCAGATCGTCGAGGATACCGGCGAAATCCGGCTCGAAGATCTGGTGCAGATGGAGGACGTCGCCATCACCGTCACCCGCGGCGGCTACCTCAAGCGCACTCCCGTCGATACCTACCGGCGCCAGTCGCGCGGCGGCAAGGGCCGCATCGGCATGAGCACCCGCAGCGAGGACGTCGTCGACTATCTGATCGTCGCCTCCACCCACGCCTACCTGCTGGTCTTCACCAACAAGGGCCGCGCCTACTGGCTGAAGAATTACGAAATCCCGGACGCCGGCACCGCCGGCAAGGGCAAGCATATCTCCGGACTCGTCAATCTCCAGCCCGACGAGACCGTGACCGCATTCCTGCCCGTTAAGGATTTCGTCGAGGGACAGTACATCGCTATGGTGACCAAGCGCGGCGTCATCAAGAAGTGCGCGCTGACCGAATTCGACAACCCCACCTCGCGCGGCATCATCGCTCTGGGGCTCGATGACGGCGATGAGCTGCTGTCCGCCAAGCTCACCAACGGCCGCAACTACATCTTCCTGGCGTCGCATGAAGGCATGGCCATCCGGTTCAAGGAGGATGAGGTGCGCGCCATGGGCCGCCCCGCTCGCGGGGTTCGCGCCATGGAGCTGGAAGACGGCGATTATCTGGTCTCCGCCGAGGTCGTCGAAGAGGAAGGCCTCATCCTCACCATCTCAGAAAATGGCTACGGCAAGCGCACCCCGCTGACCGAGTATC
>Ga0209581_1003973_pt1 | contig 12276 bp, 11 predicted proteins | sample Coa_R2_FD_187160 | JGI IMG/M metagenome (GOLD analysis project Ga0209581, IMG submission 187160) | Surface soil microbial communities from Centralia Pennsylvania, which are recovering from an underground coalmine fire - Coalmine... | ecosystem: Environmental > Terrestrial > Soil > Unclassified ...
GAGTGCGAGAGCTCGAGATCATATTTCGTCGGTGTCCACCCAATGCCTTTGCACAAGGCCTCGAACTTGGAGCCGGTGATGGCTTCCAGAGCACGCTGTTGACGCAGTGGGTCTCGCAACTTGTTTGTACCGACTACAATGGCTCAGGTCTGACTCTGCAGAATACAACACGGATTCAGTATCGCGTCTGTGATGCCGAGTATGTGGGCTCCATGTTCCAGCCAAAGCAATTTGATCTCGTCTTTTCCTCCAACATGCTCGAACATGTTCCTCGTCCGCGTGTGGTTTTGGAGGGGACCTGCAAGGTCCTGGCGGACGATGGAATAACGATTCACGTTATGCCGACCCCTTTTTGGAAGCTGACATGGCTGGTTCTATACCATGCTGACCTTGTGATACAGGCTCTAGAGCTAATCACCGAGAACGATGGACGGAGCCAGTTTTGGGGAAGAGTCGGGAAAATTCTTGGGACATCTAATGATGGCCCTACCGAGGAGCCGTCCAAGGGAAACAACCCCAAGACGGCGAGACGAAAGCGGTCCCGTCTCCTGTCCTTAGCTGTGCCCGAGCCACATGGGGTTTCCAGCAACAACCTGGCGGAGTTCTTTGCCTTCCGGAAAAGCCGGTGGGTGAAAGAGTTCGAGCGGGCTGGGCTCGATGTTGTGGTCGTACTAAAAGGGCCCGTCACGTCGGGCCACGGCTTCGGTCTTGATGCGCTCCGCGCCTTGTTGGAGCGGATGGGTTTCGCTTCGGAGAACGTGTACATTGCCATCAAGAAAGGATCCTGCAGCCCCTTCGTACCGTACTTTCACGAATCGTGTCCGGTAATCCCGCACAATGCGGATCACCAGCACAGGTGACGGTCCTGACCGCAACAATGTCACACGGCAGGCCGCAGCTCTAGCAGTACATCCTGGCTACGGTGGCCGGGAAAGGAGGGTTACCGCGTGGAACGCCCGCTTCGCATCTGTTTCGTTGCATTACAGTTCCCACCCGACATCGGCGGTTCCCAGAGCCGGACGGAGAAACAGGCGCGCCAGCTTCAGGCACTGGGACATCACGTCACCGTTCTTACGGCGCGACTACGGAAACAGTGGCTCGGCGTGGAAAGACGTGACGGTCTCCCTGTGGTGCGTGTAGGTGGGCTCTATAAGCGCGGAGGCGAGCTGCGCACCGGCCGGCTCGGAATCTGGCCTGTCAGCGTGGGAGTGCTGTGGAACCTGTGGCGTCGGCGTCGCCAGTTCGATGTGATCCATGTCATGCAACTGTCGCCTTTGGCCGCTATGGCGGCACTCGTCGGCATGGTTGCTCAGAAGCCGGTCGTCATCAGCATCCAGAGTACTGGACCAAGTGCCGAGGAGCGCGCGCGGCTGCGTGCCGAGGAGCGCGCGCGGCTGCTACGGGACGCGACGTTTCTCGATGATGTCACGGACATGCGGCGCTTCATGTGGTGCGGTGCGCCGCTCTTGAGCCTCATACGCAAGTCACATGCCATCTATCAAGTTCTCTCTACACGCGGCCATTCCTATCTCGCGGCGTATGGCTTCCGGACGGAGCGGATCGTCCACATTAGCGGTAGTGTGGACACGGCAAGATTCCGGCCCAACCCAGAACGGCGCCCCGATCCATCTGGGCCAGAGCGGGTGATAGTCTGTGTGACGCGCCTGGACTACCAGAAGGGTGTCGACGTGTTGCTGCACGCGTGGGGACGTCTGATGCACGCTCCCGTAGAATGGCGTGGAGGCCTGGTCCCCAGGCTCCAGGTGGTGGGCGACGGCCCGCTCAGGTCCCAGCTGGAGCGCCTCGCCGTAGAGCTGGGCCTTGCAGGCAGCGTCGAGTTCCTGGGACGGCGCACCGACGTCCTTGACCTACTGCAACAATCGTGGGGTTTCGTGCTCCCCTCGCGCTGGGAAGGCATGTCCAACGCCCTGCTCGAGGCCATGGCCTGTGGCCTGCCGTGTATCGCCACGCGCATCAGCGGCAGCGAGGACGTCATCTGCCATGGCGTCGACGGGTTGCTGGTGGCGCCCGAGCAACCCGCCGCGTTGGCCGAGGCGCTGCGGCGCGTCATCGAGGATGCTGAGGTCGCGCAACGGCTCGGCGCGGCGGCGCGGGCCAAGGTGGTTCGTGACTACCAATTGACTCACGTCGTCGAGCAATGCGTAGCCGTCTACCGCTGCCTCCTCGCAAGACACGGTGAGGAGCGGCGCCGATGAGGAAGCCCCGCATCTATATTGTCATCGAGTCGTTCCACCCCATAGTGGGCGGCGCTGAGAGGCAGGCCCTCTTTCAGGCTCGCAGCTTGCGCGAGAGAGGCTATGAGGCGACCATTATGACCCATCGTTACAGGGCGTGGCCGCGGCGCGAAGTGCTCGAGGGCGTGCCGGTCGTGCGTGTGGGAGGCTGGGTGGTGGGCATTCGTGAGCGGTTTCCCGGTCCCCTGCGCAAGCTGGCCTATCTGCTGGGCTTGGCGGCCATGGGCTGGACGCTTTGGTGGCATCGCCAGCGGTACGATGTCGTGTGCGTCTATAAGCTCAATCTGCTGGCCTGGCCCGCAGCCCTAGCATGCCTGCTGGCCGGCAAACCCTGGATCATTAGCCTGGTTTCCGCAGACTCGCGTAGAAGTGCGGGACACCGTCCTGAACCCTGCGCGCCCAATGCGCTGAGGGTACGCCCAGAGGGGCGAAATCGGGACATGAGTGACATGGAGATATTGGAGAGCATGGGAGCGCCCGTCCTGCGCGTGACGGCTTACCTCCTACGGCGAAGCCATGCGGTCCTGGTGGTGCTGAGCTCGCGAATGAAGCGTGAGCTTGCGGCGCGTGGCCTCGACCTACCGGTGATGCTTATCCCCAACGGCGTCGACCTGGCGCGCTTCGTCCCCGTCCGCACAGGTCCCCTCCAGGACGAGCACGCGCGGACGGTCGTCTGCGTGTGCAGGCTAACCTATCAGAAAGGCGTCGATGTGCTTCTGCGGGCCTGGAACCTCGTCCACGCGCAGGCCCCGGCGGCCCGGTTGATCATTGTGGGAAACGGCCCTCTGCGCCGCGAGCTTGAGCATCTGGCCGAAGCTCTCGGCGTGGCGAGCACGGTGGAGTTTACCGGCTTACAGAGCGACGTGCCCGCACAATTGCAGCGCGCTGGCGTGGCTGTGCTGGCCTCGCGCTTTGAGGGCATGCCCAACGCCGTGCTGGAGGCGATGGCGTGCGGTTTAGCCTGTGTCGCGACGCGCGTGAGCGGTAGTGAAGAACTTATTCAACACGGCGTCAATGGGCTGCTGGTCGAACCCGAAGACGACCAAGGATTGGGACAGGCCTTACTGTCTCTGCTTCAGGATCCGGCATTAGCCCAGACTTATGGACATGCTGCGCGAGTAACTGTCGAGCAATACTATTCACTAGATCGCATGACCGACCGGTATTTCGCTCTATATGAAACATTGGCGCACGGTGGCCCGCTTGACAGGCTCATCCACAATGGCATCGGCGCTACCGGTACACGGTAGACATGGGAGAAAGGGAGCGCGGCGTGATACGTGTTTACTCGCGGCGGGTGGGCCGCTTTCATCAAGTCAAAGATGGTCGAGACACTCATCGACGATGGACACGACGTACTTGATCATTGTGGCGCTCCACCGCCCGGCGGGAAGGATAGCGTGATGATTCAACACGCCACCCCCTACGTTATTATCGTCATCCCCTGCTACAACGAAGCCGACCGTCTCGCGGTGGAGCCGCTTGTCGGCTTCCAGCTCCTACGTCACCGCGTTGAACTCCTCTTTGTCAATGATGGTAGCCGCGATGGGACGTTGCAGGTCCTCGAGGCTATGCGTATGCGCGCCCCCAGACGCATCGGCGTAGTCAGCCTCATCCGGAACTGCGGAAAGGCAGAGGCAGTCCGCCAGGGCGTTGTCCAGGCATTGAAGAGCTGCCCAGGCCTTCGTCGACCTAGCCAAGATACAGCGCATCTATCGTCGAAAGTGGCTACCGCCCAGGGGTCAATGTCTGGAGAACAACAACCAATACCACATTGTCAATGTCACGAAGAGGTGACACTCGTACGGCCAGTGAAGGCTTTTGAACGCCCGGTCAGTGCGAGTCATTCTGTCCGAGGCATACGAGCGAGGGCTATATGGAATAGGAGCTTTCGAGATACGTGAGATCGCAAAGATATATCATACCGGTGCGCGTGTTTTCGTATTGGAGGCTCCCCGAGCCCTATCTGATATTTGCAATTGGCCTATTGGCTCTCCTGATACGGCTCGTCTTCAGCTTCGCCCTCTATGGCCACCTCGCTAGTACGCTGAACGAGAGTACGGATCCCGACTCTTTCGGGCGACTGGCGCGCAATTGGGCCACCGGGGCAGGCTACCGGTTTGCTTCTGGAGAACCTCTGACCACATTCCGCGGACCAGGATATCCCCTTATGCTGGCGGCTATATACCTCCTCTTTGGGCGACTCCTGCCTGGTGCCGTGGTGCTGCAGTGCCTGCTCAGTGCCGTGGTATGCGTCGTCGCCTATTACATCTGCAGGCGTGTCTTTAGACCCTCTATCGCCTATGTAGCAGCTCTCATCTGCGCTGTGCACCCTCTGCTCATCTGGTATGCCCCCCGGATCAGGTACGAGTACCTGTTGGCGTTGGCTCTTATGCTCGCCATCTCCTTCTCCCTACGACTCCAAGACTCGCGGTCATTCAAGGATGCGTGCCTGACAGGTTTTTTCTTCGGATATGCGGCCTTGGTCAACCAGATTGTCATCTTGTTACCCCTATTTCTATTTGTGGTTCTTTATCTCTTTGAGAAACGTGAGTTCATACCAATCAAATTCACTGCGACCACTCTTGCTGTGATGGTGGCGACGATTACACCATGGACGATTCGGAACTACGAAATCTCTGGTCAGATAATTCCCGTGAACTCTGGAGGAATTGCTCTGTTTGTCGAAGGGAATTGTCAGACTGAGCATTACAACGAGGCACCACTGCAGCTTACGAAACTAAGGATCATAGACAAGAAATGTGCCGAACGCTTGCTGGGGCATCGTAGCGGTTCCACGTTCTCATTTGAAGCACAAGGCATTGATAAGGCGCTGACACCTTACGCGATGTCGTACCTACTTCATAGGCCGTGGGATCTGGCCGCCAAGGCTCTCGTACAGATGCTTAGATTCTGGTACTTATCGGATACTCCTGCCGGGAGTTTATTTCTCGCTGTTATCGAAGCTCCACTCCTCTTGCTGGCACTTGTAGGTGCTTGGGTGACGATCCGATCCTACAAGGGTGGGCTTGTCTTGGTTCTGACTATCCTCTATTTCAACCTCCTGTACGCGGCAATCTATGTTGAGGGCAGGTACTCGACGCCTGTCATCCCGTACGTCGCCATTTTGTCGGCCGTCGGCCTTCATTCAAGTCTCCAATTGGTGAGGAAGGCCCCACTTCTTCACTAGGAACAGGTCGCGTATTCGCTCTCGAGGGTAAGTAGCTCGTTGTTCAAAAGGACCGGCATCCGGTCGTAGACAAGCCACGGCGGCGCTATACCTGGGCCAAGGTGAAATGCGCAGGAGCAGCGCGGTGGGCAGGCTAAAGCCGATAGACTGAGACATGAGGCATCTCCTTGGGCAGGCGGTTGTTGGTCGCGTCAGCCTACCCGATTTGGAGATGCCTCGTCCCCTTTCACATCCTACATGAATAAGAAGGGCCAGCACGGCCACATTGTACAGGAGTTCGTGGTTCTGGTCGCGGTCGGTGCCGGGGGCGGGGTTGAGGTCGGCGGCACTGACGTCGTCGCCGGCGTGTTGGTAGCCGTCGCGGGGGCGGGAGTCGTGGTGGGGCCGGTACCAGTGCCGAGCAGGACTATCCCCGAGGCCGGTCCCAGGGTCACCGAGTTCATGGCGTTGCCGTAGAGATCCTTGTACGTATTCGCGGGCAGCGAGATCGAATACGTGGCCCTGCTCGACGGGTTGACGATCGCTTTCCCGTTGCTGAAGTCGCGCATCCAGACGTTCTGGGATTGGTACATACTGTTGGTCGCCGAGCCGATCGGCGCCGAGTACTCGGCCAGGTTGGCCTGGTGGCCGTAGTTGTTAGAGGCAGGACCGGTCATCCAGACGAAGGTGTGCGGACCCTTCATCAGGAGGTAATTTGCCAGTACCCACTGTATCTCTGATCGTGAGAAGTTTGGCTGTGCGTCCGGTTCATCGTTGTTGCTGACCCACCCCTTGGTTTGCGCGAGCTGGGCGTACGCGTTCATGGTGTTCAGCCATGTGCTATCCGTCACGTAGGGCGGGTTGACGCTGTCGCAGACGGTGAACCCGCACTCGTCGAAATCAATATCCATGTACTGGGTGAGGTTCATCCAATCGGTCGCGTTGACGTAGGGGTCGAAGGGGTAGTTGTACGCCACGGTTTTGCCCAGAGCATGGACGTGCTGCTGCATGAACTGCGCCCATGTCGTGACGGCCGCGATATAGGCGGGATCGTTCCTGCCCCCCGTGAACTGCTGCACCCAGTGCCCGTTCAGGTCGTAGTGCCCGCATCGATTGTGGTTGTTGCCGACGTTCACGTTGTCGAAGGCAATACCGTGGAAGCCCAGGTTGAGCGTGGGAAGATAGTAGGTGTTCCAGAGGTAGTTCAGCACTCCGGCGTTGCTGATGTCCAGGGGCGTGTTGGACTGACCGTCATAGGTGTCGACGGTGGTCTTGTCGCACTTGTACTCGATCCAGTCGGGATGATTGGCCTGAAACCAGCTGAGAGGATGGTTGACGAAACCGAGCCCCGTTTGCATGCTGGTAAAGTTGTTTGGCTCCCGGTCGAACTGCATGTACACGTCGTTGACGACGCCTGCCGGCTCTGTCTGATAGCCCGATCCCCAGACGTACTCGATGTTGTTGGGGTTGTAGTTGGGCGTGCAGTTGTATGGGCTGCTGTTACATGTATGGGGCACCTCTCCGTTGAAGGCCATAGCGAGGTGGATGTTGTTGGTCGTATCCGGGAGCGGAGTCAGGGCCGCGTACGTGGGAGACAAAGGGCGCAGGACGCCGGGCCCGACCAGGCCCGTGATCACGGCGAGCGCGAGCGCGAACCGGCGGCCGAGCACATGCATTTTGTTTCGCATCTTCTACCTAGTTCCTCACAACTACGTTCCGTTAGTGATAATCCGGCCAATGGGCAGCCGGATAGACAGGCCTCTCTTGCCGGTTTAGACCGGTTGGCCATGTTACGGATGTGGGATGTTGCCGGAGGGTACGCGAGCGCTATGGTAGGGCTATGGTGTGGCTGATTGCTCGCGGCTACCCGATGGTGTTGGGACTGCGCTGGCTAGACGCAGGCCAGGAAACGCGACGTCAGGTAGGTGCTCAGGGACTTTCACGCGATGGCAGGCGCAAGTGCGACCCGGCCTGGCCCATGCGGCCAAGTTCGAAATGGGCTGATGGCATAAGCTTGACTCTATTCCGTTCACTGTTATGCGGCCGGAGCCTGGGCACCACGATGCGCGGGTAGTCCTTGGGGCAAAGGACTGACAAGACGCGCCGGTGCTGGCACCAGCCAATCTAGGCGAGCGGCAAGACCCAGATTCGGGAATCCGATCTCACGCGCTTTACACCGTGAGCGGCGAGGCGCTCTGTTGCGGCGGGAGTATGGAGTGTGGCGAGAGCAGGTACCGCACCTGGCCGAGTTGTTGGCGCATAGGTGGCTGACTGTGTATGCCAGGGCGGAATCCCCTGCCAGTCTCCTGCACAGGGAGGTTCCATCTCCTTTCTAGCAAGGTCTCACGCAGGACCCACGATGGTTGGCGTAATGACCGCTGTGGCTGACCAGCCTCAGACATTATAAGCGCGCTGAGGGTGATGTCGCAACTGTCCAAAAGTATTGGGTGGCTAGGCGGCCGGCTATGGGCACCCCCGCGCAGGCTACCGCCGACTGGCGGCGCGGGCGGCCCCTGCCGGACGCGCAGGACAACTACTCCGTGCACACGGGGGCGGCCAACGTGCATCCGCTCTACCTGGCGCGCTATTATCCGAAGCAGAGTGCTCTGTTCTTCAAGGCAAGCGCAGAAAGTCACCAACCGCGCCTTCTCCTGCCCGCGGCTGTACCCAGGCGATGCTGCGATGCGGTCCTGGCGACCGCCCCGCCGTGCCTTACGCAAAATCCTGGCGTGTCCCTCGACGGCTCGTCCGGTGACACGCCACCCGTGGGGCTTGCTACACTGCAATAGGGACGTTAAGCCAACAGAGGGACCGCGTCCCAGCGCCGCAACACCGTCGCGTTGGCACACATTTGATGAACCGATGCGAAAGCTAGGGCCTGGGCAGGCAGACCTGCAAGGACCTGCAAGAGGATAGAACAGTGAGGCGCACCACGATTCCAAGTGTAGCCCTGCCGCGCAAAGCCATACTGCAAACTGCCACCTGCGGCGGCGTTGTCCTGTTGATCGTCGTCGGCTTCCAGTTCCGTGCGCTACTACTGTCCCTCATCGGTCCAGGGATCGACACGGGAATGCAGAGACGATTACAGGTCCCCAAGGCCAGCACCGCCTTCCCGGCCTTGCCCGATACGAGCAGTAACATCAGCGTGGGCCTCGTCTTTAACTACGCTTTGCCCGACCCGTCAAGCGAAGCGCACGTCACCAATCTCGTCTGGGCCTCGAATTACACCACGCCCACGGGTGTCTACAACACCAAGTATGAGCAGTTCGATCGCGAACCCAGCCAGGGGACGCCGGCGCATAATCTGGCCTGGTTCAAGCGCTATCACCCAGACTGGGTCGAGTACAACTGCGACCGGGCAACGGTGGCCTATGAATTCGGTGAACCGTATGTGCCGTTGGATATCACCAATCCCGCGGTCCTCGATTATTTCCTGAAGTCCTATTATCAGCCGGCCATCCAGAAGGGGTATCGGGGCATCGCCTTCGATAATGTGAACCTGGCTAATTGGTATGGCCGCTGCGGGCACTATAATACCTCGGGCCATTGGGTACAGCAGTTCACGGGGGCCGCGGGCGACCCGGCGTACCACACGGCCATCCTCAATTGGGCGCGATGGATGGCCGCGCACCTCCACCGCATTCACGCTCTCGTGAGCATGAACTGGTCATACGACTGGGATGATCCGACCGATTCGTACGCGCTGGTCAAGTACATGGATCTCGACCTGGATGAGAGAGGCTTTACCTTCTGGGGCACCTCGGCGTCCAATGAAATCCTGACCGGTGGCCACTGGTTCGCGAACATGAAGGCGATCCAGTATCTGACAGAACAGGGCAAGGGGTACCTGAGCGACAACCAGTATCCCGGTTCCTTCAGCGCCGTGACCACCGCGCAGAAGCAGTGGGCCCTGGCCAACTACCTGTTGATCAAAGGCAGTCACTCGTGGATCTACATTTGCGGGCGGCAGCAGTACGGGCATATGTTCACGATGCCCGAGTACTCGGCACCGATCGGCGCGGCGACCGATGCGATGTACCGGTCGCAGAACGTGTACATGCGCGACTTCACCAATGGGAAGGCGATCGTCAATCCATCGACGAACGTGACGTATACGGTTTCGCTGCCGGCCAATGCCTACAAGGATCTCTACGGCCACGCGGTGGGCGTTGTGACCTTGGGGCCCGAGTCCGGGATCGTCCTACTCGGAGCGAGGACCTCTACGCCGGCGTCTCGATCCCACGGACAGCGCCGGTGAAGGCGCCACAGGCGATGAGCTTCACCCAGGTCAATATGGCACTCCCTGTTCCTACAATGCCGCGGTGCTACCTGCCGCGCCCCGGGTCTACTACCGCCTCGACAAGTCCAGCGACCCCACCGCCTACGACAGTTACGGTTGAGTCCAACCTCACCGTCTCGTTCAACGTGATCTCTTCTCGCGGAGTCCGTCCTCAAGACGAGCGCGCCCACCACTGTGGCCGGCACCTGCCAGCCAGAACGTCTTCGTAGATCGCCAGGATCTTGCGTGCCACGCTATCCAGGTCCAGCCCCTGGGCCTGCAGAATGCAGCGTCCTGTCGTGCGGCGCCCGTCTCGCAACACCTGCACCAGGGCGTTGTCGAGCGCCGCGGGGTCACGCGGGCAAATCGCACAGCCCGCGACGCCCGCCAGGCGTTCTGGCACGTCCCCCACCGTCACTGACACGATAGGGAGGTTACAGGCCATAGCTTCCTTCACCACATTGGGTGACCCTTCGACGTAGGAGGTCAGCACCATGGCGTCGCAAGCATTCATGACGAGAGCGACCCGGTCCGCTGCCACACCCCACAGGGGGACCAGCTCCAGTGGCTCGCCCATGCGGGCCGCTGCGTGCGCTACCATGGCTTGGGCTAGAGCGAATCCTTTGCGCGGCAGATCCGGGTTGCCGGGAAAGAGGATGTGACGTTTCCCTTCCATCCACCCCAGCTCGCTCCTGGCCTCATGGGGGTCAAGGGGCCGAAACGTCTGCAGATCGACGCCGTTCGGGATGATGTGCGCTTTGACCGGCCTGACCACCTCCGCCATCTCAGCCGACTTGACGATCACGGCATCCACTGTTCGTGCCACGTAGCGGTTCACCTGGACGAGAGCCTTGCTGAGCGGACGCAAGCGACCCTCCGCATCAGGCGTTCCGAGCAGGTCGTCACCCATAAAAGAAACAACGACCGGCTTGCCAAACTGGCTGCGTGCTATCCAACCGGAATATCCGTAATGCGCATGGATAAGATCCGCCGAGCGAGCAAGCGCCTGAAGCCGGAGGCGCGCCTGGAAGTACTTGAGTCTCTTGATGCCTTTCAGTTCCACAACGGCCACCTGGACTCCAAGCGCCCGCAATGACTCTACTTGGCGCGCTACAGGGGCCGCAGTTCCCGGCTGCTCGAGCGTCGGCATGGGAGCGGTGATCATCAAGACACGCATTACCTCTTCAACTCCTTTGCCCCAGGGTCGGATGGCACGTGCCCTTCTTGCACGTCTTGCACAGGGCACCTTTGGCCTGGGGATGCACGTCGTATGGTCATGCAGCCGCATCACGACCGGGGCGATGCGCGGCCGCCGCGTCAGCAACTCCAGTACGGCTTAGGTGCTATCCAGCGCCGCGATCAGCACCCGCTCTAGCAGCCGGCGCGACACCTGCCGGATTATCTGGTGCGCCCAGTCGGTCAGTGCCTTGTGCCGCAGGTCGTGCCCCACAAAGTAGCGTTCTAAGGGCGCCATATGCATAGATCCATCGATGATAACACTCCAAAATGGTGCGTGGCAAGATACGCCTCTCCGGCCGTGGCCGTAGAACCGTGAACACGAGGGGTAGTGCCGTCAATACACAAGCCTTTCTGGCCGGTAGGTCTGCCAGAGAAGCGTATCCTGCCTCGTCTATGACGTCGATCACATGGACTAAGTCGAGCCATTGGTCAAGTCCGGCCTCTAGCTCCTCAATCGGAGCGTTGACTGAATCTTAACCCAGGTCTTGACCGAACCTTAACGCGCCCGTGGTACGATGCTAAAGACAGTACTTGCCACGGTGCGCCCGTTCGCGCGCCAACGGTCGGCAGGAACGCAGTAGCGTCGGTATGACGGTGCCATACACCTAGCAATTGTGCGGCGCGGGCTATGTCGGTGTACCTGCTATGTGTTCGCTATACCCGATAAATGATGACAGTCGGCACCGAGGACTCGGGCGCGGCTCCTAAAGCTGAGCCGCGTTGTCCGGCTCTTGAGTGACACTGACCGCCGCTTGGCCTGTGCCCTCCTCCGATGCAGCGCAACTGGCGCGTGAGCGCGTGGTCGTCTGTGATGAAAATAGTGAGAGCGGTCGCTTCAGGTCACCAACAGCGGACGTGTTTGCCCCGAGCGAGGAGTTCAGATGTGCGGAATCGCCGGCATTGTTGATCCTGGCTTACCAGCCCATACCATCCCGCCCATCTTGCAGCGGATGACCGATACGCTGATTCATCGGGGACCCGACGACGAAGGGTTCTTTGTCGCGGCGGGGGTCGGGCTGGGTATGCGTCGCTTGAGCATTATCGACGTCGCGGGCGGACGCCAGCCCATTGCTACTGAAGACGGCCAGGTACAGGTCGTGTTCAACGGGGAGATCTACAACTACCCGCAGTTACGGGACGAACTCAGTCGGCGCGGACACAACTTTCGCACGTGCACCGATACCGAGGTGATCGCGCACTCTTACGAGCAAGTAGGGGTTGGTTGTCTTGCCAGCTTACGTGGCATGTTCGGGATCGCGTTGTGGGACCAACGGGCCCGCCGGTTGCTGCTGGCACGGGATCGCCTGGGAAAGAAACCGCTCTTCTATGCACAG
>Ga0209581_1003977_pt1 | contig 12258 bp, 13 predicted proteins | sample Coa_R2_FD_187160 | JGI IMG/M metagenome (GOLD analysis project Ga0209581, IMG submission 187160) | Surface soil microbial communities from Centralia Pennsylvania, which are recovering from an underground coalmine fire - Coalmine... | ecosystem: Environmental > Terrestrial > Soil > Unclassified ...
GCAGCGGGTATCGCCGTCGCGTGATAGTCGCAGGCTCAAGGCTCAACATGGTCCGCAGCGTGAGATAGCCAGGCCCAAGCTGGCGCTGCGCCATGGGCATGAACCAGTTCGTTGAGAAGAATTTGTCGCCGCCGCGCGGACTGGTCTGCTGCTGGTCGAGGATGAATGCGTTGGCATGGAACATCAGCATCCAGTCACCATGCATTCTCATCCACATCGGAACCGGCGTGGAATTCGGTTCCGCGCTGGTGCCGGAACCGGCGTGATGGATGATCTGTTGTGCGAACGTATGGTTTTCATGATGCATCAGGTCCATCATGTTCGGAGCACTTGAATTCGGCATAGACATCTCAGGCATAGACTGCTGGGCAGCAGCCACAGCGCTGCACAACAGCAGCGAAAAATACAGAATGCTTTTCACGCAAACTCCTAAGGGGGCTCAGATAAGACGCGCAACAGTCCTTTATCAGAACCGTTGCCTTTCATCAGAGGGAGTTGCTATCAGATGCGTAGTGGAGGTATGAATGAAGATCGCTTCAGGCCGAACGACATGGATGCGTCATGTATAGCTGAAATGCTGTTGAGCTCAGGCGAAGAAGCAAATACTGAAATGATGGCAGCTGCATGTGTTTGCAGCGACTGTACGACAGTGATGGCGAGAGCAGTCTCTTTTTGCGGGTAACCGCATTGGTGTGCGTTCGTGATCGAAGAAGTATCCGATTTGTGCTGCATCTTGTGAGCGCAGCATGCTGCCGTGTTGCTTACTGGAATGCAAACCATCTCGCAGAGGGTCGCCGACGTGATTCCTGCAATCAGGAACGCGATCATAGCAACAATCATGAGACGCTTGTGCATATAGCAATTCTACCTTTAATGGACCGCGATTTCGCCGCCTGCCGCCGGTTTGTTTTTGCGGAGCAGGAAGGCAAGCGGAATCATGATGAGCGACGCGCCGCAGAGAATGAAATACATATCCTGATAAGCCAGCGCGTGTGATTGCTGCTGAAGCAAGTTGTAAATCTGGCCCTGCGCCAGCTGGTCCGCATTAGCCGTGCCAGCGGTGCGGGAAAATACGCTGCTGAGAGCGTTTACCTGATTCTGCATATTCGGGTTGCTCGGAGTCAGGTTCTTGAGCATCTGGTTCTGATGGAACTGGCCCAGCTCCACGATGCCGGCATTGGTTAATGAAATGAGAATGCTGCCGCCGATATTACGGACAAAGTTGATAAGGCCGGAAATCTGGTTGTTCTTTTCCACCGGCATGCCAAAGTAAGCTGCCGTCGTGATGGAAATGAAAACAAATGGAATAGCAAAAACCTGGACGATTCTGAGCCATGACGCCATGCCGAAGCTGAGACCGAGATTGATGCGTACTGCTGTGAAGTAGTAAGAAACAGCAAAGCAGGCAAATCCGAACAGGATGATATTGCGCGCGGGAAAGCGACTGACGGCCTGTCCGGCAAGAGGCATCATGAAGAGCAGCACCACTCCTCCGGCAGAGAGCGACAGTCCTGCGATAGTTGCCGTGTAGCCAAGCTGCGCCTGTAGAAACTGCGGCTGCAAAACAGTGGTCGCATTGAGCAGGCCACCCGTAAAAAGCATGAGGAAGCAGCAGGTAGCGAAGTTGCGGTTCTTAAGCAGGCGCAGTTCCATGATCGGGTTCTTTGCAAACCATTCCCATATCAGCAGTGCCGCAAAAGAAATTACAAAAGCAATCGCAAAGAAGCGAATAAAGTCTGAGTTGAACCAGTCTTTCTCTTCGCCTTTGTCGAGAGTGATCTGCAATGCAGCCATGGAAATGACGAGCAGAGTAATACCGAATCCATCCACGTTGAGCAGTTTCTTGCGGTCAGCTCTGATCCACGGCGGATCATCGACCATGCGCTGCACCAGCACAAGCGCCAGAATTCCGACCGGGATGTTGATGTAAAAAATCCAGTGCCAGCTATAGTTGTCGGTAATCCATCCGCCAAGCGTCGGGCCAATGGACGGCGCTAGAATGGCGACGATGCCATAGAGAGCGAAGGCCAGTCCACGCTTTGCCGGCTCAAAGGAATCAGCCATGATGGCCTGCGCCATCGGTTGCAATCCGCCGCCGCCAAACCCCTGAACGACACGTGCTACAAGCAGGATTCCAAGCGTAGGAGCAACACCACAGAGAAAAGAACTTAGCGTAAAAACTGTAATGCAGAACATGAAGAACCGCTTGCGGCCCATCACGCTCGCTGCCCATCCACCCATGGGCAGCACAACAGCGTTTGAAACAAGATAGGCAGTCAGTACCCAGGTGCTTTCGTCCTGACTGGCTCCGAGGCTGCCAGCAATATGAGGCAGCGCGACGTTGGCAATGGAAGTATCGAGCACTTCCATAAATGCGGCCAGTGCGACGGTCGCGGCAATGGCCCAGGGATTGGCGCGCGGACGCCATCGCTCCTGCGCTATCAGTCTTGGTTCTCGCAGTGTTTCGGTTGCCGCCATCGTTGCGGAGAGACACCTTTCCTAAGATGGACACGAAAAGTCCGTGATTGCGGTTATTTATGTCTTCCTATAGATGCAGCTACACAACCCAACGACGCTAAGATGCGCTAATTTTATGCCTTTCGCAATAGCTTCATGGCGCCTGCGAAGAAGATTCTGCAGCATCGTTCACTGCCCAATAACTGGCGCGCGCGACAACGCGCGCGTTGTAATCGCTGTTGAGCTTTACCTGAATGGTGTGCAGACCGGGCGCGAGATCCGATGGATGGAAACTGAGAATGTACCGATTGCGTGCGTGACTGGCCATCTCATCGATTCTGTTCTGAAAAGTTTTTTCCTTGTTGAAAGATGCATACTCGCCGCCGCTCATCGTGGCGATTTCACGCGCCGCATTCTTGTGCATGGCTGCGAGGAGCATCATCAGCGGGGCCTTTACGTCGATAGATGAGCCGCCTGATGCGTTTCCTTTCGTCCAATCAGTGAGAGCGGCATTTGTTGGCGAAAACGTCAGGCTCAATACGAGAGTATTGCTGGTGCCGATGCGCTCGACCAGGTCCTGCGACTTAAAGTTTTTGCTGCCGTGATCGCGTGATTCGCTGATGAGCAGCAATACGCGACGATGATCGGGAGCGCGATGCTCCAGCAGATCGACGGAGTAGCCGACGGCATCGAAAATCGCAGCTCCACCATCTCCGGGCTGAAGCCGCTGCAGGTCTTCGGTGATATTGCTGGTGTCACGCGAGAAGCCTTCAAGGTATACAGGTTTTGAATCGAAGACAACCAGCGCGGCCTCCCCACGTCCGCCTGCGGTAAAGAGATCCAGCAGAGGCCCCAGCTTTGCGTATTTATCGAATTCAAGGCCGCTGGAGCGCCCACGCTGAATACAGACAACGAGCGAGACAGGCTGCGTATCGAGATCGTCATCCACATGGATGTTCTGCTTCACGCCGTTGTCTTCAAGCGTGAAATCTTTCTCAGTCAGTCCATAAACAACTTCACCACTTGCCTTTTCCACAAGCGTTGGAACCAGCACCACGCTTGTGTTGACACGGATGGTAGGAGGCGTTTGCTGGTCGGTTTGCTCTTGAGCCACGCAGACACACACAGCAGTGAAAAACAAATAGCCGTACAAACCGACGCGCCGTAAAGGGGCAGAGATCACTCTTCTATGACAACAAAAGCGCAGCATTACTGCAAAGCGGAGTGCTAAGGACGGCGGCGCGCATCCAAAGCATCACGCATGGCAAAGAAAACTGGCGTCGGCTGATACTCGACATCGAATGGCAGGCACCGCTGCTGCAGACCGTCGCTGCGGCGGTGCTGATGATTGAGCCATGTGTATTTGTCGGTAATGCCCCAGGTGAGGACTGCCTTCACATTGGGCTCAGCCAGCACAAGACTGAGGTAGTCGCCATAAAGCTTCGCTACAGCGTCATCACGCTCTGCCGCGGAGCCTGTGAGTTTGTGGTCAGAGACATCGAGCTCCGTAATGAACACCTGCATGTCCATTGCGCGAAGCTCGCGAATAAATTCCCGCAGTCCGGCGCCCGGAATGCCTTCTCCGGCAGTGAGATGGCTCTGAATGCCGACAGCGTGAATCGGAACATGCCGTGACTTCAGGCGCTTCACCAGAGCCAGCACCTGAGCGCGTTTCTGCTCCTGCTCCGGTGTGTCCAGCTCGATGCCATAGTCGTTATAGGTGAGCAGCACCTTTGCATCAGCTTTGTGTGCTGTGCGAAAGGCAATCTCGACATAATCAGGCCCCACCAAATCCAGCCACGGCGATTTGCGCAGACCATCCGGCCTGCCGTCCTTCACGTCGATGGCTTCATTCACCACATCCCAGGAGTGCAGCTTTCCCGCGAAGTGTCCGGCCACATGTTGAATGTGGGTAGTCAATATTTGACGTGCATTTTCGTGCGTGACCGTTGTCTGAAACCAGTCCGGCAGCGCCTCATGCCAGCAGAGATTGTGGCCACGCAGACCCTGGTCATGTGCGTTAGCAAAGGCGAGGATGGCGTCGGCTGGCGCGAAGTTATATTTGTCGGGCGCAGGACGCAGCGCGCGCCACTTCATAGCATTTTCTGCTACGAGCAGATTTGCCTGTTGCGCGACTGTATTCGCATAGGGAGTTTCGTCTGCCAGCTTTTCCGGGACAACAGCACATCCAACCAGTAATCCATGAGCTTGCGCATGGGCGCGCAATGAACGAGGGCCGCTAACGTTTTCTTCAGCAGCGGCTTTTATTGCAGACCACGGCAGAATGCCGGCTGCGACGACACAGAGAGATTGCCGCAGGAACTGACGACGCGTCGACGGTGTATCCATGATTTCGCAGCGATTATACCCGCTAAGCATTCTCAAAGAATTTATCGTTTGGGGGAAGAAAGCTTTTTATAGTCATCCATTTCGTTTGTCCACTTGAGAAAGCGCAGCAGGTGCCATTTCTCTGTCCAAAGAAAGCTCAGGACATCTTTTGACTGGAGCAATTCAGCTTTCTTTCCGGAATACGTTTCAATTCGCCACTTCAGATATTCGCTGCGCCAGGGCCGCAGACGATGGCCGCGAGTCGCATTCCAGATAAAGCGCAGAGAGGCGAACATTATGAAAATGATACAGGCATAGCATTCAGGACGCAGGTGCCACCTGATTTCTCGGCGCGAACTTTCTCCGGTAATAAGCAGTCGTTGCCGCAATGGCAGGAACGCCAATGCCTGTGGGCACAATCCAGATCCACCATGCATGATGCAGCAGCGGGCTGATGGTGACGACACTGAAAGCGGTCCATGCGGCGATATAGCTACCCAGCATTCCGCTGAGATGCGCGTACCACCAGAACATCTTTTCTTTCGGGCGATGCGTGAACGACCAGGCGGTGGAACCAGCCAGCCACATGCCGAGCAAGCCGAAGACCATTGCCGGAATACCCAGATTCTGCACCAGCGCGGGCCTGAATGCGCCAAGAAGTGCCAGCAACGCGCTCGCAATAAAGGTAAAGGCCGCGGCAAACCAGTCGAGAGCAGTCACAGTCTTTTCGCCTTTCCAGGCGGCCTTTTGGCCAAGCACGCGATAGCCCGTAAACGCAAAATAGAAACTGAAGATGGCCACGAGCGCCAGAAACAGGATGGGCCGATAGATGGCCATGACAAGAGCTGTGAAGGTCACAACAGCCATCGACCAGAAGTAGATTTTTCCCCAGCGCCGATGTGCTTTGCCGCCTTTTGCAGTGAGCAGTGCGAGCGGAGCCAGAGCAAAGGCCGACGCGCCCGCTCCAATATGGGCAATAAGAAATGCTTTCATCCAGAGTGGGTCGTGCATGACATAGCCTCCCGGTAGTTACTTTTTGTCCCTTAACTTCTTCAGAGTTTCTTGACTCCAGGCCAATTGCGCTTTCGCGATGTGCTCGCCGTAGCTCAGAGTGATTTCCCAGAAGGGACGTCCTGCATCCTGTTCATGTTCTTCCAGCAATCGCCTGCGAATGGCCGCATATTCCTCAAGCTGCTTCTTCCATATCCGGCGATGGGCTTCGATCTGAGCCCGGCTGGCCGCGGCAGGAACCCATTGGCCGAAGAACAGCTTCAACAAAAGCTCATTGCGCGGGACCTCCGGGCTGGCCGGTTGAGAGAGCCATTGCCTCAGCCGATCACGTCCGGCAGGCGTAAGCGAGTAGATGTTGCGGTCAGGCTTGCCCTTCTGCCGCTGCGTTTTCTTCGTTACCAGGCGCTGCTTTTCCAGGTGCTGGAGCGTGGGATAAATCTGCCCATAGCCTTCGCGCCAGAAGTGTCCGACCGACCATGCGATCAGCTGCCTGAGATCATAGCCGGACATGGGACCGAGGCTCAGTAATCCAAGCAGCGCAAGTTCGCTTTGGTTTACGCGCGCCATCTCAGCACCATCCTGCCGCAAGAACAGCTGCGAAAAAGACGATCTGCAGTACGGTTCGAACGAAGAGTCCCGGCACCTTGCGGCCTCCGATTGTGAGCCGGTATCGCGCCGCATATACGTTTGCCGGAAACATGGCTATCAAAAGTATGGCGAGACCGATAGATGCCGCTCTGGTAACGGGCGTCCAGAGCATGCCAACAACCCCTGCAAGTTCGGCCACTCCGGTGAGCGTGACCAGCATCTCAGGCCGCGAGAATGCTGGCGGCACCATACGAACCAGATCAGCGCGACGCTTGCCCCAGTGGGCTGAGGCCGTCAACAGAAACATAGCGGCTACAGCCACACGCAGACAGTGCCGCCATGCGCTGAAAAACTCAACGCCTGCCCAGCCCAGAAGACGGCAAACGAGAAAAGTTCCGGCAAGTACGAAGAATGGAATCATATCCCAGCTCCTAATACTACTATTTGATATATATCTTTTGGATATATATTCAAAAATTTTAATCTTCGCCGAAACCTTCACTGTTTAAGGCCAGCAACGGAAATAGTCTCCAAAGTTACTGCCGTTCAGCGCTAATCTTTTCGAGAGAGATATGGCGCCGCGGCCCCCTTCTGCTATGCTTCAGGATTAGCCGCATAGAATCGCGCGGCGGGCGTTTTGGGAGAAATCAACAGGTATGGCAAAAAGCGTTAATAAAGTCATTCTTCTTGGCAATGTGGGCAAAGACCCGGAGATCCGGGCCACTCCCGGCGGCACAATTGTGGCTAATTTTTCCATTGCGACAACAGAGCGCGCCAAAGACCAGAGCGGCAACTGGGCAGACAAGACGGAATGGCACAGTCTGGTGGCATTCGGCAGACTCGCCGAAATTATTCGTGATTATGTAAAGAAGGGCTCGAAGCTTTACATCGAAGGCAGCCTCAGGACAAGCTCCTGGGACGACAAAACCAGCGGCCAGAAGCGTTATAAAACTGAGATCGTCATCGGCGATATCTCCCTGCTCAGTGGACGCGGTGAAGGAGAAGGCGGAGGCAGTTATACCCGCTCCGGAAGCTCTACGTCTTACGATCAGCGCTCCTCGGCTCCGGCTGAAGACTACGGACAATCGGCTGAGATTACCGACGACGACATTCCCTTCTAAAAATGCTGCGCCAAGACTGACACAGCTCGCGTGGGCTCTATTCCCCACGCACAGTCTGCGTGCATGTGGATGTGGTTTCGCTTTGCCAGGATGGACCAGAGGCTGAAGCCGCATTCACACTCGCAGACGACGCGCTCTGACGATGCGACAAATAAAAACAAAGTCGCGATTACAGAACTGCAACCCCAAAAGACAATCCAGACAACATGGGCTTTGGCGGGGGTTTATGGTGACTGCTTCGTTTATGCGCCTGTTTGCTCATCGCGGCGATGCCGGCAGTGTAGGACAGAGTTGCAGCTTCTGAAACTGTGAGCAAAGGAGACGGAATCAGCGGTCGGGAGTCCGACCCGAAGAAAGCTCCGCCTCATTCTGCGATGCGGCCTGATCCAGAAAATGCTTTGCATCGTTGAGGCTGATATCTGTCGGAACCGCTTGGAAGCCGGAGCGCACTTCGTGATGATCTTTGCTCACGCTTTTAAACAGAATTACGCGTCCGGAAACATGCACATCCACCAGGTCTGTCTTCCAGCGGGTCGCGCTCACTTGCTGGCGATGAATCTGGAACTCGCCGCCCTTGTCCACGTAACCGAGAAGGCCGAACCCAAAATCAATGCGGTCTATGACAGTGCCGTGCATCGCCACAAATCGTTTCAAACGCTGATTGATCTCAATCGTTCCTGCCATTCCATGAAAAACGCGCGCCTCATAGGTTGGTGGAGTGAAAGCAGGGTTCGGATGAAAGCGGAATGTAATGATATCTCCGGAAGCCGGCCCCTCCTGCTCATACAGAAAAGCCTCCGGCATCAGTTTGATCAGCCGCTGCAATCGATCTTCATCCTGCTGATGGTCCTCGCGGTTCCTGGCGAGCGCTCCGGGATTGCTGATCAGATGGTTCAGCCTTTCCTGTTCCCTCCGGCTTTCTGCATCGGTCAGAGGTTTGCCATTCTCTTCAAGAACGCGAAACAGAGGTCCTTCTTTTGTTTCCACCTGTCGCTTAATGAAAGTGTTCTGACCGATTTTCTGCTCAATATCATAAGACCAGAAGCTGTCGCGCTGGCGATCGCGCATTTCGTTATAGGCAACATCTTTGATGAGTTGCTTCGTGTCCGGAGTGGTCTGTGCATGGGATGCAGGAACCAGCAGTAGGCCGCAGGCTGCGAGAAACACTATGGTCCGGGAAAATCGCATCATCATTTCCTCCAGTCTTAGATGCTGCGATTGTCCAATATCTTTCCCGGACGGCTTGTAAAAATCCCGCGACTTTCCCATGTAACTCAGTGAGCGTCCCAAATTGATAACCATGCTTGTTAAACTGATGCCATGTTAGATGAGCTTACGTTCCGCAAACATGCGGATGATGCGATTGAGTCTCTCAAAAAAAGCTTAATCGCCGCTGAAGAGGATGGCGACTTCGAAGCCGAAGAACATAATGGCGTGCTGAATATTGTTTTTGACGAGCCGCCGGCAAAATTCGTCATCACGCCCAATACTCCCGTACGCCAGATATGGATTTCGGCCCTCTCCACCAGCTTCAAACTCGACTGGTCAGAGGAAGCCAATGACTTCGTCCTGCCCAAAGACGGCACTCGCCTTAAGCCTCTGGTTGCTCGTCTCATCAACGAACACCTCGGGACCGACACAATCCTTCTGACCTAACCGGCATGGGAAAGACCCTCTCCGTCGCCATCATCACGAAAAATGAAGAAGCCAATCTGCCTCGAACCCTCCAAAGCGTTCGCTGGGCAGATGAGATCATCATCATCGATTCCGGCTCAACAGACAGAACGGCAGAGATCGCCCGAAGCTTCGGCGCAAAATTCGTTCAGAAAGATTGGCACGGATTTGGAAAGCAAAAGAACCTTGCGATAGAACACTGCGCCAGCGATTGGGTACTGTCTCTCGATGCCGATGAAGTGGTGAGCGAAGCGCTCGCGAAGGAAATCAAGGCATTGCTGAACACCACACCGGAAGTCGAAGCGTATTTCGTACCCCGGCAAAATTTATTTCTCGGCCGCTGGATCAAACACGGCGGCTACTATCCCGATCCCAAGCTGCGCCTCTTCCGCAAAGGCGCTGCATGGTTCGAAGAGCGCGCCGTGCATGAGACCATGCAATACTCCGGCCCAACGCGCACATTGCGCGGCAGCCTGATACACCATGCCTATCCCACGCTCGAAAACTACATCGAGCACATGAACCGCTACAGCACGCTCGGCGCGGAACAGGCTCTCGCCAAAAATAAAATCAGCCGCAGCTGGCCGGCATTTCTATGGAATGTCGTTCTCAATCCCGCAGCGACGTTTCTCTACAATTACTTCTTTCGTCTTGGGTTCCTCGATGGACGCGAAGGCCTGCTGCTGAACCTCTACCACTCCGCATATGTGAGCTGGAAATACGCCAAGGCATGGCAAATAAACTCCACGCTCCGAGCATAAACTCTCTCAACAACTACTCAGTCCGCAGAGCATGCATCGGTTCGGTGTTCGCAGCACGGCGCGCCGGCAGAACCGCCGCAATAAACGCAGCCGTCAGCAGCACCAGCGTCGTGATCACCAGAACAAGCGGATCGTACGCCTTGATGCCATAAAGAAAATTCGACATGGCTCGTCCGCCCAGAATTGTCGCCGGAATACCTATCGCCAGACCGATAGCCACCTGCAAAAAAGCGCCCTTCAGGACCAGCTTCAGCACCGCGGCGCGGTCCGCGCCCAGCGCCATGCGAATTCCAATTTCACTTGTGCGCCGCTCCACTGAGTACGCTGTTACGCCATAAAGCCCAATCGAGGCCAGCACCAGCGCAAGCAATCCAAACAGCGAGGTCAGTTGCACAATCATTGCCGACTGGTTAAAGTTGCCCCGCACCTGCTCGGCAAACGTCTGGAAATCGATCACTGTCAGGTTCGGATTCACCTGTGAAATCACGCGCCGCACCTGCGCTTCCAGCCCGGGCACATAGCCGCTCGTGCGCAGCTCAATGGCATTCATTTTTGAATGAGAAACACTCTCAAAAACCGCCATGTCCGGCTCTTCATATTTCACCCATTGCTGCGCAGGCAAAAAGAACATAGGCCGAATATGGCTTTCCGGCTGCCAGTATTGCGTGTCTTCTGTCACGCCAACAATTTCGTAATTCACAGCCGTTTTTAAATCGAGCCGGAAATGTTGGCCGATGGCGTTGCCATCTTTCAAAAACCTCTTCACAAATGTCCTGTTCACAACCGCCACCGCGCGCGTGGCCGACGTATCGGAGTCCGTGAATTCGCGCCCCTGAATCAGCTTCGTGCCAATCGTGTCAAAGTAACCGGCGCTCGCTCTCACCCAGGAAGAATTGTTCTCGCCGCTTCCCGGCGGAGGTGGCGCCTGACCAATGATGTAAACTCCGGTGCCCCAGTTATTGCCCTCCATCGGGCTGTAGAGCGAATACGCCACGCTCTTCATCCCCGGAATCGCAGCGAGCATATCGTGCAGCTGGCGATAAAACGCATCCATCTGCTCCGGCTTATAACCGGCCATCTGCGGATCAATGTGCAGGATGTATCGATTCGTTGTATCAAAGCCGAATTTCTGATTCTGCAGGTTGCGCAGGCTTTGCGTCAGCAGTCCCGCGGCGCACAACAGCACCAGCGAAACCGCAGCCTGCACCACCACCAGAGATTTCTGTGTAATCGAACTTCCCTGCCCGGTCGAACGGTTAGCTCCGCGCAGCGCCTCAATCGGATTAGCATGCGCCGTCATCCACGCTGGAGCCACTCCGAATAAAATGCCTGTCAGCAGTGACACCGCAAAAGCGAATCCCAGCACCGGCAGCGAAGGCGTCGCGTGAATCGGCACATACGTCTTCTGAAATGCAAGGTGCAGAATCAGCTTCGTTCCTCCATAGGCAAATGCCAGGCTGACAATGCCGCCCAGTATCGCCAGCACCACGCTCTCTGTAAGCGCCTGCCGCACCAGCCTCGTTCGTGGAGCGCCCAGCGCCGAGCGCACGGAAGTCTGCAGCCTCCGCGTCGCAGAGCGCACCAGCATTAGGTTGGCCAGATTTGCGCACGCAATCAGCAGCACAAACGAGGATATCCACATCAGCAGATGCAGCCCGTCCTGATACTCATCGCGCATGCGCTGCACTCCGCCGCCGCCCGGCGCAAGATGCAGCGTCTGTTTCGGAACAAGAAACTTGTCGCGTTCTTCCAGTTTGCTCACCGGGCTCAGCAGCCATTGCCGCAACTGCACCTGCATACGGGCTTCGATCTGTTTCTGGTTAGCGCCCGGTTTTATCCGCCCTATGATATTCAGCCAGTCCAGTTCCGGACGATCACGCACCGTCATCACGCCGTCAATTTGCGGCTCGCTCGAAATAGGAAACCAGAACGAAGCCGGATCGGCGGTAAGGCGCTCGCCATAATATCCCGGCGGCGTTATACCCACTAAGGTATAAGGCTGCCCGTTGATGATGAAGCTTGAACCCACCACCGACGGGTCCTGCCCAAACTTCTGCTGCCATGTGCGGTAACTCATTACCACAACCGGAGGAGCACCCTGCTGATCATCTGAGGACTGCAGCAGACGTCCGGCATAAGCCTTGATGCCGAATGTGTCGAATGCATTGCCCGAAACAATCTGGCTGATAAAGCTCTCCGCCGGATGATCGCTGCCCTGCCGGCGCACGCTGATCTGGTTCGCGCCCGCCTGGAACGCCGCCATCTGCGCGAACTCAGGATTGTTGTCGCGGAACATCTTGTACTGGTCATAAGAAAAG
>Ga0209581_1003986_pt1 | contig 12229 bp, 11 predicted proteins | sample Coa_R2_FD_187160 | JGI IMG/M metagenome (GOLD analysis project Ga0209581, IMG submission 187160) | Surface soil microbial communities from Centralia Pennsylvania, which are recovering from an underground coalmine fire - Coalmine... | ecosystem: Environmental > Terrestrial > Soil > Unclassified ...
CGGCAATCCAAGGACGCCGCGTTCCGCTCTGGAACGCGCCTCTGTTGCGATTCGAAACGCCGCGGGCGAGCGGCGCTCGGGCTTACTGCTCCCGGCCTTTGTGGCTGCCGCTATCCTGGGGCTGCTCCTCCCGCGGCAGCGCCGGGCCGCGCTCTTTCTACTGATGACGCTGGGGGTCGCATGGTTGCAAATGGCGCTCAACAAAGACACCGGCGGCGGAGCCCACCACGTCGCCTTATTGTGGCCGCTCCCGCATATGCTGATAGCTCTGGCCTTTGCGGGAATCGCAGACCGGCTGCCGCGGTGGGGAATGCTGGTCGTCGTAGGGTCCGTGGCGGCGATCTGCGGCGCCAGTGTGCTGGTGAGCAACCAGTATCTCTCCCAATTTGTGCGGTATGGCGCCGCGGGCGTGTGGACCGACGCGATTTTTCCGCTCTCCGACGCGGTTCGCAGAATGCAGAATGAAAACATCTTCGTCGCGGACTGGGGCATTTTCGACACGCTTGTGATGCTGGAGCAGGGAAAACCGCGGTTATGGGTGGGCAGCGAACCGCTTATGAAGCCCGAACCCACGGATTCCGACTTGGCGGCGATCCAGCGCATGCTGGAAGTTCCGGCGCCTGTCTTCATCTGTCACGCCAAGGGTCGGGAGGTGTTCCCGGACTCGACCGGACGCCTGGAGCGAGCGGCTCTGCGGCTTGGGTACCGCAAGCGGGTGGTCCGGACAATTTCGGACAGTAAGAGCCGGCCCGTGTTCGAAATCGTTCAATTTGAGAGGACGGCCGCAGCCGTCAGGAAACTGGCGTTTGGGGGGATGGCGGGTTAGCCGCCAGCCAGCGCTTTCGACAGCCGCTCATAGGTAGTTCGAAGATCCTCGGGCAGCACGCGCGTTTCGCCGATGACGCTCATAAAATTCGCATCGCCGCACCAGCGCGGAAGGATATGCATATGAATATGGCCTGCGACGCCCGCGCCGGCGCATTCACCGATATTCATACCGAGGTTGACCCCGTCCGGCCGGTACAAGGCCCGTAATTTCACCTCGAGCCGCTGCGTCAGACTCATCATTTCGGCCAGCGTGGCCGGCGCCGCGGCTTCGAGCGTCGCGACGTGCTCGTAGGGCGCCACCATCACATGCCCGTTGGTATACGGGAACGCATTCAGGATAATGAAGTTGCGTTGGCCGCGGAACACGATGAGGTTGTCCTCGTCGCGATTTGCCGCCGCCTTCTCGCAGAAGATGCACCCGCCCTGCGGGCTCGCCTTTTGGATGTAGTTATAGCGCCACGGAGTCCATAAGTGATCCATGCTGGTCGTGCGGAACGCGGTCTTATTGAACCGGCGTATTTTCAGCCGTGCCGGCCGGGGCCGGCGCAGGTCCGCTTTCGGCAGCGGCGGCGGGCTGCTGAGCGGCAGAGTGATTCACCAGATCCTTCAGTTCTTTGCTCGGTTTGAAATACGGAATGCGCTTGGATGGAACCTCGACGCGCGTACCGGTTTTCGGGTTGCGGCCGACTCTGGGCTGCCGCTGTCGCGTGCGGAAGCTCCCGAACCCGCGGATTTCAATCTTGTCACCGGCGCGCAATGAGCGAACGATGCTATCGAAAATGGCCTCCACGATCACCTCGGAATCCTTCCGGGTCATTTCCACGACTCGCGAGACCTCTTCGATCAACTCCGCCTTCGTCATTTGTTAATTTCTCCCTCTCATTTCCGACGGCTGTTTCAGGCAACTACCGCGATTCGCCCTTTCCGCGAATATTCATGACCTCTTCAATGGTCATGGTGGCGGCGGCAGCCTGGCGCTGGTAATCTTCCAGGCGCAGTTTTTCTTCGTCCTTCGCTAGGGCGCGGACGCTCAGGCCGATTTTCTTTTCGGCCTCGTTCATCTTTATGATTTTAAAATCAAATTCCTCGCCGATTGGCAACGCAGCCTCGTCTGGCTTACGGTCCGGGCGCTGCGGCGCTTCAGACCGGTGACAAAGGGCTTCCACTCCGGGCGCAAGCTCGACAAATACGCCGAAACTGGCGGCGCGGCATACGCGCCCCCGCACGATATCCCCCACGCTGTGCGAAGCGAAGAATGTCTCCCACGCGTCAGGCTGAAGCTGCTTGATCCCCAGAGAGAGGCGCCGGTTCGGCGCGTCAATATTCAGTATAACGGTCTGGACCATCTGTCCCTTTTTCAAAGCTTCCGACGGATGCTTGATGCGCTTAGTCCAGGAAATATCAGAGATATGGACCAAGCCATCGATGCCCTCCTCGATTTCGACAAAAGCGCCAAAGTCCGTCAGTTTCCGGACGCGTCCTTCCACCACTGAGCCAACGCTGTAGCGGTCTGCAACCGTGGTCCACGGATCCGGCTCGAGTTGCTTGATTCCGAGCGAGATGCGCCGCTCGCGGGGTTTGACCTCGAGCACTACAGCCTCCACCTGATCGCCCACCTTGACCACCTTGCTCGGATGTTTCATGCGGCGGCTCCAGGTCATTTCGGAAATATGGATCAAGCCTTCGACGCCGGGCTCCAGCTCCACGAACGCCCCGTAATCAGTAATGCTGACCACTCGCCCGACGACATGCAGTCCGCTCGGATACCGCTCCTCGACGGTGAGCCAGGGATCGGGCGCCAGTTGCTTCATTCCCAGCGAAATACGCTCTTTTTCGCGGTCAAATTTCAGAACCCGCACGGTTACCTGGTCGCCGACGTTCAGCATCTCGGAAGGGTGTGCGACGCGACCATACGACAGATCGCTCACGTGAAGCAGACCGTCGATACCGCCCAGATCGACGAATGCGCCGTAGTCAGTGAGATTCTTCACAGTTCCTGTGACGATCGCCCCTTCGTACAGATGCTCCAGCGCTGCACTCTTCCGCGCAATGACCTCCTCTTCAACGGCCAGTTTCCGGGATACGACGACATTGCCGCGCCTCCGATTGAGCTTGATGATCCGGACGGCGATGTCCTGGCCGAGCAGCGAGTCCGGGTTCGTCATCGGTCGAACGTCAATTTGCGAGCCCGGCATGAACGCCGGTACGCCGACATCCACATTCAGACCGCCCTTGGTGCGGCCAACTACGCGGCCCGAAATCAAGAGATTTTCCCGATGCGCCCGCTCCAGCGTTTCCCAGGCGCGGAGCCGGGCCGCGCGCTCATGCGAAAGCAGGATATAGCCTTCCGGCTGCGGCTTATGTCGATCAATGACGACGTCGATAATATCTTCAGGCTGAACGGTCACGCTTCCGTCCGGCAGCGTGACCTCCTCGATCGGAACCAGACCTTCGATCTTATATCCGAAATCGACGATCACTTCCTTCGGCGTAACCTTAACGACTCGACCTTGGAGCAATTCTCCTTCTGAGGGCGGCGCGAGATGGCTGTAGTCCTCGATCAGGTGTTCGTAATCGGAATCCTCGGCAGGTGCGGGCGTCTCGAAGTTCCGCTTTTCTGTATTGCTGGCCATACCACCGTGCTCCAACGGTACACCAACGATTTTCAGGCTTTGGGACGGAGCGCGCGCAACAGGACAGAGGCGTATGCCGCGCGGGTACAGGCGAGAGGTCTAAGGATTGGAACTGTGTTCACGAGCCTGTTTCGACCTGGGATTGCCGCCTTCCACCGACAAACCGTTGATAGATCAGTACTTCAGAACTATAGCGGACCTCCGGGGGGTTGTCAACCGCACCCTGGCGGCGTATTCTGCCCATCCATCAGAATACTCGAGAGCGAAGTCTTGAGCGCCGGCCGGGCGCTAGTCGCCGAGCAGCTTCCCATATGCATTCAGGCTGTTCACATTGTCACAAACGGCTTTAATGCCGGCCGTCAAAGGAATGGCGAGCAGCAGCCCGACGCCGCCCCACAGCGTTCCCCAGAACATGAGCGCGATCGTCACCACCAGCGGGTTCAGGTGCACGCGCGAGCCGACCATTTTCGGGTACAGCAGGTTCAGCGCGATCAAATGGAGCAAAGTCACCACCAGGGCGATGAGGATGTACGTGCCGGGCCGGTCGTATACCGCTAGCGCGGCCAGCACCGGCGGCAGGATCGCCAGGGGAACGCCGACGTACGGCACCAGGCTGAGAAAACCGCTGATGGGGCCTATGATGAACGCATACGGCAGGCGCATCATCACGAAGAATCCAGAACTCACGATCCCAAGCAGTACGCCCAGCAGAAAGTTGCCCAGCACGTAGGCTCGAACAATCTCGGCGACGCCCTCCCAGCTTTTGCCGGCGATCGGCCGGTCCGCCGCCGTAAACAGGTACAGGAAGCTGCGGCGCAAATGGTCCCGCCAGCTCAGCATGAAATACACCAGGAAGGGAATGAAAGAAGCCATCAGCGCGACGTTGTAAAAGGATTTCACATAGCCGTAGATGTACGAATAAATTGGCGTCGGATCGTGGTGGATGCGCACTTCCTGGATCGCGGGCGGCTGCGGCTCCGGCGGAGGCTGCGTCCCGCGAACCCGCCTTTTCAGCCGCGAGGGAGTGGCAACAGTCTGCACGCTCTCGGGCGGCGGTGTTTCGCGATATCGCTTCGGCACCAGGGTCTCATAAACGCCGCGCTCAAACTGATCAATGCGAACCGCAAACTGATCCACAATCTGGTTAATCCGCTCGCCATAGGCGGGCAGGTCCTCCAGCATCGCCGCCGCTTCGGTATACAGCCCCAAACCGATCAGATAAACAATCAACAGCGCGATGCTGCACACGAAAAAGCTTGCCAGCCCCCGGGGCAGCCGCAGTTTCATGAATACGCGCACCGCCGGATCGAGCAGAAATGCGGTGATAATCGCAATCGCCAGGGTGATGAAGAAAACGCGCCCAAAATACAGCAGGGCTATGACAACGCCGAGCGCGATGATATTCACGGCGCCGCCGTGGCGGGGACGATTGGTGGAAAGAGGTGGAGAAAGGACGGACACGGCGAACCCCGCTCTTGGCTGTTATCGGACAGTCTTTAGCCTTATGTTAGCTGACCGGCGACAGCCCTCACTCAAAGCGCTTCCAATTCCTCCTCCAGCAACTGCCGTTCGTACAGGTCCGCATAGTAGCCGCCGTTGGCGAGCAGTTCCTCGTGGGAGCCTTCCTCAACAATAGCGCCGTGCTCGAGCACGAAAATCCGGTCGGCGTTGCGGACCGTCGATACGCGATGCGAAATGAGAATCGTCGTCCGGTTCCGCATGAGGCCCGATAACGAAGACAGAATCCGTTCTTCCGTGACCGTATCCACACTCGATAGGGCGTCGTCCAAAATGAGAATCCGCGGATTCCGAAGAATGGCCCGCGCGATCGCCGTCCGTTGCTTTTGACCTCCGGAAAGCGTCAGACCGCGCTCGCCGACCATCGTTTTATAGCCGTCCGGAAAGCTTTCGATGTCCGGCGCAAGACCGGCGATCTCGGCGGCGCGGCGGATCTCCTCCTCGCTGGCGCCGCCGACGCCGAATGCGATGTTTTCACCGATCGTGGCGCTGAACAGAAATGTTTCCTGGGGCACGAATCCAATGTGACGCCGCAAGTCTGCGGGCGATAAATCTCTGAGGTCGGCGCCGTCCAGCGTAACGCTGCCCGAGGTGGGATCAAGCAATCTGGGGATGAGGCTTACCAGCGAACTTTTGCCGCTGCCGGTGTGGCCGACAATGGCGATCGTAGATCCGGCGGGAATGCGGAAATTGACGCCGTCGAGCGCAACCGTTCCGCCGGGATATTCCAGCGCGACGTCGTGAAATCCGATCTCGCCCGCTACCGTCTCCAGCGGCAATGGCCGCGGCGGGGCGGAAATCGTGGGCTGCGCTTCCAGCAGTTCACGGATCCGCTTCAGCGATGCGGTTCCGCGTTGCATCAGATTCACGACCCAACCCATCGCGATCATGGGCCAGACCAGCATGCCCATGTAGGTGTTAAACATCACGAAGCTGCCCAGCGTGATCCGTCCAGCGAGCAGCTGATAGCCGCCCACCCACAGCACGATGAGAAAGGTCACGCCGATCAGCGCCTGGAGTAGGGGCATGAACAGGCCGGAGAGCCGGGCCAAGCGGATATTCTGGGCGATATACTCCTGGTTCAAACGCTCGAAATGGCGCAATTCGGCCTGTTCCTGCACATAGGCGCGGATCACCCGAACTCCTGACAGATTTTCCTGAACGCGGCTGCTGATCTCGGAAAACATTTTCTGGATTGCTTCGAAGCGAGCGTGAATACGTTGGCCGAAAAAGACTACGGCGAAGCTGACCAGGGGCGCAGGAGCGAGCGATAAAAGCGTGAGCCGCCAATCGACGGCGAGCATCACCGAGACGGCCAACACAAGCGTGAACATCGTTTCGCACCAGTACATGACGCCAGGCCCCAGCATCATACGAACTGCGTTGAGGTCATTGGTGGCGCGCGCCATGATGTCGCCGGTTCGATACGAGCCGTAGAAGTCCCAGGAAAGCCGGACCAGGTTTGCAAACAGATCGTTGCGGAGATCGTACTCAATGTCGCGCGAGGCGCCGATCAGCACCACTCTCATCCAGTACTGGAATACGCCTTTGAGCATGGAGACGAGCACTAATGCCGCCGCCAACTCCAACACGATGCGCAATTGGAATCCGCTATTCAGCGAATCGATGCCGAAGCGAAGAATCACCGGCATGGCCGCGGCCAGAATGTCTTTGATCATGAGCGCGCCCATGCCCAGGGCGAAACCGCGGCGGTATTTCCAGAAGTAGGGGCGCAGAGTTGTTATCGCATGGCGCATCCGTTTACAGTCCCAGCCAGGTTGCGATGGTTTTGGTCCACTCGAAAAAAATTGCCTTCCGGCCTTCGCGCTGCTTCCACCATGCGCGCGGCGTGAACTCCGCCTCGGGCGCGGCGACTACCGACAACTGGATATCGCCCAGGCGTTTGCGGTAGGCGTTCCAGGCGCGCCGCGTGTGCGTCGCGCTGGTCACCAGGTCTATGCTTCGCACCTTGCGATTTTGCAGTTCGGCGACGATGACGTCCGCCTCACGCTCGGTCGACCGGCTATGGTTCGGAAGTCCGATGAACCACGAACGCGGAAATCCCTTGCGTTCCGTGTACGCAATGGCGTACTGATCCTCCGTGCAACCGTACTGGTTATCCGGACCGCTGACCAGAGCTTTCGGAGCGTAGCCGTCACGGATGAGTTCCGCAGCTTTGAGAATGCGGTTGCCGGACGGATCGCCCGCGAGCACAACGATGAGGTCGGCCTTGCGCGGCGGGTCAGCATGGATGAGAAATGTCGCCAAAGCGGGCAGCCACAGCCCGGCGCAGGCATACAGAGCAACAGCGGCCAGGAAGGCGCAGGAGAGCAGGACCGCGATGAGCCGGCCGCGCCTGAGCAAGGCTTATTTCTCGTCGGATGACTTCTTGGGGTCGATGTGACCAACCGTCTTGAGGCGCTGAAACATACGTTCCACTTCTTCCTCATCCTCAGGGCGCAGCAGATGGTATCGCGGCGAGGGCAACTGCTTGCGCTCGGAAACGAGGTTCAGCGCATCTCCCCAGAACTGCCGGTACGGAATGCCGTCAATCAACGCCTCGCGCGAATAGCGGCGAAGATGCCTGAGCAGACTGTTTGCTGAGTCCAGATCGCCAGGATAAATAAGCAGAATGCGCTCATCGTCTAGAAGCGTGACGTGCACCACCAATGGGGAAATCCACCCGGTCCGATCGAGGCGGCGGATCTGGTTCCACGGAATGATCCGTTTGTTGATTTTCAAATGGGTCTCGTGGATCTCGATGGGCGGCTGGAACGCGACAAACAGGACGAGTCCGGCGCTGACCAGAAACAGGAAGGCTGGCAGGAACGCGGGGGCCCAGCGGAACCCGCACCATGTTGAAAAGGCGGCGAGCCCTAACGCGATAAAGCCTGCCGAGAGGTAATGACGTGACGGCAAATAACGCGACACGGGCATGGCCACACTTCAAGCGTACCCCCGGTTTTCCGCGCCGTCAATTCACATATTGGGCCCCGCAAAAAGAGGGTCTCGAGACGCTTGAGGCGGATCGGAATTCCGTTCGCCGGCCGTTGCCAGCGCCGTCGGATGCCTCCGCTTCGCCTGGCGCGACGTTGCCCTCAACCCGCGACTATTCAGCATGGCGCGCTTGCTCCTATGCGCGAACGACGCGGGCGCGGCGGAGCATTCCGATCCCGATCCACAAATAGTCAACGGCGCTCCATAGCGTCGCAGCCGCCGTCGCGCCGATCATGGCCTGTTCCACCGCACGCGCAATTCGCTGCACGCTCGCAGGATGAAACACAATCGCATCCTCAAGCAGCAGCAGGATGCCCGTCACAATCTGAACCGCCGTGCTCAGCTTCCCCCATACGGTAGGCGGGAAATCGCGGACTGCGGTGAACAGGAATACCACGGCGATAAAAATCAGCATCACTGCGTCGCGGCCGAATACGATCGCGGTAAGCCACCATGGGACCGTTCTGTTGCAGGCGAGCGCAAAATAGACTCCGCTCAGCAGACACTTGTCGGCGATGGGATCCAGGTACGCGCCCGTCCGCGAACGGACCCCCAGCCGGCGGGCGAGAAAACCGTCCAGAGCGTCGGTCATCCCCGCGACGCCGAGCCAGATCAGCGCCCCCTGTGGATCGCCGTTGAGGATGGCCGAGAGCACCACGGGGACCAAACACAATCGCGCGAAGCTGATAGCGTTCGGGACGTGCCGGATCAAGAATCAGGATACCAGCGCGTCCACGACTCGCGACGCCAGCTGGTCGAAACTGAGGATCTCATAGAGTCTCGGATCGGACATGATTTTCGCAACAAGCGCCACGTGCATGGCGTGGCCGGCGCGCTCGGCGATCACGTGACCGAGGAGCGGACGCCCGATCAGCGCCAGATCGCCAATAAGATCGAGAGCCTTGTGGCGGCAGCACTCGTCCGGGAATCGCAGGCCGGAGGGATTCAGCACGCGGTGTGAGTTGAAGCACACGGCATTTTCCAGCGACGCGCCGCGAATCAATCCCATGTTGCGAAGCTGATCCAGGTCGCGCTCGAAGCCAAAGGTCCGGGCCGGAGCAATGTCGGATGCATAGCGCTCCGGCGTCACTTCGAGGTCGATGGATTGCCGCCCGACCAGAGGATGATCGAATTCGACTTCACAGGTAAGCACAAAACGTTCGGCCGGAAGGATCGTGATGCGCTTGCCCGCCGCTTCAATCAGCACGGGGCGCCGGATACGCAGATAGCGCTTGCGGCGGCGGTAGGTTTTCAATCCCGCCTCGCGCAGCAGTTCGACAAACGGCTGTCCGCTGCCATCAAGGATCGGGACCTCGAGATTGTCGATTTCAACGAAGACGTTATCGATGCCCATCGAATACAGCACACTCAAGAGGTGTTCTGTAGTGGAAATCAGCACGCCTTGGCGCATCAGACTGGTGGCGTAGCTGACGCGTGCGACATTTCTCCAACTTGCAGCGATGGCGAAATTTTCCAGATCCGTCCGTAAAAAGACGATGCCTGTCGACGGGGGAGCGGGGCGAAGGCGCATTCGTACCGCCGCGCCGCTGTGCAGTCCGATGCCTTCCGTCTCTACGATACGTTGAATTGTTGTCTCGAAACGCAACCGGCCTCCAAGGCTCTGCTTCCGCAGGATCGCCGTTTGAGAATCACTTCGACTTTCAGGCGAACGCCCAAAATAGCAATCCTCGCGCCCTTATGCTAAGCGTTGAAAGTACTACAATTTGGCTGAGCGGGGTGTGGCGAGATTACAACAGTATGCAAAGTCCCTCATGGCTGCGGCGTTGCGGTTCGGTGACACGCGACAGGCGCGCCGCGCGCCCATTCAGCGGCGTGGGCTCGAACATCTTCCATTGCGCTGCGTACGAAATTTTGACGCCGAGTCCGCCGGCGCCCAGTTCAGCCTTCTTCGGATGGCGACGAAATCGTTGCTATACTGGTATTTCGTCCTCCTGACGGGTCCCGTCCGAGGTGTGTGTGTTCTTCAGCGTACGCGAGCTAGAGTTGCGGAAGGCGCGATTTGATGTCAGCATTCCGCCGGGCGAACTGGAATTTTTTGAACAGAAGTTACGACAGACGAGTCCGCTTGAAGCGGACGGCACGGTGGAACTGCTGGCCAACACGGCCGGCGAGATCCGCGTTCGAGGTCATCTGAAAGTGACCATGGAGGCGGAGTGCGACCGTTGCCTTGAAACCGCCCGCTTTCCCCTGGAATCCGAATTCGATCTGTTCTACCGTCCGGATCTGGAGAACATCCATTCTGGCGAGGAGATCGCGATTGATGAGGGCGAAAGCCAGATTGGCTTTTATGAGGGCGGGGGCCTGGAGTTGAACGATATTCTGCGGGAGCATATACTGCTGTCTCTCCCGATGCAGCGCGTGTGCAGCGATGTGTGCAAAGGCATTTGTCCGGTCTGCGGCCAGAATCGCAATTACAGGGAGTGCCACTGCGAGGTCAAGGCCATGGACGATCGCTGGGCCGCCCTGAAGAACTTTCATCACAAGGATTGATCGATCGATGCCGAATCCCAAACGACGACACTCGAAAAGAAGGACCGCCGCCCGGCGGACTCATGACGCACTGCGGCGGCCTGGAATGTCCGAGTGCCCGAACTGTCACGAGCCGAAGCTGCCACACCGCGCGTGCACGCATTGTGGCCGGTACAAGGGCCGTGAAGTAATCGAAGTCGCCGAACAGTAGCCGCCGCCTTCTGACCTATGGTGACAATCGCCGTAGACGCGATGGGCGGCGATCACGCCCCCAAAGCGGAGGTCGAAGGCGCAATTCAGGCCGTGCGATCTCTTCCGGTCCGAGTGATTCTGGTCGGGCGGGAGGAGGTGGTGCGGCGCGAGTTGGATGAACATCCAGGCTGGCGCGAACTCCCCGTCGAAATCCGGCACGCGAGCGAGGTCGTCACAATGGATGACAGCGCAGCCCGCGCGGTGCGCAGCAAACGCGATTCCTCGATCCGGGTTGCGTCGCGGCTGGTGCGTGAGGGCGCCGCGCATGGCGTCGTTTCCGCAGGGAACACGGGCGCGGTGATGGCGACGGCGAAGCTGGTGCAAGGCATGGTGCCCGGCGTGGACCGGCCGGCGCTGGCCTCGGCCTTCCCGACAGTGAAGGGCAAACCCGTGGTGGTGGTGGACGTCGGCGCCAACGTGGACTGCCAGCCGCGCATGCTCGCCCAGTTCGCCGTTATGGGCGAAATTTATTCACGGGTGATTTTTCACACGCAGAATCCGCGCGTCGGACTGCTTTCAATCGGCGAAGAGGAACACAAAGGCAACGAGCTCACGCGCGCGGCGACGCCGTTGCTGAAGTCGCTCTCCATCAATTTTGTCGGGAACGTCGAAGGCCGCGACCTTTACACTGGCGAGACCGACGTCATCGTATGCGACGGCTTTGTGGGCAACGTCGCGTTGAAGGTCAGCGAAGGACTGGTGGATGTGATCAAACACATGCTCCAGGAGTCTTTAAAAGAGACGCTTACGCGGCAAATCGGCTATGTGCTCGCGCGCTCGGCCTTCGCTGATTTCAAAAAGCGAGTGGATTATTCCGAGTTCGGCGGCGCGCCCCTGCTCGGCGTGAAAGGCGTGTGCATTATCTGTCACGGACGCTCCAACCCAAAGGCGATCAAGAATGCGATCCGGGTGGCAGGCGAATTCGCGAGCGGACGGATTAACGAACGGATCGAAAGCGAACTGGCGCGCTGGTCAGCCGAGAGCGGGCTGGTCGCGCAGGCCTGAAGGGTTTTGTTATGTCTGGATGGATTGCGGCCGCAGCTGTACTGGCGGCCGCGCCCTTATTCGCGCAGAAGCTCGATCCGGTCCAGTGGACCCTGTCAGCCGGCCCCGGAAGGGTCGCGCCCGGCGGCCAGATTGTTTTGACGCTGACGGCCAGAATTGAGCCGGGCTGGCACATGTACTCGCCCAGCACGCCTCCCGGTGGACCCATTGGCGCCACCATCAAGCTCGCCGGCGGCTCAGCGATTGAGACATTCGCGGTCCACGAGCCACAGCCGGAAGCGCAGCGCGATCCCAACTTCGACAACATCGAAGTGCGGTGGTTTGAAAAAGAGGTCGCGTTCGCGTTGCCAGTGACTATCAAGCCGGACGCGGCGGCTGGGCCTGTGGATCTTACGGCGCGGGTTCGGTATCAGGCCTGCGACGCGCGGCAGTGTCTGCCCCCTCGAGAAAAAACTGCGGCGGCGACGATCACGATTGATCCATCCGGGCCTGCGCAAGCCGGCGCC
>Ga0209581_1003987_pt1 | contig 12228 bp, 13 predicted proteins | sample Coa_R2_FD_187160 | JGI IMG/M metagenome (GOLD analysis project Ga0209581, IMG submission 187160) | Surface soil microbial communities from Centralia Pennsylvania, which are recovering from an underground coalmine fire - Coalmine... | ecosystem: Environmental > Terrestrial > Soil > Unclassified ...
AACCGCGCGCCCAGCTCGACGAGGCGGGGTGGCGCGAATTGCGCCGCGCCTGCCCGCCGCGCCACGGCAACCCCGGCATCGATCTGCGGATTGCCGAACGGCTGCTCGCCGACCCCGCGCTCTATGCCGCGGCGCTGCGCCCGGCGGCCCGCACCAGCCTGGTGCGCGCCGAGTCGGGCGAGCCTTCCTTGACAGGCCCGGGCGCCGCGCTATCTTCCGGCAGACCCCGGAACTGAGCCGCGCGAGGCCCCGCCGATGGCCAAGACCAATACCGTCCTGATCAAGCTCGTCAGCAGCGCCGACACCGGCTATTTCTACGTCACCAAGAAGAACCCGCGGACCAAGACCAACAAGCTCGAGCTCAAGAAGTTCGACCCGGTCGCGCGCAAGCACGTCGTCTTCAAGGAAGCCAAGATCAAATAGCGGCCGCGCCCGGCGACGTCGGCCGCCTACGCGTCGCGCCGCACCGCGCGAAGCTTCCGTGCCGCTGCGGTAGCGGCGAACCGCTCAAGAACCTGGCGAAATAAGGCAGGCGGCAGAAAGCCGTAGGCGAAACGGTCCGGCTCCGCCGGAGAGATTGGCCGCAAATCCGGTCCGGGCCAGACGAAGCGATTGATCTCGCTGACGACGATCCAGGATCTCTCCTGATCGAGCCGCAGACGGCGCTTGACGACGGCAGGTATTTCGACGGCTTCCTCGGGCGGGTCGGGCATGCGGTGAGTGATTGGAACGACGGCAACAATCGTATCCCCCGCCTGCTTAACGGACAGCACGACCGCACACGGTCGGTCCTTGCCGCCTTCCTCGCGTCCCGCGTCAGCCTCCGAACTCCACAGATAGGCGTAGGAAATGACCAGACCCAGCTCCGGCGCGGGCAGCGGCACGCGCCTACGATTCCAGCTCGGCGTCGAGATGGTCGTGCCGCGGGTCCATCCTTCCGGCGGCGATCTGCGCCACTTCCGCGTCGCTCAAATCCTCGACCCGCACGACCTCGCGCGAGCGGCGGCGCAATTTGCGGTATTCTTCGGCGGAAATCATGACCAAACGCTCGCGCCCATTCCGCGTGATCGCCACCGGCTGGGTCAGCGCCTCGTCCTGATAGCGCCCGAAATGGCGCTGAAACTCGGCCGAAGTTACGGTCAGCATATCCGTATCTTCTCCAGGTTACGGATTATCGCTAACATACGCATTATCCCGGCATTCATCAAGCCGCTGGGCCTGGAGGCGCCGCGCCGGTTCAGGAGGCGATCGCGATCTCCAGCGGCATTGCCGGCGGCACGCGCAGCGGCGGTTCGGTGACCACCCGGTTGCGGCCGCCGTTCTTGGCGGCATAGAGCGCCTCGTCCGCCCGCTTCAGCAGGGTATCGACCGTCTCGCCGCCGTGCTCGGTCGCGGCGACGCCGATGCTGATCGTTACCGGCAGGGCGATGCCGCTGTCGCGCAGGAGAAACGGCTCGGCGGCGACGGCGTGGCGCAGCCGCTCGGCGGCGACGGCGGCCGCCGCCAGGTTGGTCTCCGGCATGACCACGACGAATTCCTCGCCGCCGAGCCGGGCGACGAGATCGACGCTGCGCACGCCGCGCAGCGTGCGCGCCGCCAGCTGCCGCAACACCTCGTCGCCGGCGGGATGGCCGTGCCGGTCGTTGACGCTCTTGAAGTGGTCGATGTCGAACATCATGACGGTGGCGTCGGGGCCGCCGTCGTTGATGCGGGCGACCAGCTCGTCCATATGGGCGAGCACGTAGCGCCGGTTGTAGAGCCCGGTCAGCTCGTCGGTCAGCGCCAGCGACAGGCTGCGGCGGTAGTTCTCGCGCAGGCGGTCGTGCAGCCGGCGGCGGCGGATCTGGGTGCGGGCGCGGGCGAGCAGCTCGTTGCGGTCGACCGGGCGGACCAGGTAGTCGTTGGCGCCGAGGTCGAGCCCTTTGGCGAGCAGCGGCAGATCGCCCTCGTTGGCGAGCAGCAGGATCGGCAGCTGCCGGTAGGCCTCGGTCGCGCGCCACTGCGACACCAGCCGCAGCGTGTCGCCGTCGGGCATCGACAGGCTGGCGATGACCAGTTCGACCGAGCCGTCGAGCGCGGCGGTCGCCTCGGCGCAGGTTTCGGCGCGGATCACCGAGCGGGCGATCGGCGCCAGCGTGTCGGCGAGCCGCGCGGCGGCAAAGCCGCGCTCTTCCAGCAGCATGATGCGGGCCGAGCCGACCTCCTCGGCGGCGCCCGCCTCCGCTTCGCGGCTGCCGAAGCGGCCGCAGATCTCCTCGCGCAGGCGCAGTTCCTCCATCATCCGCTTCAGGCGGACCAGCGAGCGCACCCGCGCGAACAGCGCGATGTCGTTGACCGGCTTGGTCAGGAAGTCGTCGGCCCCCGCCTCCAGCCCGCGCAGCCGGTCGGCGACGTCGGACAGCGCGGTCACCATGACCACCGGAATGTCGGTGGTGCGGGCATTCGCCTTGAGCCGCCGGCAGACCTCGAACCCGTCCATCCGCGGCATCATCACGTCGAGGAGGATGATGTCGGGCGGGTCGGCCTCGGCCAGCTCGAGCGCGCTGGGGCCGTTATACGCGGTCATCACCTCGAAATATTCGCTCGACAGCTTGGCTTCGAGCAGCTTGACGTTGAGCTCCACGTCGTCGACGACGAGCACCCGGGCAGTCATGGCAGTCCGTCCGCTCTGGGGGTTGCGCGAAGCCGGCTCACGACAGGAAGCGCTCGACGGTGCGCAGGAAGCCAAGCACCGAGATCGGCTTGGCGATATAGGCCTCGCAGCCGCCTTCGCGAATCTTCTCTTCGTCGCCTTTCATCGCGAACGCGGTTACCGCGACCACCGGAATGGCGCGCAGTTCCGCATCTTCTTTCAGCCATTTGGTGACTTCGAGGCCGGAAATCTCGGGGAGCTGAATGTCCATCAGGATGAGGTCGGGACGATGCTGGCGCGCCATCTTGAGCGCCTCGATGCCGTCCTTGGTCCGCAGCGTGCTGTAGCCGTGCGCCTCGAGCAGATCGTTGAACAGCTTCATATTGAGCTCGTTGTCTTCGACGATCAGCACCTTCTTGGCAGACGGCGGATCGGATGCGCGGGCCTCGTTGAGCGTGTGAAGCGTCATTCTCGCCTAGCCCCGGTATGCGGCGGGTTGCATTTCCCTCGCAGCGTTCTAGCGCCGATCCGCTTAAGATTTGGTAACCGCGGCGCGGCTTGCCGGACCGGGCCGGCCATGTAACCCTGGCGGGAACGAAGGCGGGGAACCGGATGGCCGGCGGCTTTCGCATCGGCATCGACCTCGGCGGCAGCAAGATCGAAGCGGCCCTGATCGACCGCGGCGGCGGGCTGAGCCGGCGCCGCCGCGTGCCGACCCCGGCGGGCGATTATGCCGGCACGATCGCGGCGATCACCGGGCTGGTCGCGGCGATCGAAAGCGAGGCCGGGATCCGCGCCACGGTCGGCATCGGCATTCCCGGCACGATCGCCGAAAACGGCCTCGTCAAGAACGCCAATTCGACCTGGCTGATCGGCCGGCCGCTCGCCCGCGACGTCGCCGCAGCGCTCGGCCGCGAGGCGCGATTCGCCAACGACGCCAACTGCTTCGCCTTGTCGGAGGCGGCCGACGGCGCGGCCGCCGGGTACCGCAGCGTGTTCGGCGTCATCCTCGGCACCGGGGTCGGCGGCGGCATCGTCATCGACGGGCGCCTCGTCGTCGGCGCCAACGGGATTGCCGGCGAGTGGGGCCACAATCCCCTGCCCTGGCCGGTTCCCGGGGAGCGCCCGGGCCCGCCCTGCTATTGCGGGCGCAGCGGCTGCATCGAGACCTTCCTCTCCGGCCCCGGCCTCGCCGCCGACCACGGCACCGGGCTCGGCGCCGCCGAGATCGCGGCCGCCGCGGCGGCGGGCGATTCCGCCTGCCGCGCCAGCCTCGACCGCTATGCCGAGCGGCTCGCCCGCGCCCTGGCGCATGTCGTCAACCTCCTCGATCCCGAGGCGATCGTGCTCGGCGGCGGGCTCTCCGGCATCGCCATGCTCTACGAGGCGGTGCCGCTTCTGTGGCGGCCGTTCGTCTTTTCCGACACGGTGGCGACACGCCTGTTGCCGCCGCGGCACGGCGCATCGAGCGGGGTGCGCGGCGCCGCCTGGCTGTGGCGGCCGGAGGAAGCGGAATGAGCGTGCTGTGCCGCGACTGCGGCGCGCTCGCCGCCGCGTCCGACCCGCCGCGGCGCTGCGGCGGATGCGGCTCGCCGCGGCTGGTCGCACACGACGAGCTGGCCGAGCTCGGCGTCGCCCATATCGATTGCGACGCGTTCTACGCCACGGTCGAAAAGCGCGACCGGCCGGAGCTGGCCGACAGCCCGGTCATCGTCGGCGGCGGCCAGCGCGGCGTCGTGCTCGCCTGCTGCTATGTCGCGCGCATCTACGGGGTGCGCTCGGCTATGCCGATGTTCCAGGCTCTGGCCGCCTGCCCGCACGCCGTCGTCATCCGCCCCGACATGGCGAAATACCGCGAGGTCGGCCGCGCCGTCCGCGCCGAGATGCTGCGGCTGACCCCGCTGGTCGAGCCGCTGTCGATCGACGAGGCGTTTCTCGACCTCTCCGGCACTGCCGGGCTGCACGGCGCCGCCCCGGCGCAGCTTCTCGCCGCGCTGGCGCGGCGGATCGAGGCGGTGCACGGCGTCACCGTGTCGATCGGCCTCAGCTACAACAAGTTCCTCGCCAAGATCGCCTCAGACCTCGACAAGCCGCGCGGCTTCGCGGTGATCGGCCGGGCCGAGGCACCGGGGTTTCTCGCCGACAAGCCGGTCGGCCTGCTGTGGGGGGTCGGCGCGGCGATGCAGCGCCGCCTCGCCGCCGACGGCATCACCGTGATCGGCCAGCTCCGCGCCCGCGACCCGCGCGAGCTGGCCGCCCGCTACGGCAAGATGGGGCTGCGCCTCGCCCGGCTCGCTCGCGCCGAGGACGATCGCGCGGTCGAGCCCGAATCGATCCCGCGCTCGATCTCGGCCGAGACCACCTTTGCCCGCGACGAGAGCGATGCCGGCGCGCTCGGCCGGCGGCTCTGGCCGCTCTGCGAGAAGGTTGCCGCCCGCCTGAAGCAAGGCGGGCTCGCCGCCGGCACGGTGACGCTCAAGCTGAAAACCGCCGATTTCCGCATCCGCACCCGCTCGCGCCGGCTCGCCGCGCCGACCCAGCTCGCCGAGGCGCTGTTCCGCACCGGCGAGCGGCTGCTCGCCGGCGAGGCCGACGGCGCGACGCGGTTCCGCCTGATCGGCATCGGCGCCGACCGGCTCGCCGATGCCGGCGCCGCCGATCTGCCGACGCTGTTCGACGCGGACGGCCGCCCGCGCCGCCTGGCCGAGGCGATCGACGACATCCGCGGGCGCCACGGCGCCGCATCGCTGCGCCTCGGCCGCGGCCTCGGCGGCGGCTGACTCAGCGGCCGATGCCGAGCCCCCAGCAGCGCTGGAACGCCGCGAGGTCGCCGGCGGCGAAGCGGGCCGAGCACTGCGGGTAGTGCTCGGGCCAAGCCCGGGCGAGAAACTGCACCTGCTGCTCGGGCGGAACGCAGCCGCCGGTGCCCGCCTCGCGATGCAGCTCGCGGCGGAGCTGCCGGGTCACCCCGAACAGCCCGTCGCCCATCCATGAGGTCGCGCACGGGTCGAGCTGTTCGCCGCTCTGGCTGTGCGCATAGGTGGTGATCGCATGCGCCTGCGGCTCGGCGAACCCGGCCGCCAGCAGCAGCGCCACCAGGCTTGGCGCGGTCATCCTTCGCTTAGAGTCGCGGCGCGCGACGCGCGAGCAGGCCGAAGATCAAGGTGATTAAGAAGATCACCAGAAACAGGAAGAACAGAATTTTTGCGATCCCGGCAGCGGCCGTTGCCACCCCGCCGAAGCCCAATACTGCGGCCACGATGGCAACGATAAAAAAGATCAGGGCCCAATACAGCATTTCGTCCCCACTTAAACGTGATCGGGCAATCCACGGGCGTGCCGGGAATTGTTCCCCCACAACGCGCGGGGGCGGAGCTTGGTTCCGGAGATACTACGGACGGCCGGAGCGGCTATCCCAAAGATCGCGGCGCCGGCGCGGCGCCGTCAGCACTGCGGCTTCTGGACCTTTTCGATGCTGTCGAGCGTCGCGCGGATCGCGTACTCGCCGTAATCGATCAGCATGTCGCGCGACACGCCGTTGTCGAGCAGCAGCATGGCGAGCTCGTAATCGGGCTTTTCGACGTTCTCGTCGGCGGGAAAGAAGGCCAGCCGGACATGCCAGCCCGGCCGCTGCAGCAGCGGGCTCATCTGCGATTTTGCCGGGTCGGGTTTGGCCTTGGGTCCGATCACCGCCGAGACCAGCACCGCGCCCTCCTCGGTGGCGCCGTCGAACACCTTGCGGGTGATGAAATTGTCGCCCGCCTGGCCGTGCTCGATGAGCTGGATCGTGTGCGCGCTGGGAAACAGGGTCCCGGCGGGCAAGGTCATCGTCTGTTCCTTCGGCAGCTCGAATTTCGCCGTGCCGCCCTTGCCGCGGCCGGCGAGATTGGCTTCGCCGCGGATTTCCTGATCGACCTTGCCGTTGCGCAATTCGCGCTGATTGAAGCGGTAGCGCAGCCCGTCCTTCGACTCCCAGGTGACGAAATTGGAAAGGATTTCGACATCCTGCGCTTCCGCGTAGCTCATCGTCAGGCGATAGCGCTGCTCGACGGTCCAGCCGTCGCAGGTCTCGCCCCATTGGTAGGCCATCGTGCCCTGCGCCGCGGTCACCCCGGAATCGGTGCGCGACGATGCCAGGCTCATCGTATAGAGCGCGCGGTGCGGCGCGATCTCGGCGGCGGGCGCGGCGCCGGCGGCGAGGCAGAGCGCGGCGGCGAGGGCAAGGCGCGTATGCTTCATCGTGTCCCCCGCGGCGGCAGGTCGAGCCGGATATGCAATTCGCGCAGGCGCTCGGGCGGGATCGGCGCCGGCGCCCCCATCATCAGGTCGCGCGCCTGCTGGTTCATCGGAAAGGCGATGACCTCGCGCAGGTTCGGCGTGTCGGCGAGCAGCCGCACGATGCGGTCGATACCCGGCGCCAGCCCGCCATGCGGCGGCGCGCCGTAGCGGAACGCGTTGTAAAGCCCGCCGAAGCGGGCCTCGACATCGGCGGCGGAATAGCCGGCGATGGCAAAGGCCTTGACCATGATATCGGGCCGGTGGTTGCGGATCGCGCCCGAGGCCAGTTCGATGCCGTTGCAGACGATGTCGTACTGCAGCGCGGTCAGCGACAGCGGGTCGGCGCTGTCCAGCTCGTCGAGCGTCGCGTTCGGCATCGAGAACGGGTTGTGGCTGAAGTCGATCCGGCCGGTCTCCTCGTTGCGCTCGTACATCGGAAAATCGGTGATCCAGCAGAACTCGAAGGCGCGCTCGCGGGTCAGCCCCAGCTCGCTGCCGATCCGCAGCCGCGCCGCGCCGGCGAACGGGCCGGACGCGGCCGGCACGCCGCAGACGAAGAACACCGCATCGCCGTCCTTGAGGCCGAGTTCGGCGCGCAGCGCGGCGCAGCGCTCCGCCCCGATATTGTTGGCGATCGGCCCGGCGCCCTCGCCGTCGCGGAAGAAGATGTAGCCGAGCCCGGGCTGGCCCTCGCCCTGGGCCCAGGCGTTCATGCGGTCGCAAAAGGCGCGGTTGCCGCCGCCCGGCGCCGGGATCGCCCGCACCCGGACCGCCGGGTCGGCGGCGATCATGGTGGCGAAGACGCGAAAGCCGGAGCCGCGGAAATGCTCGGTCACGTCGCGGATCACCAGCGGATTGCGCAAATCCGGCTTGTCGCTGGCGTAGTTCAGCATCGCCTCGGCATAGGGGATGCGGCGGAACGGCATCGGGCTCACCGGACGGCCGCCGCCGAACTCCTCGAAGACGCCGAACAGCACCGGCTCGACCGCGGCGAAGACGTCCTCCTGGGTGACGAACGACATCTCCAGGTCGAGCTGGTAGAACTCGCCGGGGGCGCGGTCGGCGCGGCTCGCCTCGTCGCGAAAGCACGGCGCGATCTGAAAGTAGCGGTCGAACCCGGCGACCATCAGCAGCTGCTTGAACTGCTGCGGCGCCTGCGGCAGCGCATAGAACTCGCCGGGATGCAGCCGGCTCGGCACCACGTAGGGGCGCGCCCCTTCCGGCGAATCGGCGGTCAGGATCGGGGTCTGGAACTCGGTGAAGCCTTGCGCCTGCATGCGCCGGCGGATCGAGGCGATGACGTTGGCGCGCAGCATGATGTTGGCGTGCATGCGCTCGCGCCGCAGGTCGAGATAGCGGTAGGTCAGGCGCAGATCCTCGGCGGTCTCGGCCTCGCTGTTGACCGGAAACGGCAGGGGCTCGGCGGCCGACTGGACCTGAAGCTCGGCGATGACCAGCTCGACCTCGCCGGTGGCGAGGTTGGGGTTGACGGTGTCGGCCGACCGCGCCGTGACCTTGCCGGTCACGGTGACGACGGTTTCGAGGCGCAGCGCGTCGGCCGCGGCGAACAGCGGCGAGGAGATGTCGATGACGCACTGGGTCACGCCATAATGGTCGCGCAGGTCGATGAACAGGAGCTGGCCGTGATCCCGCTTGCGGTGCACCCAGCCCGACAGCCGGGCGGTCTGTCCGGCGTCGGCGAGGCGCAGCGCGCCGCAAGTATGGCTGCGATAGGCGTGCATGTGTCGGCGACCTGCGGGGCTTGGCAAAAGCGCGGCGAAGACGGCACGGAACGTGCGCGCTTGTCAAGCCGAGCCCGGCGCCTAATGTGACGATATCGCCCGCCGAACAGGAGCCGAAGATGCCCGAGCCTGCCCTTGCCGCGCTGTCGCCCCGCGCCCGCGCCGAACGGTTCTGCCGGCAATACGGTCTCGGCGCACCGATCCTGATGGCGCCGATGGCGGGCAACTGCCCGTTCGCGCTCGCCGCCGCGGTGGCCAATGCCGGCGGGCTCGGCGGCCTCGGAGCGCTGACCACCCCGCCCGCCGGGATCGCCGCCTGGGTCGACGGGTTCCGCAGCCTGAGCAACGGCGGGTTCCAGATCAACCTGTGGGTTCCCGATCCGCCGCCGGTGCGCGACGCGGCGCACGAGGCGCGGGTGCGCGCGTTTCTCGGACAGTGGGGACCGCCGGTCCCGGCCGAGGCGGGCGACGCGGCGCCGCTCGACTTCGCAGCGCAATGCGAGGCGCTGCTCGCCGCCGGGCCGCGCATCGTGTCGTCGATCATGGGGCTGTTCCCGGCCGATTTCGTCGCCGCGCTGAAACGGCGCGGCATCGCCTGGTTCGCCTGCGCGACCACCCTGGCCGAAGCGCGCCAGGCCGAGGCGGCGGGCGCCGATGCGATCGTCGCCCAGGGCGCCGAGGCGGGCGGGCATCGCGGCGCCTTCGACGGCGACGCCGCCGAGCGCCAGTCGATCGGGCTGTTCGCGCTGCTGCCGCACCTTGCCGACCACATCTCGGTGCCGCTGATCGCCAGCGGCGGCATCGCCGACGGGCGCGGCGTCGCCGCGGCACTGACCCTCGGCGCCAGCGCGGTGCAGATCGGCACCGCGCTGCTGCGCGCCCCCGAGGCCAACACCAACCCGGCCTGGGCCGAGGCGCTGGCCGGCCTGCCGCCCGAGGCGACGGTACCGACGCGTGCCTTTTCCGGCCGGCTCGGCCGCGCTATCGCCACCGATTACGTGCGCGCCGCCGCCGATCCCGCCAATCCGCAGCCGGCGCCCTATCCGGTGCAGCGCGGCCTGACCGCGGCGATGCGCGAGGCCGCCGCCAAGGCCGGCGACGTCCAGCGCATGCAGGCCTGGGCCGGGCAGTCGGCCGCGCTGGCGCGGGCCGAACCCGCCGGCGCCATCGTCACCCGGCTGTGGAGCGAGGCCCAGGCGCTGCTGGGCGGCGGGCCGGCCGCATGAGCCTGGTCACCGACAGCGCCGCGCTTGCCGCCTTCTGCGCGCGTCAGGCCGGCGCGGGGTTCATCGCCGTCGACACCGAATTCATGCGCGAGCGCACCTATTGGCCGATCCTGTGCCTGGTGCAGATCGCCGGCCCGGACGAGGCGGCGGCGATCGACGCGCTGGCCCCCGGCATCGACCTCAAGCCGCTGATCGCGCTGATGAACGACGCCTCGCTGCTCAAGGTGTTTCACGCCGCCCGCCAGGACCTCGAAATCTTCTGCCAGCTTTCCGGCGAGGTGCCGCATCCGGTGTTCGACACCCAGATCGCCGCGATGGTCTGCGGCTTCGGCGATTCGGTCAGCTACGAAACCCTGGTCCGGCGGCTCGCCGGCGCCAGCCTCGATAAGGCGTCGCGCTTTACCGACTGGTCGCACCGCCCGCTGACCCAGCGGCAGATCGACTATGCGCTCGCCGATGTCGTGCACCTGCGCACGGTCTACGACCGGCTGCAGCAGCGCCTGGCGCAGAACGGCCGGGCGAGCTGGTTTGCCGAGGAGATGGCGGCGCTGGTCGACCCGGCGATCTACCGCGCCGATCCCGCCGAGGCGTGGCGCCGGTTTCGCCTGCGCGGCCGCACCGACCGGCGTTTTCTCGGCGTCTTGCAGGCGCTGGCGGCGTGGCGCGAACGCACCGCGCAACAGCGCGATCTGCCGCGCGGGCGGGTGCTGCGCGACGAGGCGGTGATCGAGATCGCCGCGCATGCGCCGCGCACGGTCGAGGCGCTGGCCCGCACCCGCGGGCTGCAGAACGGCGTCGCCGAAGGCCGGCTCGGCCCCGAAATCCTCGAGGCCGTCGCCTACGGCCTCGCCCACCCGGCGCCGCCCGATCTGCTGCCGGAGAAGGCCGAGACGCCGCCCGGGCTCGGCCCGCTGATCGAGCTGCTGCGGGTCTTGCTGAAGCAGCGCTGCGAGGATTTCGGCGTCGCCCAGAAGCTCGTTGCCTCGGCCGAAGACATCGAGGCCATCGCCGCCGACGACGACGCCGAGGTGCCCGCCCTGACCGGCTGGCGGCGCGAGATTTTCGGCGAGGACGCGCTGGCGCTGAAGCACGGCAAGCTGGCCCTGACCGCCGGGCGCAACCGCATCGAGCTGGTGCCGCTCGCCGGCGCCGGCGACGTAACCGGATGATCCGCGCCACGCCGGCCACCTCGGCGGAACCATTCAACGCGGAGGACGCGAAGAAGACGCGGAGGACGCGAAGGCACCGAGTCGGCGCCGCGTCCTCTGCGTCTCCTCTGCGTCCTTCGCGCTACAGCGTTTTCTTGTCAGGCCGGGACCGGGCTGCGGCTGCGCCGGCGGCGGGTCCGCGCCGGCAGCCCGAGGGCGCGGCCGAGCGCGTCGAGGCGGCGCTGCACCGCCTCGCCGAGGAACAGGCTGCCGGACGGCGGGATGTCGAGGACCAGGCCGTCGCCGTCGCGCACCAGGCGGACCTCGGCGAGCAGGTCGAGGGCGCCGCCGCACAGCGTGTAGGCGAGGCGCAGCGCGAGGCCGAGAACGCGCGCCTCGGCCGCCTCGCGCTCGCCGATCAGCGGCCGGGTCGCGGCCCGCGCCGGATCGTCCGGCGCCCCGCCGTAGCGGGCATGCAGCACCGAGGCGATGAACACCCGCTCGGCATGGCCGAGCGCCGCCGCGGGCATGCGCAGGCTGCGGGTGAAGGCGTGCTCGGCCCGGTAATCGGGATGCTCGGTCCAGGCGATGTCGCTGAGCCAGCAGGCGGCGCGGTGCAGCCGGCGGCCCGCCGGCGACAGGCCGGGAAACAGCGGCGCTGTCCAGGCCTGCAGCAACTCGCCGTCGCTGCGCGAGCGGCTGTGCTCGGTGGCCATGCCGATGCACGCGGCGAGCAGCGGGTCGCCGCGGTCCTCCGGCGGCAGCCGGCCGTAGGCGTAGCCCTCGCGCAGGCCGAAGGCCGAGAAGATCACCCGTTCCGGCCGCCCGACCGCCAGCAGCCGGCGCAGGATCATCGCCGCCAGCGGCACCACTTCGAGGCGCTTGCGGTTGATCGTCGTGATCCGTTCGAGCGACCGCCGCGACAGCCGCGAGACGAGGTCGCAGAATGCCTCCGCCTGGGGCCGGGCGATCGTGTAGTGGTGGATGATGTGGAGCGGGTAGTGCGCCTGCTCCATGTGCAGCCGGGCGATCGCGCGCCAGGCGCCGCCGACCAGATAGAGGCTGCGGCCGGCGGCCTCGCGCAGCACCGCAGCCTCGGCGGCGGCGCGGTCGATCGCCTCGGCGATGGCGCGCTGGTTGTCGCCGAAGCGGGCGAGGCGCAGCGGCCCGAGCGGCAGGGTGACGCCGGTGCCGATCGGCGC
>Ga0209581_1003991_pt1 | contig 12222 bp, 11 predicted proteins | sample Coa_R2_FD_187160 | JGI IMG/M metagenome (GOLD analysis project Ga0209581, IMG submission 187160) | Surface soil microbial communities from Centralia Pennsylvania, which are recovering from an underground coalmine fire - Coalmine... | ecosystem: Environmental > Terrestrial > Soil > Unclassified ...
TAAGACCCTTCCGAACCAGAGGACATTATCCGTTATAAAAAGCCCCCCACGCCTTAGCCTCTTATAAGCCCTATCCACGACCAGGGGGTAGTATTCTTTATCAATATCGTTGAAAATAATATCAAACCCTCCATCGGTTTCCTCCAGGATTTCGAGCGCATCCCCAACGTGGATTTGTACGATTCTATCAATTCCACCGCGCCTAAAGAAATCGCGGGCTAATTGAGCATTCCTCTGTGAAATCTCCGTAAAGACTACCTCTCCGTCGTCTCCTGCGGCCTTGGCGAACCAGTAAGCCGAGTAGCCAAACCCTGAGCCCATCTCGAAGACCCGCTTTGCCCCTATCATTATTGCAATCTGATAGAGGAGTCTTCCGACAATAGGTCCGATTATTGGAAATCCCCTTTCATCCCCCAATTTTTCCATCTCTTTTAGGACATCATCTTCAACCGGGATGAGGTTTTTTATATATTCTTCAATATCGGGGTTTATGATATAGGTCTCGGTTTCGATTCTTTTCATTTGCGCTCAAACCTGAGTCATCAATTTATATACGTAATTATTCGATTGTCATTGCGAGCACATTCGCTTCACTCAGTGTAAACTCCGCGAAGCAACCCTCTGCATTTGTCATTGCGAACGAAGTGAAGCAATCCCCTTTGAGATTGCTTCGTCATTTCATTCCTCACAATGACATTACACTCATTTATTAAACCTGACGTATGTCTCTTCAAAACCTCCGCGCTTGTTCTCTATCCTTGCCATGACAAAGAGGAGGTCTGAGAGGCGGTTTATGTATGCAATCACGTTTTCATTCACCTCTGACTCCTCCATGAGTTTCACGACTCTCCTCTCAGCCCTCCTTGAGACGGCCCTTGCAAGGTGAAGATAAGGCCCTCCGCCCCGTCCGCTTGGAAGTATAAATTCCTTTAGAGGCTCAAGCTCTCCAAGGAATTTGTCTATTATTTTTTCAATCTCCCTTATCCTCTCCTTGCTAATTCTCGGAACCTGAATCTCAGGCGGGCTTGCGAGGTCTGCTCCTATTATAAAGAGGTCATTCTGGATCTCGGTTATTATTTCCTTAATTTCATTATCCTGAGCCTCCAATCGGACGATTCCAAGCGCCGAATTAAGCTCATCCACATCCCCATAAGCCTCTACACGAGCCGAGGCCTTACTAACCCTCTTGCCTCCGACAAGGGATGTCTGCCCCTTATCTCCGGTTCTAGTATAGACCTTTGTTATCCTTTTTCTTGACATCTTGAAATTCTAACTCAATAGAGAAATGGGTTCAAATGTCGGCTGGATTTTTATGCTAAAATTCTCTGCCCGTGATTTTAAATCTGATAAGACATAGATTGGGACATAACACAGAACTTCTACTCAGACGGCTGAGCCTTCTCTGCTAACTTCTCCTGCAACCAGAGATTCACTAACGTCTCTAGCTTCACCCCGCGTAGACGCGCCTGCTTCTCTAACAATGTAAGCAAGTCTAATTCAATTGGAACAGCACATGAGATTTTGAATTCAACATCAGGCGCATCGGGATTATCAAAATCTGTGAAGTCGTGTGTATCCCAGAACTCTCCCATCTTCTCAATTGTATCCGCTTTTGAAATGCCGCTTAATTTATTTTTGCCCATAAGATTTCCGTTCCTTTGTGCTCATATCACGAGCGCTTATTATGATCGCCGTTTTCGTGGTGGGTTTATAAACAAAGAACACGGCTAAATATCGCCCACCAAAAGTCTGACCAAAAGCGCCATATACATCTTCTCCTTCCGTATAGCCCCTTTCAGCAAATCGAATCCGAGGGTTACCGAGCAAAACTTGACGCGCTTCTTGCACCGTCACATGATGCTTAGATTCAAGTTTGCCCTCGATATTCTCCGGACAAACTATATAGTCAATTTGCATATCACACTAGTTTATTAATCCACCACGCAACCTCTAACCATCTTTGAATATAGCACGAATATCTTTTGATGCAAGGGTCGCTTTATCCCGTGATTTTAAATCTGATAAACCATAGACTGAGACATAACGGTTAGCCAGTGTCGAAGTTCGGAATAAGCACTAACGTGCACGCACATATCGGCAGACCTGCGCGCCGGTGCTTGCTTTGGCTGTCGATACCAACTCGAACGGGATCGCCTTCCCGTTTGCGGCGAAGATCGTCTTGCCCCCGCCGAGGATAATCGGCTCGATCGTTAGCAACAACTCATCGACAAGGTCGGCGGCGAGTAACGACTGGACCATCATCGCGCTGCCATACACGTAAATGTAGCCCCCCGGCTGCGCGCGCAGATCGGACACCGTCTTTACGAGGTCGTCGCCGCGGATAATCGTGGTGGGATGCCAGGTAATGTCCTTCTCGGTCAGCGTATTGGACACCACGTACTTCTGCACACGGTTGATCCAGTCTGAGAATGGGTCTCCAGAGCGCTTCGGCCAAGCACCAGCCGAGACTTGATAGGTGCGGCGTCCTTGCAAGAGCGCGTCGCTCTGCTTGGCGAGCTCGCTAAACATACCGTCCATGACCTTCGGGTCGAAGTACTGCATAGACCACCCGCCATGGGCAAAGCTGCCGTCGGTGTCCTCACGCGGCCCACCGGGAGCTTGGACGACACCGTCGAGGCTGATGAATTCAGTGATAAGCGCCTTCATTGGTTCTCCTTTTCACATGGCAGCGCCGTTCCGGCGCTGGCTAACTCATGATTAGACTGCAAAAATGCAGTATAATTCCCTATTAGGGGTGTTATACTGCAAATCGTTTAATACTCTCATGCTATAACGAATCTAATTTCAAGTCAAGAAGGAAGAATGGAAAATCGTCCAAAAAAGAAGCTTCTTGATCTCGTACGCGAAGCTATCGAGCGAAAACATTATTCAAAGCGTACCGAAGAAGCCTACATCCACTGGATCAAGCGCTATATCTTTTTCCACAACAAGCGTCATCCACTGGAAATGGGCAATCAGGAGATCGAGGCATTCCTAACTCATCTTGCAGTAAAAAAGCAGGTGTCCGCCTCTACCCAAAATCAGGCGTTTAGCGCTCTGTTGTTCCTCTACCGGGAAGTACTCAATAAACCCCTGGAAGGCCCAATTAACTCTTTACGAGCGAAGCGCCCTAAGAGACTACCGACAGTTTTGACCAGAGAAGAAACATTCAAAATTATTCAGTGTATGTCCGGTGTGTATCAATTAATGACAAAACTCCTGTACGGAAGCGGACTGCGGCTTTCCGAATGCGTCGAGCTACGGGTTAAGGACGTTGACTTTGCACAGTGCCAGATTATTGTCAGGGATGCAAAAGGAATGCAGGATCGAGTAACCGTGCTTCCAAAGAGTTTGGTCAAACCACTACAGGAACATCTGAAACGCGTGAAAAAGCTATACCAAGAAGACTTGAAGAAGGGTGGCGGTTCGGTTTATCTTCCCTTCGCTTTGGGACGCAAATACCCAGGTGCCAGTCGTGAGTGGGGCTGGCAATATGTATTCCCATCGGCGCGTCTGGCGCCGGACCCTCGTGACGGCGTCCTTCGCAGGTGGTATATGAGCGAAACGACTTTGCAAAGGGCAGTCCAGAAAGCCGCGCGACTATCGGGCATCAATAAACCTGTCGGTTGCCATACATTTCGTCATAGTTTTGCCACACACCTACTTCAAAACGGTTATGACATTCGAACCGTGCAGGAATTGCTTGGACACAAGGATGTTAAGACCACAATGATTTATACGCACGTTCTGAACCGAGGAGGACTGGCGGTGCGTAGCCCTATTGATACAGTTTGGCAACTTTCCGACTTAACCTAAAGACTAAAAAAGTAAAACGCTCATAACATTTAACGTTGTCGGAACCTCGGTATAGAATATTGACTATCATACAGTGATGAGCCAATTAACCCAAATAATAAAATCTCTAATCCGCAAATCCGGCCCGATTACATTTGATAAATTCATGGAGATTGCGCTTTATCATCCTGAGTATGGATACTATACTTCGGGGAAGGCAAGGATTGGAAAAAGTGGAGATTATTATACAAGCCCATGTGTCCATCCGGCATTCGGAGAGATTCTCAGCAGGTTTATTAGCCGTGCCTATGATGTGGTTAATGCACCCAACTTTACGGTCGTGGAGATGGGAGCGGGCAAGGGCTTTCTTGCACTCGATATTTTAGACTCGCTTAAAAGAAATAATCCCGAACTCTATGAGAGGCTTATATACTCGATTATTGAAATTAGTCCAAATATACAAGAAGAAGGGAAAACCATATTGAAAGGGCACATTCACAAGATTAGATGGGTCAATTCCCTCTCTGATTTAGAATCCGAAAGCATCTGCGGGGTTTTCATATCAAATGAACTCATAGATTCTTTCCCATTTCACAGAGCCAAGTTTAAGAATGGAGAGCTGATTGAAGTATTTGTTGCGCTTCGCGATGAGAAATTCGTTGAAATTCTGGACAATCTAAGCAGTGGTGCTCTAAGGGAATATTTCGAGGGCTACGATTTAGATTTTGAAAACGAACAAGAGGTTGAGATAAACCTCCGCGCAAAGGAGTGGCTTTCCGACATATCCCGCGTTTTAGCCAAGGGGTTAGTTCTCACGATTGACTACGGCTATCTGGCTCCCGAGTTATTTAACCCCTCCAGAATGAGGGGCACTTTTTTATGCTTTTACAAGCACACGGCAAATGAAAACCCCTATGTGAATATTGGCGAACAGGACATTACGTCTCATGTGGATTTCAGCAATCTAATCCGGGTCGGAGAGTCCGTTGGATTAAATACGATGAAATATACGACTCAGGGGCAGTTTCTCGTTGACTGGGGCATACTGGACATTGCCGAGAGGTATTCTGTCAAAGAAGAATCCCCCGACATCTCCTCTCAGAAGGATATAATGGCTATAAAGAACCTGTTCTTACCTGAGCTTATGGGAGATAAATTCAAGGTTCTCATTCAGGGGAAAAACCTGGGGTATGGGGCTAAAACCCTCTATCCCCCCTCTCCATTTAGAATGAGCTTTCAAAAAGGTACGGATAGATATGGTTTTGATACATGATGCTTCTTTGTCTCTAATTGCCTGCAAATACTTAAAATTTTTATATCAGGACACAGTTTAATGGTGTATGAATTGTCCTCATTAACCCCCTGCACATAATCTCTAAATCCTCTGTGTAATCCCCTTGCCCTAGTCCAACAGGTAGGTTATGATAAGAACCGCTAAAAAGGAGAGGCTAATAAATGAGCATTAAATGGGCAAAGAGGATCGAATCCCTTCCTCCATATCTCTTTGCTGAAATAGACGCGAAAAAGCAGGAGATGAGAGCCAAAGGCGTAGACCTCATAGATTTGGGCATAGGAGACCCCGATATTCCGACGCCTAGGAATATAATTGATGCGCTGAAGCGGGCGGCTGAAGACCCCGCAAACCACAGATACCCCTCATATGAAGGAATGCCGGCATTTAGAGAGGCTGCGGCAAACTGGTACAGGGAGCGGTTTGGTGTAGGTGTTGATTATAGAGGAGAGGTTGTAACCCTTATAGGATCAAAAGAGGGGATAGCCCATGCTCCCCTGGCTTTCGTAGACCCCGGGGATATAGTTCTCGTTCCCGACCCTGGATACCCCGTTTACAGCGTCGCAACCGGCTTTGCGGGCGGAATTCCCTATCCAATGCCCCTGCTCAAAGAAAATGACTTTCTCCCAGACCTCGATGCCATACCGGAGGATATAAGAAGAAAAGCAAAACTCATGTTCATAAACTACCCTAACAATCCCACATCCGCCGTAGCGGATAAGGGGTTTTTTAAAGAAATTGTAGATTTTGCATTAAAATACGGTATACTCGTTTGTCATGATGCGGCTTATACTGAAGTCGCATTTGATGGGTTCAACCCGCCGAGCTTCCTTGAGGTTGATGGGGCAAAAGAGGTGGGTATGGAATTCCATTCACTCTCTAAAACATTTAATATGACAGGATGGAGGATCGGATTTGCCGCAGGAAACCAAAGGGCAATATCCGGACTTGGAAAAATAAAAACCAATATAGACTCGGGAGTGTTTCAGGCCATTCAGATTGCGGGGATGGAGGGCCTAAATAACTATTCCCTTGGTATGTCTGAGAGAAAGAGAACTTATGAAGATAGGCGCAATGCATTCTGCCGGGGTCTTGATGAGATTGGGATCAAATATTACCCTCCGAAGGCAACCTTTTATGTTTGGTTTGAGGCTCCTCATGGGGTTTCCTCAAAGGAATTTACGGGGAAGCTTCTTACAGAAGCTGGTATAGTGGTCACGCCCGGCGTAGGATTTGGGAAATACGGAGAGGGGTACATCCGTGTATCAATTACGATTGGGAAGGAAAGACTCATTGAAGCGGTAGAGAGACTCAAGAACGTGAGGTTTTAAAAATCTAAAATTCGTAAAATCCTGATCCTAGAACCAAATGAACCTAGAAACATTACCCCTAATAGCCAAAATACTTGTAACATCCATATACCTGATTACATTTGGGCTTCTTTGCGCTTTCGGACTTCATAGATACTATCTTGCCCACCTTTTCAACAAGCATAAAACCGAGGTTCCAAAACCCAAGGGCAGATTTAAGAGACTGCCGAAGATCACGGTTCAGCTTCCGATCTACAATGAGATGTATGTGGTAGAAAGGCTGATTTCCACCGTTTGCAAGATTGATTATCCGAAAGAGCTCTTGGAGATTCAGGTGCTTGACGATTCAACCGATGAGACCACAGGGATTGCGGAAAATTGCGTCAATTCATATAAAGCCCTGGGCTTTCATATACACTACATACATAGAGACAATAGAAAGGGATTTAAAGCCGGGGCCTTAGAAGAGGGGCTTAAATGCGCAAAGGGCGAACTCATCGCGATATTCGACGCCGATTTTATTCCTCCAAGGGATTTTCTACAAAAAACGGTGCACTTTTTCTCTGACCCAAAGATAGGGATGGTTCAGGTAAGATGGGGACATGTAAACCTCAACTACTCCACACTTACAAAGGCCCAGTCAATCCTCCTCGACGGACACTTCGTAATAGAGCAGGCATCCAGGTTCTACGGAAAGAGGTTTTTTAATTTCAACGGTACTGCCGGGATTCTAAGGAAAAGGTGCATAGAATCCGCCGGAGGATGGCAGCACGATACGCTTACAGAAGACCTTGACCTGAGCTACAGGGCGCAACTCAAGGGATGGAAATTCATATACCTCAAGGACGTGGTAGCAGAGGCGGAACTCCCCGTGGATATGAATGCATTTAAATCCCAGCAGCACCGGTGGGCCAAGGGAGCCATACAAACGGCAAAAAAACTCCTTCCTCAAATACTCAGGGATAAAGAGCTTCCCTTGAAGATAAGAACTGAAGCCGCGTTTCACCTTCTGGGGAATTTTTCGTATGTGTTCCTTTTGATTCTCCTCTTTTTAATGTTCCCTATGGCCTATTTTTGGCACGGCATTGGATGGGAGAATGTGATACTCATAAACCTCTTTGCCATATCCGCGGGCACATTGAGTGTTATAAGGTTCTACATAGTTACTCTGAAAGAGGTCTACGGGAAAAATTGGATAAACTACGCAAAATACATTCCGGTTTCATTTGCCCTCGGAGCGGGGATTGCGATTAACAACTCTAAAGCTGTATTCGAGGCCCTTTTTGGTAAAGCCTCTGAATTCAAACGGACACCCAAGCTCGCCGTAACCTCAAAGGGGGACAACTGGCGTGCAAGGAAATATACCACTTCAAAGGAGTTGACTACTCTAGTAGAGCTCGGAGTGGGGTTTCTCTTCCTGTCTCAAACCCTCTACGCGATCTTCATGAATCACATAGGCTGGATTCCATTCCTTGTCATTATTCAGGTTGGTTTTTTCTATACCTCATTGCTCTCGATCTTTCACAGTTTGCGAAAACAGCCGATGAGAATAAACCTTTTTGGCCTTGCCCCAAAGCCCGTGATTACGGAGCAGGTTGGGGGGCAAATTAAATCGGGTGGGGGTGATGTGATTGCCGCACTCACATCAAAGTCCGTATTCCCAAAACAGGAAAATCCATTTAACCTTTAATTGATCCGATCACACAATCCACAAACCTTTTAAACACCGCCCGAAACGGCTCCGCTACATTGTAGCTCCTTGACATATGCCTCTCCAGATTCGGCACATCGAGGCTCTCTACGCTAAATGGATACTCATGGATACCGAGTTTTAAGTCCTCATCTATCCAGCCAATGTTCTTTTCCATTCCACGAATCGGAATCACCCTGTCATTTTCGCCGCCTATTATTTTGATTCTGCCTCTTAGCCTTCTGAGTTCTGGATCAAGCACACCTCTATCGCCTAAAAAGACCACCTTAAATAAGGCTGCTTCATCCGTATCCATAAATGGGAATTCCTCTCCATTTTTATAAAAGCCGACTAGTCTTCGGCTCGCGCTTATATCGAGTATAAGAGGGCTTATCGGATTTGCGTTTAAGTCGGTATTCTCGTTGTTTATCGCTGCTCCTGAGCAAAGGATAATGAGCTTGGATTGAGAGAAAACAGGCTCATCCTTTTTTCCCATAAGGAGAATCAATGAGAGATAGCCACCGAGAGAGTAGCCGAGGAAGTGAATTCTAGTTCCATTTGCAAATGGATAGAATGCCCTGTCTCCCTGTGCAACTGCATACAGCCCGCTATTTATGGAATTGCCCAAATCAAACAGGTCTCTATATGTCTCAAGCCCGGCAAGAAAAAACCTCTCTGGATTCCTCTCAAGCCTTTCGCTTAAAACAACGTTATAGAGAGTGCATGTGCCGTTTCCATCCATATTTCTTCTCGATTCTAACTTCTTTTCCAAATCTGCGGGGATAAACCATCTCCTCGGACGCCTGTTGATGAGAAACGCTATCGGGAAGATAATCGTAGGAACGCCGGACATTGCAAAGCTCGCGGCCCATGGGAAGAATTTTCTGTATTCGCTCTCGTTAAGTCCATTGAGGATTATCAATGCCTCGTTGAATTGTTTCACTCCCTGGGGAAGAAATAATATGTACGGAAACTGAATGTTCTCTATTTCCTTTTGGTCTTTAGGGAGAAGGCACCCGGAGTTGCCTGATATAAAATCTACCTTGTATATTCCAATCCCATCCTGAACCACGGGTGGCGAGTCCAGCCCGAACTTCATGTTTCTCTCACGGAATTCGCGGTAGAGGGAATCGGTTTGAAATATATATTCGATTTTAGTCATGTGCTTTCTCTATCTTTATCTTTCTTTTCCATCCGAACCTGCTAAAGACCCAGTCCCATGAGAACTCCCATCTTCCCGTGATGCCCTTTCTAAAAAATATCATGATGAGAATGAGTATTAGAGAAAATATCACCATGCGCATTCCCGGAATTCCAGGGATAAAAATACCGGCGATCTGATGAGGCTCCTCAACCCATCTTAGAAGCTCAGACCCCCATGCAAAAATCACCGCGCCTATTATGGAGCCTGTCATACTTCCCAGCCCTCCTGCAACAATCATGATAAGCAGATTAAACGTAAAGAAGAACGTAAATAGCTTTGGATCAATCGTCGTAAGGAGATGTGCTAGGAGTCCTCCGCCTATTCCCTGAAAGAATGCGCTGATTATAAAAGCGAGCATCTTGTACCTGAATACATTTATCCCCATTGCCTGCGCGGCGGTCTCATCCTCTCTAATGGCCTTCATTGCCCTGCCATAGCTGCTCTCTACAATTCCGACTAAGCAGAAAACAGTAAAGACCGCCCAACCCCAGCTCCACCAGATATTTGTATATTGCTTGAGTCCCTTTAGCCCAAGCGAGCCGTTCGTAATGCTTATTGCGTTTGTGGCAAATACTCGGACTATCTCGCCAAACCCGAGTGTTACAATAGCCAGGTAGTCTCCCCTTACGCGAAACACGGGAAAGCCGATGAAGAAGGCAAAGAGCGCAGCAATAGTGCCCCCAATGAGAAGCGAGGGGAGAAAGGGAATGGCGATTTTATCAAGCGGCGATATGATGGGCTGAATTATAAAGGTTATCTCCTTTTCATCGGGTGTCATTGTAAGGAGCGCGGATGTGTAAGCGCCGATTGCCATAAAGGCATTTGGCCCCAGTGAAAACTGACCCGTGACTCCGTTTACGAGATTGTAGCTCGTAGAGAGAATTATGTATATCGCCGTTGTATTTAAGATCTGAACGATATAAGGCGATTCATAAGAGCTGGCCCATTTAAGAAGGCCGGTGAGAGCGAGCAAGCTAAGAACCGTAGCTGCAGTATTAATGATCTTTTCTCTTTCCATCTTGTAAGTAATTGGCTTATTCAGGAAGCCTCTCTCCCATAATCCCCGAGGGTCTAAAGAGGAGTATGAATATCAAAATAAAGAACGCTATGGCATCCCTGTAGCCCGCGGAATCGGGGAATATGGCAACGAAAGAGATCTCTATAATTCCCAGTATTAGCCCTCCAATTGCCGCGCCTACCACGTTTCCAATCCCGCCCAGCACAGCCGCTGTAAACGCCTTTATACCCGGCATTATTCCCATGAATGGATTTATCTGAGGATACCTCATCGCCCACATGATTCCCCCTGCCGCCGCAAGCGCGGAGCCTACGATAAACGTAAGTGATATTATCCGGTTTACGTCTATTCCCATAAGCTGCGGGGTTTCGAAGTCGCGCGAAATCGCCCTCATCCCTATTCCCGATTTAGTGCGGTATACAAGATAAAATGTCGCTCCAAGGAATGTAAGCGTTATCCCAAAAATCCAGAGGCTCAGGCTTGGCAGAGCCACGCCCTTTATATAAAAAACTCCCGCAAATGCGTCCGGCGTTGGAAATCCCTTTGGACGGCCTCCAAAGATTACAAGGACTAGGTTCTCTAAAAGGAAAGAGACGCCTATTGCGGTCATCAGGGCCGAGATTCGAGGGGCGCCTCTCAGGGGACGGTATGCGAGACGCTCTATCAAATAGCCGAGAGCGCCGGTGAGAAATATGGTAATTGGAAATGAAAAGTACCAGCTCATCTGTGGAATAAAAGAGCCGAGTAATGAAAACCCGGTCAGGGCGAAGAATGCGAGATACGTGCTCACCATCATAACGTCGCCGTGAGCGAAGTTTATAAGCCTAATCACGCCGTAGACCATAGTGTATCCGATGGCTATAAGGGCATAGAGACTTCCCAGGGATACGCCGTTTATAAGCTGTTGAAAAAAGACCTCCATTTGGGCACTGTAACTTAACAGAGGAGGGAATTAAAATCAAACCTTCGGCTTCAAATTAATAAGAGACATTTAATTAGCCATAAATTGACACATATTAGCACAGATGAAATCTTTAAATCATCTGTATAATTCTGGTTTATCTGTGGCTAAATCAAAATTCGTGAACATTCGTGTTCATTCGTGGCTGAATATGCTTTTCAATCCGTATTCTGAAATCTCGTTTACGGATTCACCGAGGCGATATAGACAAACTCGTCGCCCCTGACCTCTCGAATCACGGCGCTCTTTACGGCATTGTGATGATCATCAATGGTAATGACGCCTGTGATTCCCTGAAAGCCCTTTGTCTTCTCTAGTGCATCCCGAATCTTCTGTGGGTCGGCAGAACCCGCCCTCTCAATGGCATCGAGCATCATGAGATAAGCATCCGCTCCAAGGGCACCAAGGGCATCGGGGGCACGGTTGTATCTCTTTCGGAATATCTCTACATACTTCTTGCCAAGGGGGGTAAGGACGGCCTTTTCATCAAAATGGGTCGTGTAATAGAGTCCTTCTACCGATTTCCCACCAATCTTTGTAAGCTCAGGAGCCTCGGCACCATCCCCTGCAATCAGGATCGCCTTGATTCCAAGCTCCCTTGCCTGCTTCGCAATGAGGGCAATCTCCGTGTAATAGCCGGGGATAGCAATCACATCGGGATTCATCTCCCTGATAGTCGTAAGTTGCGCAGTAAAGTCCTGATCTCCCGACTGGTAATTTACGCGACTTACGATTTTACCTCCAAGGCTTATGAACGTTTTTATGAACGCGCTGGAAAGCCCCACTGAGTAATCCTGACCTATGTCCATGAGCACCGCCGCCCTTTTGGCCTTGAGGTCGTTATATGCGAATTTTGCCATTGCCTGCCCCTGAAACGGATCAATAAAGCAGGCGCGAAATACATACCTGCGATTCTGTGTGACTATGGGGTTTGTAGAGGCAGGGCTTATGTG
>Ga0209581_1003994_pt1 | contig 12218 bp, 12 predicted proteins | sample Coa_R2_FD_187160 | JGI IMG/M metagenome (GOLD analysis project Ga0209581, IMG submission 187160) | Surface soil microbial communities from Centralia Pennsylvania, which are recovering from an underground coalmine fire - Coalmine... | ecosystem: Environmental > Terrestrial > Soil > Unclassified ...
GCCGCCGGGGCCATCATCAATCCGGGCGGCTATACCCATACCAGCATCGCCCTGCACGATGCCGTCAAAGCCGTGCCTTTCCCCGTCATCGAGGTCCACCTCTCCAACATCCACGCCCGCGAGGAGTTCAGGCATCGGTCGCTCATCGCCCCCGCCGCGCGCGGTCAGATTGCAGGTCTCGGCTGGTACGGCTATCTGGCCGCGCTGGAGGCGCTCATCGCCCTGGCGCGCGATGAGATGCCCTAGCCATCTGTGCAGGACATCAGCGCGCGTTGCGCGGCGGCACCGACAGGGCCCTGGCGCGCGATGAGATGCCCTAGCCAGATGGCTAGTTTCCCTTATATGTGGGAGTGGTACGATCTAATCATGGAGAGATGGCCGGGATATGGAGCGCAGCCCTCTGTACTCGTCGCGCTCCCCCGGCCGTTGGATAAACATGTATTGCACCAACTGCTATCACTTCAACTCTGAGGGTGTCCGTTACTGCGCGCACTGCGGCGCGCGCCTGCGGTCCGACAGCCGGCCTGCCGTGGCCACGTTGAGCACCGATGAGACAACGGACGCGCCGGGGTCCGGCGATTCCTCAAGCGACTATGACGGGGGCGTTGCCTGGGCTGCGGGCACGCCGGCACCCTACTACGGCACCGTCGTCCAGGACGCGTCTCCTCGCTCCCGGGCGCGCGGCCGCGGCGTCCTGGGGCGGCTGCTGGCGCCCCTGGCGCCCATCATCTTCCTGCTCAGCAAGCTACAGGGCCTGATCTTACTGGCCAAGTTCGGCAAGCTCGGGCTGACCGCCGTGACCATGCTGCTCAGCGTCTTCGCCTATGCCGCGGCCTGGCAACTCTCCTGGGCGGCGGCTATCGGCTTTGTCGTGTTGCTCCTCATCCATGAAATGGGGCACTGGGTGGTGATGCGCCTCAAGGGCGTGCCGGCCAGCGTCCCGATTTTCATCCCGTTCCTGGGCGCGGTCATCAACATGCGCGGTATGCCGCGTTCGGTGAAAGACGAAGCCGAGATCGGCATTGCCGGGCCGATCGCCGGGACGGCCGGCGCGCTGGCCTGCCTCGGGCTGGCTAACCTGTATGGCGGACATCTCTGGCCCTTCCTCGGCGCGATCGGGCTGTTTCTCAACCTGTTCAACCTGCTGCCCGTCTCGCCGCTGGACGGCGGGCGCATCGTCGCCGCCATCTCGCGCTGGCTGTGGATCGCCGGCCTGGTTGGGTTGGTGGCGCTGTTCTTCTGGTGGCACAGCCCGTTCCTGCTGTTCATCGGCCTGATCGGCGGCGCCGAGACCATCGCGCGCTTCCGTGGCCGCTACGGGCCGGCGACAAAGGCGGGCTACTATGCCCTTAGCTCGCTGCAGCGGGTCACCTTTGGCGTCATGTACTTCGGCCTCATCGCCCTGATTGTGCTCACCTTGCTCAACAACCCGGCGGTCAGCATGGGCTGATGCGCGGTCAGCGCACGCCCTCTAACGTGCTGATCGACCGGGTGTAGGGAGAGCCGGCTCCTGTACGACTGGGGGATTGTGGCACCTGCCCGGCCGGGCCTACACTGACCCCATGAGTGTGCAGCCCAAGGACGATGCCCTTCTCACGCCGACTACCGTGCGGCTATCCCGCGGCACACGCCGATCGACCAGGGCGCGCAAGGTAGCGCCACTGCCCGAGACCAGGGCCGAACGCGTCTTTTCTGCCATCGTGAACCTGGGGTACATTGCCGGCCCGGATCGCAGCCTGGGCGACTATCTCGATTCCGTCGCCGCCGCGGTCTGCGATGCCGTGGAATGCCGCGTCTGCGTGGTCTATCTCCTCGACCGCTTCGACGACGCCTACTACGCAGAAGCAACCTGCGGCATCAGCCTCGAAGAGCGCCACCAGGTCCTGGCCACGCCCGTGCCCACCCACGTGGCGAAGCGCCTGATGGAGCCGACGTATCGCCTGGACTCGGGTTACTATGTCCCCGGTGCGGCCGAGGTCTGGTCCGATCCGGCCGTGGCGGCGTGCTTTCTCATGCCGGAGCTCGAGACGCCCCCCTGGCCCGCCGAGTGGCAGCCCGGCGACGTGCTCCTGATGCCACTGGATCTCGACGGCATAACGCCGATCGGGTTCCTGTTGATCGACGATCCCCTGGATGGCCGCCTGCCGGGCCGAGAGTTGCTCCACGGCCTTGCCGCCCTGGCCACGAGCTGCGCCAACGCCGTCGAGAGCGCGCGCCTGTATCGGATGCAGCATGAGGAGGCGTCGATTTCCTCGGTGCTGTTGCAAGTCTCCAGGGCCGTCGGCACGCCCAACCAGGAACTGCTCTTCAGCCGCACCTCGGCCATACTGGCCGATCTCCTTGGTGCGGACCACTGCGCCGTCTGGCACACCGAGGATGGGATGACGCCGTTGCGGCCGGTCGCCGCCGCACCGGATCTGACCGGACAGGCGCCCGCCCTGGACGACGTGTGGGACGGCGCCGGCGAGCTGCAGGCCTTGCTGGCGCGCGGCGAGCCGTTGGTGGTGGAGAACGCGGGCGACGACGATGCGGGGCTCCTGGCCCGGCGTCTGGACCTGACCTCCGCGCTGATCATCCCGCTCTTTTTGCAGAACGTGCTGGTCGGCGCGATCACGCTCGGTTGGATGGGGCCGCCCCATCGCTTCCGTGTGCGCGAGCTGGATATCGCGCGCGGCGTTAGCCGCCTGGTCGGCGTGGCGCTGCAAAACGCGCGGCTCTATCGCGATGTGACGCGCCAGGCCGAACGCAATGCCGAGCTCTACGAGCGCGAGCGCGAAGCGGTCCAGCGGCTGCAGGAGCTCGACCAGTTGCGCAATGACTTTGTCTCCACCGTCTCACACGAGTTGCGCACGCCCCTGACCGGCATCAAGGGTTTCACGGAGACCCTGCTCAGCTACTGGGAGCGCATGGACGAAGAACGTCGCCGGGAGATGGTGCGCAAGGTCAACTCCTCCTCCAACCGACTGGAGCGCCTGGTGCAGGACCTCTTGCTCATCTCGCGCATCGAGTCGGGAGGGTTGCCGCTGCGCAGCGTCGCCACACCGTTGCGCCCGCTGATCGAGAGCGCGCTCCAGGAAGTAGAGGCCAAGTATCCGGACCAGGAGATACAGGTACGTCCTGCCGGGCAGGAGTTGACGGTGCTGGCCGATCCGGACCGCACGCTACAGATCGTGGTCAATCTGCTCGATAACGCCGCCAAGTATTCCGACGAGGGGACCCCCATTCGCGTCCGCTGGCGCTACGACGAAGGCATGGCCAGAATCTCCGTCGTGGATCGCGGTCCGGGTATCGCCGCCGGGGATTTCGCGCGCCTCTTCACCCGATTTGGCAAGCTAGAGCGGGTGCCGCGAGCGGGTCATGGCGGCACCGGACTTGGCCTATACATCTGCAAGAATCTGGTCGAGGCGATGGGCGGCGACGTCTTCGTGCGCAGCAAGCTGGGCTGGGGCTCCATCTTCAGTTTCACCCTTCCGCTCGCCGACCCGGACGTGGATTGATGGACCACCCTCAGGGCGATAGCCGCTCGATGAGCCAGGTGCCGTCGGGCCGGCGACTGTAGCGGAGGCGATCGTGCAGGCGATTCGGCCGGCCCTGCCAGAATTCGATCTGATCGGCGATCACGCGGTAGCCGCCCCAATAGGGCGGTAAGGGGATGTCGCCGTCGCCGTACTCCTCTTGCAATTCGCGCAGACGTTGGACCAATACCTCCCGCCCGGCGATCACGCGGCTCTGACGAGAGGCCCAGGCGCCCAGGCGGCTGCCCAGCGGCCTGCTCTGAAAGTAGTCTTCCGACTCCTGGCGCGAGACGCGCTCCACCCGGCCGACCACGCGCACCTGCCGCTCCAGTTTCGCCCAGTGAAAGACCAGCGCGGCCTGAGGATTGGCGGCCAGTTCGTGGCCTTTCTGGCTCTCGTAGTTGCTGTAGAAGATAAAGCCCTGCGCATCGACGCCTTTGAGCAGCACGACGCGCGCGGACGGGCGGCCGTCGGGGGTCGCCGTGGCCAGGGTCATGGCGTGGGGCTGGACGATACCCGCAGCCTGCGCCTCGTCGAACCAGATAGCGAATTGCCTGAAGGGATTGGGATGCAGATCGGCTTCGTTCAAACCGGCGCGCATGGACTCCCGATGTGAATCTGAGATTGTAGTAACATCCATTCTTGCAGGATCGTTGGGTTCTATGTTTAGCATAACAGGCACGCAATCTGAGGAGTGCCCCGGCACGCCCACCACCGGGTTCATGGCGCCGCTGAGATACAATGGAGCTACGCCGCCGAGCAACCAGCCGGCGCAGCAGAGGTCAGACCAGGGAATGGTGCAGCATGTCTACGCGCGGACCCCGGCAGCCGGGTGAGCCGGCAGGGAGCTCGGGCCGGCTGCGCTCCGACAATGCCCTTCTCGCCATCGACGCGCTGATCGTCCTGGTGGGACTGGGCATCGTGGTCCGCGGGCTTGTGCAGATCGGCTCCGTCTACTACATCGCCCTGGGCGTCGTCTTCGCCATGTATGGGCTGTGGCGCCTGCGCCAGAGGCTGCGGGCGAGACGCCAGTCCGGCTAACCCGCCGGATGCAGGAGTCATCGCTGTTGCTCACTCCTGCATCCGGGCCTTGTCGTCCTGGGCGGCGAAGACCCGCCGGGCCACGATCAGCGCGTCCCAGGCCGCGGGGAAGCCGGCGTAGACGGCCATCTGCAGCAGTACCTCGACGATCTCCTCACGGCTGGCGCCGTTGGCCAGCGCTCCGGTGATATGCCCTTCCAACTGCATCGTGCGCCCCAGTGAGGCCAGCGAGGCGATGGTGCAGAGCGAGCGCGTGCGTAGATCGAGACCCGGCCGCGACCAGACCTCGCCGAAGACGAACTCCTCTATGAATTCGCGAAAGGCCGGGTCGAGGCGCTCCAGGTGTGGGATGGTGCGCTTCTCAAATGCCTCGCCCCAGATGCTTGTCGCCAGCTCCCGCCCGCGTGCTATGCTATGCTCATCGGCCATGCCGCCATCCTTCGTCGTTCTCTGCCCATCGTCAGCTTTCAGCTTACGGGATGGCGCGGCTACTGCCCGACAAGTCGTAGGCGAGAGGTGAGCGCGAACCTGTTGCAGACCCTACTGGAGCGCGGACGTCGCGGGAACCCGGTGATCGCGGCGCATCGTGGCGCCTCCGCGCGCGCGCCCGAGAATACCCTGGCGGGCTTCCTGGCGGCGCTGGACGACGGCGCCGAGATGGTCGAGCTTGACGTGCACCTGAGTGCCGATGGCCGGCTGGCGGTGATACACGACGAGACCACCGAGCGCACCACCGGCGTCCGCGGCGTGGTCGCCGAGATGACCATGGCGCGCCTGCATGAGTTGGATGCCGCCCGCTTCATGGGCAAGGCCTGGGCCGGACAGCCGGTGCCCGAGCTCGGCGAGGTGCTGGACGCCGTGCGCGGCCGCCTGCTGGTCAACGTCGAGATCAAAGGCCCGCCCGAAACGGCGCCGGTGCTGGCGCAGCGCCTGGACGAGCATGAGATGCGCCAGAGCGTGATCGTCTCGTCGTTCGATCCTCACGCCGTGGCCGCGGCCACGACGCTGCAGCCCCCGCTCCTGGCCGGGCTGCTGCTGGACGGCCCCATCGACGACCCGGTTGCCGTCGCGGGCGCCGCCGGCGCCTCGTTGGTGCACGTGGCATACCCCTACATCACGGCAGACCTGGCGCGCCGGACGCACCAGGCCGGCCTCGGCCTCGTCGCCTGGACGGTCAACGAGCCGTCCGAGATGCTGCGGCTGCGCTCGCTCGGCGTGGACGCCATCATCAGCGACGATCCACGCCTGCTGCGCGACACGCTGGCGGGTGCTTGACGCCGGGGTCCTAGGCGACGATGTCGACCGCCGTGCCGGGCGTGGCCCACTGGTAGAGTATCGCCATCACGTCCTTCGGCACGTTCACGCAGCCGTGCGTCCCGGTGTAGTCTTGCCCGGGCGTGCCCAGGGTCGCGTTGGTGCCCGGGCCGAACACGTGGCGCCAGGGCGCGTCGTGGATGTAGTAGCCGGGGTCCTTGAAGTACAGCGCGTACTGGACCTTGGACGGCGGGTAGTAGAACTTGGAGCCCTTGGGCCAGGAGCTGATGAAGGTGAAGGGGCTGCGCCTAAGCCAGACATGGAAGACGCCAATCGGCGTGGGCAGCGCCGGGTTGCCGGTCGTCACCAGCGTGGTCAGCAACAGCTTGTCGCCGTCGTAGGCCCACAGACGTTGCTGGGAGAGCGAGACCACGATGCGCTTGGAGGTCACCGTGATATGGCCCCAGTCGTAGACAAAAGCGTTGCCGAGACGGTCGGTTGCTTTCAGATAGACGCCGTACTCTCCGGCCGGCACGATGTTGCCGTTGTTATCGCGGCCATCCCAGGTAATGTTGAGAGGCACGCCCGCCGGCATCAGCTTGCCGGGCACAATGTGCCGGATGCGTACGGCATCCTCGGGAGAGACATAGATGCCGACCGTCACCGTGGCCACCTTGGTCAGGGTGAAGGAGAGGCGCAGGCCCTCCACGGCCGGGTTGAAATAGAACGCCGACAGATGGGCATGCTTCAGCTTCGGCGGGGTCACGTCGATGCGAACGGGCAGGGTCGCGCTGGGCCCCCAGTTGCCGACGCCGTTGACGGCGCGCACGTGGAAGTAGTAGCGGCCCGTGTCTAGCCCCATGATGGAGATCTGCTGGGCGCGCGTGCGCACGGTCGTCAGGGCCTGTCCCTTGGGATTGGTGTCCAGCCGGTAGCTGTAACCGGCGATGCCCGAGGGGTCTGACGGGGCCGACCAGGCGAAGGTGATGACGCCCCCGCCGTAGGTCTTGTTGGGATGGGGATCGGTGGGAGACGACACGACTGGGGCCGGCGGCGGCGTCACTTGTACGCCAAAGGCCGTGGTGTCGTGGGCGAACTGCATCCAGGGGCTCGCGCCACCGGCGGAGGTCAGCCGGGCCTGCCAGTGATAGTGGCCCGCTGCCAGGCCACGCACCCTGATGCGGGCAATGCCCTGCACCACCGGGGCCGCGGCCGTCTTGACATTGCTGAAAGCCTGCTGGGCCGGCCGGACCTCCACCTCGGCGCGGAAATCCTGGGTCGAGTAGGGCGCCATCACCAGCAGCGTCACCCCGGCAGAGCCAGTCCAGCCGTTGGCGGCGATGCGCCGGCCGGCGGCGGATTCCTGGTCCAGCCCGACCGGCGCGGGCGGAGGCGGGATGGGCGTGATCGTCGGGGTCGCCGTGTGCGTCGGGATGGCGGTGTGAGTTGGCGCGGCCGAGGGAGCGGGTATGGTGGTCGGACGCGGCGGTACGGCGGTCGCGCTGGGCCGGCCGGCCGTTGGGCTCGGCGTCGTGGCGACCGTGCCCGGCGGCACTGACGCCGATGCGCTGTCCGGGGTGGCGGAGGGTAAGAACGCGGTCGCCGTGGGTGTGGAGGCAGAGCCGATCGGCGCTCCGGCCACGCTCAGCAGGCGTTGCAGGGTGCCGTTGCTTCCGGCGGCGCCGGCTATGTAGGCGACGATGGCAACCGCGAGCAAGAGGACAAAGCGCCGCATCGGGTCTGAGCTCTCCTTCGGGGGACGCGATGATTCCGCCGTACAGTGTAGCGCCCACACGCCGATAACTCAATCAGCCAGCGCATCATCGCAGCCCCTCAGGATTGGCGGGATGATGCCGATGTAAGAGAATAGAGAAGATTGCGACGAGCCTGCCCGCCATCGCGACATCAGCTAAGGACTCACGATGCAGACGCAGGCTACCCTTGACCGTCAATCCATGAGCACGACCGCCACCGGCGTGCGCAATACGACTAAAGAGCAGCGGATGAGCCAGCACACAGGTGACCCCTCTCCTTCCGCCCGCAAAGATGAGAAGGAGCCGGCCTCGTTGTGGGAGGCCGCGGACATCGATGCCAATGTGCCGATCGACGATGCTGTGCGCGCCTATTTGCGCGAGATCGGCCGGGTTCCATTACTCAGCGAAGAGCAGGAACGGGCGCTGGGCGACGACCTGCACCGCGGCAACCTGGAAATCGCCCGCTCCCTGCGCTCGCTGCATGCACGCATCCGCCTGCTCCATCTGCGGCGCGATGCCACCCCGATCCTGGAAGTAGCACGGGAGTGGGCGGCGCTGCTTGATCAGGATGCCGCACAACTGGCTGATCTGTTCCGCACTCTGTTTGCGAACCGGGCGGTCGACGACGCGGAGATCGCCGCGGCCGGACTGCTGATCGACGAGGCGCTAAACGACCGCGACCACTGGCGCGGGGGGCTGGAGAGCCTGATGCGTGCCATCGACGACCGCGACCCGCGCGTGCTGGAGGCCCTGCAGCGGCTGGCCCGCCTCGGCGGCTATCAGGGCGACCTCACCCCGGCCCTCGAATCGCTGTGCGGCCACCTGACCTTCGAAGAGCGCGAAATGGGAACCTCCGAGGAAGGCGAGACGGAGATCGTGCGCTTGCCGCGCCTGGATGACCTGCCGTATCAGGAGCATCCGGCCGCGCAAGGGGCGACCCGCCTGCTGGGCCTGGGCCGCTCCGAGGCCGACCGCCTGTTCGAATTGGCCCAGGCCAATCAAACCGACATAGAAGATCTGGCGAACCACCTGGCCGCGCTGATGGACGAGTCTACCGAGGCCGCACGCCTGGCCCTGGAGGGCTGGACGATGGATAGCGCCCTGGTGCAGCGCGCCCAGCAGGCCCGCAAGCATCTGACCGAGGCCAACCTGCGCCTGGTGGTGAGCGTAGCCAAGCGCTACGTGGGACGCGGCCTGCCGCTGCTAGACCTGATCCAGGAGGGGAACTTCGGGCTGATGCGGGCCACCGAGCTCTTCGATCCGTCGCTGGGCTATCGCTTCTCGACCTATGCGATCTGGTGGATCCGACAATCCGTGCTACGCGGCATCTCCACGCAGGGACGGGCCGTACGCCTGCCGGTGCACGTCCAGCAGCGGCTCAGCCTGGTTGCGCGTACCCGTCGCGAGCTGACACTGGACCTGGGCCGCGAGCCGTCGCAGCAGGAACTGGCGATGCGCATCGGCGTCAGCGAAGAGCGTCTCGGCGCCGACCTGCTCTCCGCCCAGGACGTGGCATCGCTGGAGGCGCCAGTCGGCGACGACGAGGACTCGTCGACGCTGGGCGAGTTCATCGAGGACGACGCCACGACCGATGTCGGCGAACAGGTCGCGCAGGGCATGTTGCGCGGCGACCTGGATCGCGCGCTGGCCAACCTCTCCGAGCGCGAGCAGGAGGTGGTGCGCCTGCGCTACGGCCTGGTGCCAGACGGGCGTGCCCGCTCGCTCGACGAGATCGGTGCCCGCTTCGGCATCAGCCGCGAGCGCGCCCGCCAGATCGAGGCCCGCGCCATGCAGAAGCTGCGCCGCCCCGCCCACACCCGCGCCCTGCGCGCCTACGCGACGTAGCCGTATCTTACCGCTTCTTCATCCCATACGGTAAGATAATCCCATAAGTTACCGTATGGGAGCCGATATGGCCAGCATCCGCGAGAATCCTGCGCACTCATCATGCGTAGAGGTCATCAACCGTGACCAGTTTGACGCCTTCAGCGGCAGCCGCGGTCTGAAGCTTGGGATCAAACGTGCGGCCAAAGAGGATCAATTGTGTGTCTTTGTCCGCTCCAGGCACGTGGGCAACGATCTCGCGTAGGTGATTGAGTACGCCGAAACCAATCGGCTCACGCTTCCACTTGGCTTCACCAGCAAGAACCAGGTGTTTCCCGCGCACTGCTACGACCTCAATCTCTCCTTCGATCTGGTTGTGAGGGTTGGTCGGTAGGGGGTGTGGAATCGGTCCCCACCAGGCACCAACCTCTCCGAATTGACCGAGATCGCCGGTGTTAGCCGCAGATATAACCCACGCCCGGCAGATCTCCTCAAATGCGGGTTTCGAGACGAAATGATCGAGGTTAGGAACAACCAGATCTCGATAGATGCGCTCCGGACTCGCTCCGTGTTCAAGCTGGCTCAGGTGTGGATACACGAAGTGAAACCAGAAGCGCAGGTAAGGATCGGCAATGGCCCATATACCGCGCCGCTTCTTGCCCAAAAGAGGTTCGCTGTAGGTCACAAAGTCCAACGATTGAAGGGTTTTCAGGTACGGTGTGGTATCACTGCGACTTCCGACGCGTGAGGCAATCTCGCTGGCACGAGTGCAGCCGTCGGCAATGGCGCGAAGAATGGAGAAGTAGAGACGCGGTTCCCTGAGTTCTTCGCGCACCACCAACTCCGCCTCCTGATACAACACCGTGCCGCGTTGGAGCACACGGTGCACGATATTCCACTCCAGTGATCGCGCAGGGTCGAACTGCAGGATGTAGTGTGGCATTCCTCCGGTGACCGCATAGGCACGAATGTGATCGTCGTGAGACCAGGCCGGGAAAAAGGCGGCGGCCTGTCGATACCCTAGCGGCCGCAATTGCCATGAGCCGGTATTGCGGCCATATGCAGGGCCTGTCAGCACATTCTGCACGAAGAATCGGATGCAACTTCCGCAGAGAATAAGGTAGATGGGCAACGTTCCCACGTCGCGTGACCACCAGCGCTGCAGTTGGCTGGCCAGGGTAGGATCTGCCTCGGCGACATACTGGTATTCGTCCAGAATCACCAAGAGCGGGCCGCTTTGCGCCAGGCGTTGACATATGGCTAGCGCCTGCTCCCAATTGGCGAGCGGCGCGGCGCGGAGCACCGGGTCATCCTCACAGGCGAGGATAGCGGACGTCAAGTCACGCAAGTGATCCACCGTGGTTCCTTCAACCGCTTGATAGATGATTGCCCGCCTGCCTGTAGCGAACTGATCAAGGAGTGCGGATTTTCCGACCCGTCGGCGCCCAAAAAGGATGCGCAACTGAGGGCGCCCCGAGGCCCATCCCTCTCCAAGCCACGCCAGTTCCTGTTCTCGGTCTATGAACGACGCCATGCCCTACCACCCCTTAGCCTAAGCAGGATTAGCCTAATCTAGATTAGGCTAATCCTGCTTAGGCTAAATGTCAACCGGTCGCAATTGCGCACATCGAGAATCATGCGCGGCGGTCCAAGAGATTGCAGCAGATCATCTATAGTATCCTCCAGGCAGATAGTCACGCGCATCGGAAGGGAAAGGCTTCATGCAACTCCTCAGGCCGCCGGCGTTGAGCCTCGGTGACCCTATCGGCGTCATCGCCCCCTCATTCACTCTGCTGCCGGCTTGGCACTCGGACTACGAGCGGGGCAAGGAGATGCTGCACACGCTGGGCTTTGCCATCAAGGAAGGCCGCACTATGGGCCTGACCCGCTATTGGGCTGCCGGCACGCCGCAAGATCAGGCCGACGATATCAACGCCATGTTCGCCGATCCCGAGGTCAAAGCGATCATCGCCCATGCCGGTGGCTTCCCCGGCATGTCCGTGCTCGACCGCATCGCCGGCATGCTCATCGGCAAGCTAACCTGGATCAACGACAACTTCGAGGGGATCGAGTACCCGACGGTGCGCCAGGTAGTCCTTGACGTGGTCGGCGATTACGGCTTCCCGATCATGGCCAACGTCGACTTCGGCCACCACATCGCCAACCTCCCCTTGCCGATCGGCGTCGAAGCCATGTTTGATGCCGAAGCTGCATCCCTTGCTCTGGCCGAAGCGCCAGTGAAGCGCGCTACGATTCGTCGCTAGCCGTGTGCGAGGCAGCCGGTCATACGGCCCAGTCCGGCGGCCTTGCGCACGGAGTGGATCGGTCACTATGATGTGGCCGTGTGCATGTGCGGGCATGTGCGTATGCTCCCGGCAGGCCCGCTTTCGTTCAGGACTGGAGGACAGCAGCCATGAGCGTGGCCCAGGGCAGTATCGATGACCGCCAAGAACAGTGGTTTGATAGCGCCTGGTGGGACCGCACGCCCGATAGTCTGCTGGGCAGCCATGCCGACAATTGGGCGGACATCCGCGACCGCATGAACTTCATTTGCGACCTCTTCCGCTCGTACCACGTCGACCCGGGCCTCTTCGGCGCGCCCTACACCCCGGCACAGTGCGCACAGATAGAGGCCGGGCGCATCCCCGGCGGGGCGCTCTGAGTTGTGCCGCACCGGGTGCGCGGGGGCGGCGACTGAAGTCGCCTGGCAGGGACACGCCGACTAAAGTCGGATACGTGGCATGCGGGCGTATGCCATACGCCCCTACAGTGCCCGTGCCCTGCCATGACACTTTAGTGTCAGGCACCGGTCGATACCGAAAATATCAAC
>Ga0209581_1003995_pt1 | contig 12216 bp, 6 predicted proteins | sample Coa_R2_FD_187160 | JGI IMG/M metagenome (GOLD analysis project Ga0209581, IMG submission 187160) | Surface soil microbial communities from Centralia Pennsylvania, which are recovering from an underground coalmine fire - Coalmine... | ecosystem: Environmental > Terrestrial > Soil > Unclassified ...
GGAACCTGCTATCCCTTCTCAACCGTCAAAGGCTGGCTGGAACGAGCCGGCTGCGCGCAGGTGCGCACCCGACGCCTGCTCACGCCGGGCGCGACCATGATCGTCGCCAGGAGAAGTTAGCCGAGGCTGCCGGGGCCTATGGTCCCGCAGAGTTCATAAGCTGGCAATAGAAGATATCGAGCCTGGGCGACTCGAAAGGCGAGACCGTGCGGCTCAAAGGAATCACCACCAGCACATCGATTCCCGGCTGCGAGGAAAAACGCGCGGATGTATACGTCACATGCAGGGCATCCAGTTGCTGCAGCAGATAGGGATGGGAGTCAGCGCGCTTCACAAAGACCAGCAGCGCCGGGCGATCGGCGTGATTCACCGCGTCGGTATACGCAGGAATGCGATTGATCGTCGTCTGTGGCTGCGTAATCGCTGTCGGATCGGCCATAATAATCTGATTATTCGTCAGGAAAGAGATGGGATAGCCCAGGAGATTCGTAGCCCAGGCGTAGCGCACGTGCTCCCGCTCCATATAGGCAATGATCGGCTGATAATTTGCCGGGGCCAGCACACACCAGGGCGACTGAAAAGCGAGATCCGGGTTCGTCAGGCCATACGTTGTGGCCTGCCCGGCGAGATAGGCCACCAGCACCACAGCCAGCGCAATCACAGCCAGAGGAACGCGCCGGAGGGCCGGAATGCTCGTCAAGCGGCGCGCCGGCGTGGACGCTGCCTCCTCTGGTTGCCGCTCCGAGCGATTCTCGAAGAGATAGAGGCCCACCAGCGTAAAGATCGCAGCGAAGAAGAACGGCAGCGCCAGAACGAGCGGCGCAGCGTAGCGTCCCCCGAAGTCGTCCTGGCACGAAATAAGAATTGAGGTAGAGGCGGAACTCACGCAAAAGAGAGTCGCCGAGCAGAGGCCCAGGAGGGCCGGCAGAGCAACGAGCCGGCGGGCGCGCAGGAGCGCGGGCTGCTGCCAGCGCAACGAGCAGGCGACCAGAGCCAGCGAGCCGAGCGTGCAAACGACGCCAATGAGCAGGAGCGGCGCATGCAGAACGGTCAGCAGCACATTCTCAGAGGGCGTCGCGCCCCCGATAATGCGGGGAGAGACGCAGCCTACGTAACGCGTCGTCACGCGCGCCACCGTCACAAGGCGCTGGAGGGTCCAGCCGCCTCCCAAACCAAAGATATACCTGATATTTTCCCATTGATGCGTGACTCCCCAGATCACGCCGGGGGTAAAGCCGACCACGCAGGCGGGGAGCGCGGTTACGCCCGGCAGCAGAACCTTCAGCGAGCGCAGCAGAGCGGCGGGCAACGGCACCGCAGTCCTGACCAGCGCAACAATCTCAGCGAAGCGATCAATGATAATCCAAAGGGCCGCCGCCATGATCGCCACGCTAACCAGGGGATAGATCCACATCCCGAAGCCGACGAGAAAGCCGACGCCGGCCCAGCGCAGCGCCAGCTCGCGGTACGAAGCCTTCTCATGCCAGCGCGTGGTCAGGCGCTGAACCGCAATCAGGAGCAGGAGCATCAGGACGAACGATTCGATCCATCCGCCGCCCGTGCGCAGTTCCACAATGCCGTCGTAGAGGGGCGGAAGCGCGGCGATCAACGCAGCGACCAGGGTGAAGCACTTGCGAGCGGAAGGAGACAGGCGCGCGGCCTTCGCCAGCAGCGAGGCAAGCCACCAGGTGACGCAGACCAGAAGAAGCGAGAAGGCCGTTGTCTCCGCGCGCAGGGCCGTCACGGAGGGACCAAAGAGAGCAAACAGGATGGCCACCACATAGGCTTCCAGGCTGCCAAAATACGGAATCCCATAGAAATAAATCGGACGTTCGCCCTGCAAAATATGTTGCGCCTGAATACCGAGCAGCGCCTCGTCGCCATCAAGCGTGCCATGCGTGCGCACAATCAACACGACGCGTATGACGAGCGCCAACAGCAGGCACAGCCAGAGAGGAGAAAGCAACCAGCGAAAGCGGCGTCTCCCCGGAATTTCTTCAGCGCTGGAGGTCCGAGCGGCAGAAGCGCGCGGAAGCGTTCTCTCGGGCGGCTCCCCCTCGCCGTTGTCGCCTGCTGATAGTGACTCAACCACGGGCTGTCTCTCAACGTTCATAGCAAATTGTCTAAATCCTTCCAATCACAAGATCTCTACAACTGAGACGAACGAAGCGACAACCGGCGAGAGACGCTTAGCATAAACAGGCTACGTATTATTAACTACTACCGGAACAGTAAAGCTGGTTTTCTGGTCATCCGTCAGCACACTTTGCCAGGTTGTATTCTCAGTGCGGAAGGTAAAGCCGATGAACGGGCCATGCCGAAGCACCTGGGGATGAGCGACGGACGTAGAGACCTGAAGAGCAAGCTGAGAAGGGAAGGGAGTTCCAGGCGAGACGTAGTGAAACGCGAACACCTGGTCGCCCGCCCAGGTGAGAGTTGGCGTACAGTTCTGTGTATCAGACAGGGCAGGGCCGGCGACCGAGCGCACCTGCACACGAAAGTTATAGGTCGTGCGGAACGCGGGTGGATGAGCGTCCTGCACGCTCCAACGCGTCACCAGCCACCGATCCTGCAAGAGTTGAGCAGTGGGAGAAAGCAACTGCATCGTCCGGGTAAACGCGTGTGGCACCGGGGCCGGAGCCGGCTTTGCCGTCACCACAAAAATCCGATAGGGCGGTGAGCCCAGGTGGGGAGAGGTAGCCACCAGTGTCGCATTCGCATAGTAGGCGAATATGAAATCGGCCACGGCATCGTCGCCGTTTGTGATAAAAATAACCGGTCCGGCAGAGGGTGAAGGCAGAATAAAACAGCTTTCAGAAGTAAAGAAAGCAAGCGGCATCTGGCGCTGCTGGGCCAGGTAATCCATCGCATTGACCTTGACGTAGATGGGAGATGCCGTAAGATAGATGCGACCTATATGTCGCTGCTGAGCCACCTGCTGGGCCACCTGGAGAGCATGCTCCTGATCGGATAGATCGCTAAACGTGGGATTCTGGAAATGGCCCGCGTCAATATCGACAATCGCGCTCCCCAGGCCGATCAACTGTGCCAGAATGACCAGGGCGGCGAGGGCGGGCACGGCCAGGCTGGCGAGCCGTTCCCATGCTGGACGAAGCCGCTTTACCAGGGCAATGATGTGGGTAAAGCAGAGGGCCATCAGGATAAACTGGCCGGGCAGGAAAAAAATAAAATAGTGGACAAACAGAACAATTGAGTGGCGCGTTAAGAGCAGTAAGGGCGCGACCTGCCAGAGCAGGAGAAGCGCAAGGCCCTGCCTGTCGGGACTGTTCCAGAGCTCGTTCCACCAGCGCACAACGATATTCGTCTTGGTTGCTGCTTGAGCGGGCAGAGCAAAGATCTGCGCGAGCGCGAAAAGGATGCCGCCTACCAGGAGCAGAATGGAGAGCAGGTATACCGGCGAGAGAAGCAGATGCAACTGGCCGGCGAGCGGACTATTCGGCAGGAGCAAATGGGTATCGCGCACACGCGCAGCGGGGTCCACATAGGGATCGACGAGCGCGGGGTGGATATAGAAAAGATAAAAGCGGAGAGCCTGGCTGTCGATATGTGCCTGCTGGCCAGTTGCTTTGAAAAGCAGGATCAGATCGGCGAAATGGACGTGGTATTCCCAGAGCAGGTACGGCGCAAAAAGGACCAGCAGAGCCACAATGCCCAGGGCGATATCGCGCCAGCGGATCGTCCTGTACGCGAAAAGCACAGCCGCTGCCAGCGGAAGAACCAGGTAGACCGAACTTTCATGGAACTGATAGAGCACGCCGAGTAGCAACATGGCCCAGATGAGCCAGCCCTTGCGCCGGTCAACCACCCCGCGAAATAGGAAAAAGATAAAGAGCATGACAAAGAACGGCAGAAAATTCTGCGGCCAGATATTCCGGCTGTAGGTCCAGGCCCCGGCGGAGGTCGCGTAGAGCAGCGCGGCGATCGTGCCGGCCAGGCGTCCATAATAGCGACGCACAAAAAAGTACGTGAGCAGAATCGCGGCCGCATTGAACAGCGCCACCAGCACCTGCCCCCCCAGCGGGTTAGAGCTGAGAGCCGCAGGCAGCAGAAAGAAATACACAACGAGCGGAGGATTTAATCCCCCCAGGGAAGCCGGCGTGCTGGTCAGGGGTATCCAACCAGAGACGAGAGCATCATGAGACAGGCTAAAGATTTTCACCTCGTCATCATTAAATATAGCTGTATCAATATTGATCAGACGTAAAAACAGGGCGAGGAAAATAATGAGATATATTTCCCAATTTTGCAGTGACCACCTAAGGAGAGCAGAAAGTCTCATCAACACAGCCGCTCGTCTGGAAAGCGTCTCTTGCCTGTCAGGTTGAGATAACTGTATCATGTTTATCCGGGACTCCTATATGTAAATTTCTCTATAGAGAGACGATTCAGAGGACTGAAATGTTCTGGGTGTGCTGAAAGTCCTGGTAAGGATGAGCGCACAGAAAGGCAGCTTGCCGGAGGGAGCAATCTCAGTCCGTCCATCTGTCCCCTCCACGATGCGGGGAGCAGCCATGAGCCGTGAGAGAATTTTAGAAGCGCGTCCGCAAATTGTGCAGTGAGCGGCGGGCGCTCTCCAGCGAGGGCATTGTGGGATGATCGTGCTCAACGATCAGCCAGCGCGTCCCACCCTCTTCTCCGGCGGCGATAATCCCGGCCATGTCGAGCGTGCCGTCCCCGACCTCGCTCATGCCCCGTTGCGCATCCATGTCCTTGAGGTGCAGCAGGGGAACGCGTCCCCGGTGCCGGTGCAGGTAGGCAAGCGGATCGATCCCGGCGAACGCGGCCCAATAGACATCGAGCTCAAGCCCCAGCAGCGCGGGATCGCAGGCGGCCAGCAGCTCATCGAGCAGCAAGCGCGAGTCGTCCAGGCGCTGGAACGAATAGTCGTGATTATGGTAAACAAGCTGAAGTCCCGCCTCCCGGCAACTTCGACCGATCGTCTCTAGCCGCTGGACCAGGCTGGCAAAGGGTGTGCGGGTAAACCGCTCGGGTCCAATCCAGGGGATGACGGCGTACTCGCAGCCGATCTCCCGGGCAAAGGCCAGTTCTTGAGCCAGCCTCTCCTCTGGCATATCGAGTCGGAGACAATGCGAGGACGGAGCACGCAGGCCGATCTCTGCGAGCAGGGCCAGCAACTCGGGCGCGCTGAGGTTCCCATAGCCGGCGCACTCCACCGCGTGATAGCCCAGCGCCGCCACCTGACGCAGCGTACCCGCGAAGTCGCGCGCCGTCTCATCGCGTACTGTATAGAGTTGCAAAGCAATTGGCAGATTGGTCATCTCGGCCCGATCCTTTCCTGATCTGTTTAGATATCAAATACCTGCTCGATGTCTCGTCTGTTCAACGCGAGGGAAGCCGGGCGCTCGCAGGTGCTGGCAATCTCAAGATAGCTGCGCTGCTGGAAAGACTCGTCAAAGCTCTGCATGATATCGAGCACATGATAGGCCATCTCACCATTGGCTCGCTGCCGGCGTCCCTGGCGCAGCGCCAGCGCCAGGTCGGCCACGCCCAGGCCGCGATCGTTCACTGCATGATTGTAGACCAGCGGGATCTGATTCCACTCGCGCTCTCCGGCGCGCAGCAGCCAGATTGGACCGCCGAAGGTGTTTGGATCGGGCAGGCGGAGCGAGCCGAGCGTGCCGTGTATCTCCAATGGCGGCTGCGCGCTTCCCCAGACATCGAAACTGGTGATAAAAGTCGCGGGCACGCCCCCGGCAAACTCAAGCAGTCCCGCCACGTGGGTCGGGGTATTGACCGGCACGGTCCGGTAGGACGCCTGCGGACTGGTCACTTGTCGTTCGGCAAAAGCCTGCCTGGTGAAACCGGCAACTCTCTGCACCGGCCCCAGCAGGGAGATCAGGGTGGTCAAATAATACGGTCCCATATCGAACAATGGACCGCCTCCCGGCTGATAGAAGAAGAACGGGTCTGGGTGCCAGTGTTCGGGACCGTGCGACTGCAACGAAGCGTGGGCCGCGACCGGCTCGCCGATCCAGCCATCGTCCAGCAGCTTACGGCAGGTTTGCAGTCCCGCGCCCAGAAACGTGTCGGGCGCGCACCCCAGCAAGACCCCATGCTCCCTGGCCGCCTCCAGCAGTCGCCGACCATCCTCGCGCTTCGTCGCCAGCGGCTTCTCGCTATAGACCGACTTTCCGCGCTCCAGCGCGGACAGGTTGATCTCCGCGTGAAACTCTGGAATGGTCAGGTTAACGACCAGCTCGATATCCGGGTCATCCAACAATTCGGCGCTTGAGTACACGCGAGGTATCCCAAACTCGGCGGCCCGCGCCTGAGCACGTTCGGGCACCGCATCAGCGCAGCCGACAAGCTCAAGAAACGGGAATTGCCTGATATTCTTGCAGTACACCCCGCTTATCGTACCGCAGCCGATAATGCCAATCCTGACAGGTTGAGAAAATCCTCGCATGCCTCGCTCTTCCTTTTATGAGTTTTCGCCAGTTTACGTAAAATTTACCGTCATTCTTATCAATAATGATAAACGGCTATTGAAGAGTTGTCAAGGAATGCGCCAGACTCGGTTCTGCCAACCATCGGGTGCTGGCCACTGCCCCCGTTGTACGCAGCGGCGAGGCAGGCCCTCGCCGTGCGAGCATTCCCAGCAGGCAGGCCCGGCGAGGCAGGCCCGTGCCGCTGCGTACAACGGAGGGATCAAGCGAGCTGTTTGGCACCTGAAAGGTGGTGGAACTGCCATACTCCACTCTGAGGTGATCTCCTCCCTTCGTCTTGCGCAGCCACAGACTGCCATTCCCACAATAGGACAGCGTGGGGAGCAAGAGGCAACTTCGTTACCCTGGTCTTCGTAAATTTTTACGGTGCCTGGGCAATGGAGCAAATGATCGTGATCTATTGCGGGCTGGCCGTGCGCATTCAAACGATGGCGTACAAAATAATCCCGTTCTCCGTGTGCTGCTGCTCCACCCGTCCGACCGAGCGCATATGCTCCAGATGGGCCAGGATCTCGGCCACAGCCATACGCAGTGCCTCATGACTCTGGATGCGCCGGTCGGGGAACATCTGCCGTGTAATCTCAGCCGCGTGCTGGGGACGTTCGCGCAGCAGGGCGAGAATCTGCTCCTCGCGCTCGTAGTGGTGCTGAACAATCTCGCGCACCCGCCCGGCGAGGTCCGCGAACGGCTCCCCATGCCCCGGCAGGACGATACTGGCGGGCAGATTCTCGACCTTGTGCAGAGAATCCAGGTAGTCGGCCAGTGGATTGAGCCGATCGTATTCCGAGTAAAGCCCGACGTTCGGAGTGATACGCGGCAGAACGTGATCGGCGGCCACAAACACCCCATCGCGCTCGCGGAAGAGCACAATCTGTCCATCGGCGTGGCCGGGCACCCAGATAATCCGGTAGCGTTCGCCGGCCAGCGTAAGATACTCCCCGTCCTCCACCAGCGTAAAAGCCTCATGCGGAGGAACGTGCAGGATCGTGCGCACAACTTTGGGATCGGTCTGTGTATACCAGAGTTCAGTGCGTTCCAGGCCATGTTTCTTGAAAAAGCTGGTGACGCGGCCAAAACGTTCCGGCATCGTCCCCTCCCAGATGATACGCACGCTCCTCTCATCGAGTGGATGCATATAAACCCTTGCCCCGCTCTGCTCCTGCAGTTCGCCGGAGAGGCCAATGTGATCGGGATGGTGGTGGGTCAGAACAATTTCCTTCAGATTGCCGACCTGCAAGCCCGCGCGTTCCAGTCCGGCGGCGAACGCCTCGCGGGCATCAGGCGTTCCCATGCCGGCATCGACCAGCGCCCAGCCATCACCGTCCACCAGCGCATAAACATTAACCGTGCGCAATGGGAAAGGAATCGGCAGGGTAATTTTCCAGACACCAGAAACAACCTCGCGAGCTTCCGGCAAAGGCTCATCAGCGCGGCGCGCGGGCGGAGATTCTTGCATAAAAGAGGGTCCTTTATCGTTTGCTAAAAATTGACTGAAAGGTTAGTTTATCGATCCTCTCTGATTGTATGGCCTGAGAGGAGCCGCTGTCAATGCTGCAAGCTCCCCGCGCCCTGAAGAATTTCACCAGACCACTTGACTCCCCGCCCATTTTTCTGCTAAAATGCGTGTATCGAGGCGGACAGTAATGGTCGCCCAACGAACAGACCGGGGTGTGGCGCAGTCCGGTAGCGCACTTGTATGGGGTACAAGTGGTCGGAGGTTCAAATCCTCTCACCCCGACTCAACAACCAAGCGAGAAGCAGTCGAGTGAACTGGCTTCTCGCCTGGTTTTATACTTCTCTCACTCCTCTCTTTTATTCTAAATCCTCTAAAAATGTACCGATTGTGTACCAATTAGCTCTTCTTGCCGTCTCGCCGGCTATGGTTGCCGCGCCGATTGCCGCGTTTCTCGATCTCTCTAAACTTGCTCTCCCACCGCTCTATAGCACTCTCCTACATGTCTGGCATTGCATGAGAATAAGAGAAAGATCATGTGGTTTCTCCCCTCCTGCCAATGGATCGGGATTAATTTTCCCGCCCCTGGAAATGGGTGAAGAACTACAAAGGACTTTCTTTTTTGTGATACGCCCCCTCAATGAATTTTCTGGCAGGGGGAAAAATTCGTGGGTTTTTCTTGTATTTGGACAGATTTTGTCCCTGGTTGTATGCTATGCTTCTCTACAGGTGATGGTTCCTCTACACTCCTCACCGCCCATTAAGAACTATTTAGCGAGGGATCTGTTATGGTGGATGATTCCAGCAAACGGGGGCAGCAACGCACATCTGCGAGCCAGAAGAAGTCCTTGCGGACGGTGCTTCTGGCGCTTCTCCTCCAGGTCTCCTGGCCCGCGCGTTTAACTGCTCAGCGGATTATGCATCAGCTTCCTCTCTATGGAGAGAGCAAGAGGCCGCGTGCGCTGCATCGAGATATCGAAACGCTCACTGGCTGTCACTTGAAAGACTTGCCGGCCCCGGATGATCCTGAGCTTGCGCAATGGTGCGCAGAGCAGCAGCAGCAAGGGTTCCTGGCGATCTCTTACGACCGGCACGCCGGTACGTTTGGTCTGGAACAATCGGCGTTTTCTCTCGATATCAGTGAAGACGAAGCGCGGGCCTTCGTCGCTCTCCAGGAGGGCTTTACGCCTGGAACCCCTTACGCGGAAGCGATCCAGATGCTGCTCAAACGATGGGCCTGGCTCTTTTCGGAGAAAAGCCAGCGGCTGGTCGCCCGGAAACGGAAGCGCCGGGCGCACCCGCTGCTCCTTCCGCTCTCTCCGGTGGAGGACTACAGCAAGCATGGAGAGGTCATCTTAAAGCTGGACAAGGCCCTTGAGGAAGGCTCCTATATTTCGTTTGCCTACACCCCGCTTGGGCAAAATTGGGACGCTGAGCCGATTATCCATAGCTCGACAGAGCCGTATGAGCTTGAGTATCGCGACGGCCACTGGTATTTCACCGCCTATTTACCCGACCTGGGCGATTTCGTCGATTATCGCGTTGACCGCATCCAGCCGGATTCGCTCAGCCTGGCCGATTCACGCAATCGCTTTACGCCCGGCAGCCGTCACCGGCGAGGCGTCAAAATTCGCTACTGGGTCTCACCCATGCTCGCTCGTCATGGCAGCCTCAGCGCCCGCTTGCGCGAACAGCAGGTACAGGTGCTGGACAACGGGCAGGGCGCGATCGTCGAGGGCTACGCAAAATCCATCTGGTGGGCCAGACGCCTGCTGCTCGGCTACGGGGCCCAGGTCAAAGCGCTGGAGCCAGAGGAGCTGGTGAAGATGATGTGCAGGGAGGTGGAGATGATGAGAGAAATGTATGAGGGAGAAACAAAATGATGCCGCCCCTCTGCAGAGGGGCGGTGCGATTAAGCCAATTCCAGGCGGACGGGATGGGAAAGTTTCCCAGCTATTGCTCAATACCAAATTGCAATCGCTAGCGCGTCTCCTCAATTATACCATTAAAATTTTTACTACGATGTGTATTGCTCAATACCAAAACTTGTAATCAGTAGAAAAATATGTTACGCTCCTCTCAAAGAAAATTTGAAAGGAGGGAAAGGCTCATGAGTCGGAGTAACTTATCTGATGAAACTAAAGTCTCGATAGTGTTAGCAAGCTTTAGCAAAAGCGGTTCAGTTGATAAGTTTTGCGCAGAAAATGGCATCGCACGCAGCACGTTTTATGCCTGGCGTAAAGCGTTGTTAAGACACCTTTCTGCCGGCATCGCCCATAAGTATTCTCGGCATTCTGAGTAGTCAACCTGTAAAGCTGAGTGAGTGGGTTGGAGCAAGCTTCCTGCTCACTCACCAGAAGAGTGCTTCTTCGGAAGGTAAAGGCTATTATGGATTCCTTAATTCTACGCATACTTCCTGTCTATTCTGCGTATCATTCCGACGCGCAGATAGGTTCGGTTCGTCTGCTCCATCACCAGGTGGAGACCTGGGACGCTTTTCGCGATCCTGCGCTTGACGCTGTTTTCAACGTTGCGATGACCGGGGATGGAAAGAGCCTGGCTGCGTATCTGCCGGCGTTTCAGGAAGCACAAAATGTCGTTGCCATGTATCCTACCAACGAACTGGCGCTGGACCAATTTTCGGCTTTGGACCATTACAGGCGCACCCTGAGCTTGCGTCTGCCTCGCTCGGATACGATGTCTAGCGAAAGAATCAGCCAGCTTATGCGCGAGCACGATACGCAAAGGCGTCTGGAGGAAGTGCGCAAGCTGCTGGAGAGAAACGGCATCTTGCTCACCAATTCCGATCTGGTGCATCTGATGCTCAGCCATCAGTATGGTTGGGATCACCGGCGCAAAGAGCTGGCGGTGACTGCTGGCGCATCTTTCGACTACTTTCTTTTTGATGAGTTTCATGTCTTTGGCGTGCCTCAGGTGATTTCGGTGATGAATATGCTGGGGTATCTGCTGGCAAATTATCGCGAGAAACCCGCTGAGCGCAAGAAATTCGTGTTTCTCTCTGCAACGCCCCATAACCTGCTCACAAATATGTTCGATCGCGGAGGAATTCGCTATAAGATCATCCGGGGGAACTACGCCTCGTCGGCTCGCGAGCAGTATCGCTGCATCTTACAGCCATGCACGCTGCATGTCCATGAAATCAGCCAGAACGCTTCAACCGAAGTCTGGGTGAAAGAGCATGTCGAAGACATTCGACGCTTTTTCCAAGAAAATAAGCAAAGTGGCGCAAAGGCCGCCATTCTAGTTTACTCGGTTGCGACAGCGCGGCGGCTGGTGGATTTCCTGCGGCGCTATTTCAAGCCCTACGGCATTGAGGTGGGCGAGAATACCGGCCTGGCCTCGCGTGAGGAAAGACAGGAGTCCTACCACAAAGATATTCTGGTTGGCACCTCGACCGTCGATATAGGCGTCGATTTCCATATCAATTATCTGATCTTTGAAGCCACAAGCGCGGGCAGCTTTCTCCAGCGTTTTGGACGCCTGGGCAGGCACGCAGGCTTTGCCCGCTATGAGGCGCATGCGCTGCTCCCTCGTTTCGTGCTGGAGCGCCTGGCGAAGAGATACGATGCAGGCCAGGAGATAGAGCGGGAGCAGTTTAACGAGGGAATCCGTGAGGTGTTCCCTGGCGAGCAAGCATTTGAGAGCTACACGCAGCGTTGGGGGGTAGTTCAGGCGGCCCAGGTGCTGGCGGAACTGAAGAGTCAGGAGAAACGGGACGCCACCACCGCCCTTGCTCAGGCGGTCCAGGAACAGTACGAGCGTTTTTATGGTCGCCCCGCTGAGCCTGTGATGCCAAAGGCGTTGAAGAAATATTGGGCGCTCAAAACTCCCGGCCATGTCCCGGAAATCATTGATGAGTTGAGCAGTTTTCGCGGGCAGAGTCCGCTCTCCTGTGCCATCCGGGACACCGACGGCACGCCGAAAACCTACGATCTTTTCTTCCTGCTGGCAAACGCAAACATCGAGGTTCTTTCCCAGGAAGCATTTCTGCAATGGGTACATGAAATTCATGCAGATGAGCGTGAATTTCGCAACAAGCATTTTTACCTGAGAGTATGGGAATATGTAGAGGAGCGTCAATCGCTTGTTCTCGGATTACGTCAGAATCTCTCACAAAATAGGCATATTTTGCACCAGGCGATTGTTCTGGACGACATCTTCGTGCGCGAACCGCGCACCCCCTGGCTGGATCAGATCAACCGGAGCCTGAAGCGCCTGCGCCTGCCCTGCCTGCTTAGTCCCCTCGCGCGCGAA
>Ga0209581_1003999_pt1 | contig 12212 bp, 10 predicted proteins | sample Coa_R2_FD_187160 | JGI IMG/M metagenome (GOLD analysis project Ga0209581, IMG submission 187160) | Surface soil microbial communities from Centralia Pennsylvania, which are recovering from an underground coalmine fire - Coalmine... | ecosystem: Environmental > Terrestrial > Soil > Unclassified ...
GCACATCTTCCAGATAGACGAACTGCACATCATCCTTGAGCGCATCCACCAGCGGCTGGAGCTTGGCAAGTTCGATGAATTTGTGCGCGGTGACGATGCGCTTGATCTGCGCGGTACGGAGCGCGGCGCGAATACCGGCCGCCCCCGCCGTGAAGTTCAGCATCGCGGGCACGCGGCCGTAGGCCGAGATGGCGAAAAAAGCGACCACCGCGCCCGCGCCCGTGGGCAGCATGACGCCAACGCTCTCGCCCGGGCGCGTTCCCTTTTTCAGCGCGTGGCCCAAGGCCAGCGAGGCCCGAATGATTTCGTCATAGGTCAGGACCCGTTCGTCGCCGTCCACGATGGCCGGCCGCGCGCGGCCGTAGCGCGCCCGCGCCTCGACAAGCGCAAGAAAGACCGGCTTGTGCGCCCGGGTCACATCGAATGGCACGACATCCTCGCCGGAAGCCGCGGCGATATTGGCAACTGTCACGATTTCGCTCCCACCGGCTCTTAAGGGCCCGTCTTGGCGGCAAACTAGCGGCTTGCCGGCTCCGAAACAAACCAAAGAATGGCCGAAAAGGCACACGGGTCCGGCCCCGTTCGCTTTATTATCCGAAAGGCGTCGGAGCCAGAAAGCCGGGCGGGGAAACCGGGGGCGTGGATAGAGAGACGGTCGTACTTCGGCTTGTGGGGGCTGCCTGCCTGGCCGCGCTGGCCGCGCTTGGCTGGCGGGAATATCCGCTTGCGCGGGGGCTTTACGACTATACGGTTCAGGCAAACGAAGAGGGCATTTCCTATCTCAGCCGCGCTGTCGGCTCGCCATGGCTGACGCGATGGGAAAAGGCGCTTGCCTATCTGGCCCGCGCCCAGCTTTACGGCCGAAACCACGACTACCGGCGGACATTGTCTGATGCCGGGGAAGCGGTCGCACTTTATCCCCAATACACCGCCGCGCGTCTGACACGCGCCGGCGCCGAAATGCTGCTGCGGGATTACACCGCCGCCCGCAGCGATCTGGACGCGGTCATCGCAAGCGATCCGAACAACGAGACCGCGCGCCAGCTGCGGGGCAATCTGTTCTGGCAGCAAGGCGACGTGCGCAGCGCGCTGGCGGATTTCGACGCCGCGGAGTTCGCCGAGCATCAGACACCCTATTTCTATTTCCAGCGCGGCAACGCCCTTGTGCGCATGCGCGCGCTGGGCGGCGCGATCAGTGCCTACAATGCTGCCATCGCCGGCGACCCAGAACTGGACGAAGCCTTGCGCAACCGCGGCGTTCTCTGGCTCAATTTCGGCAATCTGGGGCAGGCCGAGAAGGATTTTGACGCCGCGATCCGGCTAAATCCCAATGTCGCGGACTGGTACATGGGCCGCGGCGACGTCTTCACATCGGCAGGCGCATTCGACAGGGCGGTCAAGGATTACGACCGTGCCCTGGCAATGGACCCAACACTGGTTTTTGCCCACCGCAACCGGGCCTTTGCGAATTTCGGCCGCGCGCGCTTCGATGAAGCGGCGGGCGAATTCGATCTCTGCGCACGCGCGATGCCCGCCGATCTGTACATCGCACTGTGGCGCTACATCGCACACGCGCGCGCAGGCGACAGCGACAAGTCCATCCTGCGGCAACTGACGCCGGAGGATCTTCGCCGCTGGCCGGGCCCCGCCGTCTCCATGTTTCTGGGAACATCCGGGCCCGGCGAATTGCTGAATACGGCGCTTGCCGCACCGGACCGGCTTCGCACTACGGAAGACTGCGAAGCCACCGCCTTCATCGGCGAACTGGAGATGATCGAAGGAGACAAGGACAAGGCGCAAATCCTTTTTCACCGTGTGGCCAACGGGTGCCATCCGGCCACGCTGGCCCACGCGGCGGCCATCGCGGAAATCGACCGCGCGAACGGCTATACGCAATAGTATGGCGTTTGGCGCACGGGATGCGTATATCAACCCCATGACCGTGGTGTTCGATCAGGCCGACAGCGACCGGCGCCAGTTGCGCCATCCCGAAAAGGCGCACAGGCCGGATTCGCCCGTGCTGCGCAAGCCTGACTGGATTCGGGTCAAGGCGCCCGTAAGCCGCGAATATGCCGAAACCAAATCCATCGTGCGCGAGCACCATCTGCACACGGTGTGCGAGGAAGCGGCGTGCCCCAACATCGGCGAATGCTGGACGCACCGCCACGCCACCATGATGATCATGGGCGATACTTGCACGCGCGCCTGCGCCTTCTGCAACGTGAAGACGGGCCTGCCCGGCGCGCTGGACGAAGAAGAACCCGCCAACGTTGGCCGCGCAGTGGCCAAGCTCGGTCTCAGGCATGTGGTGATCACGAGCGTGGATCGCGACGATCTAGCCGACGGCGGAGCCGAGCATTTCGCGCGCACGATCGGCGCCATTCGCGAATTCTCGCCGGGCACGACGGTCGAGGTCTTGACGCCGGACTTTCTGCGCAAGGCCGGTGCGCTCGAGGTGGTGTTACAGGCACGGCCGGATGTGTTCAATCACAACCTCGAAACCGTGCCGCGGCTTTATCTGCGCGTGCGGCCGGGCGCGCGCTATTTTGCTTCGCTCCGGTTATTGGCGCGGGCAAAAGAGCTTGTGCCCACGGGCTTCACAAAATCGGGCCTGATGGTCGGCCTCGGCGAAAGCCGCGAGGAGATCATGCAGGTGATGGACGATCTGCGCGCCGCAAACGTCGATTTCCTCACGATCGGCCAATATCTTCAGCCCACGAAGAAGCATGCGCCGATCGACCGCTTCTGGTCGCCGGAGGAATTCAGATCGCTGGAGGCCGTCGCGCGCGCCAAGGGCTTCCTGATGGTTTCGGCATCCCCGCTCACGCGCTCGTCCTATCACGCCGATACCGATTTCGCTGCATTGAAGGCCGCACGCGCGCAACATGGCTGATGGCCATTTTACCGCAGCCACCCGGATTGCTAGTGTTGGATCAGGTGCAAAGGGGGGCGACATGCGCTGGATTCCGATTGCAGCGGCCGCACTGCTATTTGCGGCTGGCGGGCCGTCAGCGGCCGATACGCTTTCGCTGGCGCACACGATTACGGTCGATGGCGAAGCAACACTCTACGCCGATCCGGATCATGCCAGCATGACTCTTGGGGTTGTAACGGACGGCGACACCGTCAGCGAGGCCCTGCGTCAGAACAACATCAAGATGAACGGCGTCCTGGCCGCCGTGCGGGCCCTTGGTGTGAAGCAGAACGAGCTTCAGACGTCGACCTTTTCCATCGAGCCGCAGCATCCCACCGACAAGGGCGGACAGGTTCTTTACAACCAGATATCCGGCTATGAAGTCACCAACAGCCTTACGGTCACCGTATCGGACCTGACAAAGGTCGGGGCGATCATCGATGCGGCCGCGAATGCCGGCGCAAACACATCGAACAATGTGGTGTTCGAGATCAGCAACCGCGACGAATTGCTGGACAAGGCGCGGGGGGCCGCCATGCGCAACGCGAAGCACAAGGCCGATATGCTGGCAAACGCCGTGGGCGCGAGTGTGGGCGCATTGATCACGGTCGGCAACACAAGCATACGGTCCATGGAATTTGAAAGCGCTCCGCCCCCGCCTCCGCCGCCACCGCCGCCACCGGCGCCCGGAACCTCCATCCTTCCTGCACAACTGTCGGTCACCGCGAACGTGACGGCCGTCTTTGCTCTGAAATAGGCCGTGCCCGCATACAAAGAAACGCGCATCGTTCCCTATTCGGCCGATTTCATGTTCGCGATTGCGGCGGACGTGGAGCGCTATCCCGAATTCGTGCCATGGTGCACGGCCCTGCGCGTGCTCTCGCGCGACAGGGAGGGCGGAAAAGATGTGCTGACCGCCGAAACGGTGGTCGGATTCCGCAACCTGCGCGAGCGCTATACGAGCCGCGTGGTGCTTGATCCAAAAGCGCATACCATTGACGTGACGCAGATCGAAGGCGTGTTCCGCCACATGGAGACGCACTGGCGGTTCACGCCGGACGGCGCAAACCGCTGCGAACTCGCCTTTGCGATTTCCTTCGAATTTCGCAGCAGGGTCTTGAGTACAATCGCGGGCAATGCGTTCGGCCTGGTGGTCAGGCGCATGGCGCAGGCGTTCGAGGCGCGGGCGAAAGCGCTGTCAGATAAGTCTGCGCAATAACTCCAGCGCCGCCTCCACCGATTTCAGGCGCACCGCCGTGCGCCCGATGTCGCCGAACCGGTGCGCCTCATGCAGAATGTTGCGGTTCTCGCGGCAGGCAGCGATGTGAACAAGGCCGACAGGTTTCAGGCCTGTGCCGCCGCCCGGACCGGCAATGCCCGTGACCGCGACAGCCATGTGCGCATTGGAGTTTTCCACCGCGCCTTCGGCCATGGCGCGCGCCACCGCCTCGGACACCGCGCCCTGATCGGCAATGAGATCGCCCGGCACGCCAAGCAGATCGGATTTTGCGCGGTTGGAATAAACCACAAAGCCGCGATCGAGTACGTCCGACGAACCGGGGATTTCGGTGAGCAATCCAGCGATCAGGCCGCCCGTGCAGCTTTCGGCCGTGGCAATGCGAAGCTTCTTCTCGCGCGCTTCCGACAGCACAAGCTCGGCCAGCCGCAGGAGAGGCGAGGGGAACATCAGATGAAGCCGAGTTGCGAAAGGACGAGGAGGATTATCCCGGCGAAGACCGCCGCAGCCACGTCGTCGGCCATGATGCCCACGCCGCCGGGAAGTTCCTTTTCCACCCATGAAATCGGCCAGGGCTTCAGGATGTCGAAAACCCGAAAGAGAAGGAACGCGAGCCCGAAGCCGAGCAGCGAGACCGGCGCAAATGCGCAGGCGATCCACTGTCCGGCCAGTTCATCCACCACACATTCGGACGGATCGGTCTGTCCTTTCGCGTGGGCGTAGAGTTCGCAGGCCCAGGCGCCCAGCACAAGCGCAAGGATCGCCGCGGCCAGGAGCGCAAATCTGCCGAGGAAATAGGAGATGGCCCAGGCGCAGGGCAACGCCACAATGCTTGCCACCGTTCCCGGCGCGGCCGGCGCAAAGCCGACGCCGAACATGGTTGCGATTGCGACGGCGGTTCGCGCGGCGGATTCGGGCTGACCCTGATTGGCGGTCATGGCAATGTCACCGTGGCAATCGCCTGCGCGGCAATGCCTTCGCCGCGCCCGGTGAAGCCCATGCCTTCGGTGGTCGTGGCCTTCACGCTTACGCGCGCCGGATCGATGCCCAGGATTTCGGCGATGCGCGCGCGCATGGCAGGAACATGGGGCGCGATTTTCGGCCGCTCGCAAATCAGCGTCACGTCGCAATTTACGATGGCGCCGCGCATCTCGCGCACGAGTCTGGCGGCATATTCCAGGAAAACGGACGATTGCGCGCCGCGCCATTTCGCGTCCATCGGCGGAAAATGCATGCCGATGTCGCCCGCGCCAATCGCGCCGAGCAGAGCATCGGTCAGCGCATGCAACCCGGCATCCGCATCGGAATGGCCTTCAAGACCCTGCGCGTGCGCAATCTTCACGCCACAAAGCCAGACGTGATCGCCCGCCGCGAACCGGTGTGCATCGAATCCCATGCCTGTGCGAACTTCGCCTCCGCCGAGCAACTTTTCCGCCAGCCTGAAATCCTCTTCCGTGGTGATCTTCAGATTCGAATCTTCGCCCGCCACAGCTGCAATCGTCAGACCATAGGCTTCGGCAAGCGCCATGTCGTCGGTCATGTTTTTTCCGGCGAACTTCCGGTGCGCGTCCACGATCGGCTCGAAATGGAACCCCTGCGGCGTCTGCGCCCGATGCAGGCCGTCGCGCGGCACGGTTTCCCATCTGCCATCCGTCTTCTTCTTCTTCAGCGTGTCGGCAACCGGCAGAAGCGGCACTGCCGCTTCGCAGTCCTTCAGCGCGGCGATGACGCGCCCAATCAAGGCCTGCGATACCAGCGGCCGCGCCGCATCGTGGATCAGGACGCTGTCTGGCCGGTGCGCGGTCAGGGCCTGGAGCCCGTGCAGCACCGAATGCTGGCGGGTATCCCCGCCCGCCACCGGGGGCAGAAGATTGAGGCCAGCGGCAATCTCGCTATACCGGGAATGGTCGTCTTCGCCGATGACCACCTGCACCGCCGCGATATCTGGGCGCGCCGCAAACGCTTCGATGGCACGGCGCAGAATGGCCTTTCCGCCAAGCGTCCGGTATTGCTTGGGGACAGGGCCGCCGACACGCGTCCCGCGCCCCCCTGCGACGATTAATGCTGCCGTTCCGCCCATGGAACCCCTTGGTTTGCCGGGAAACTAAGGGGTGGAGCACACGCCGCCAAGCATTGTATCTCGCGCGGCCTCCGCTAGATTGCCTAATTAATAGGCATTGGCATATTTGCACAAATGTTCAGCACAGACAGCACCGACACGGTCGGCCTGGCGGCGCTAATTCCGGGCGCGCTGCCGATGCCGCTATTGGTGGCGGCGCCAGGCGAGATTCTGCTGTTCGCGAACGCAGCTTGCGAACCGTTCTTCGCACAGAGCGCGAACCAGATTCTGAGGCAAAAACTTTCGGAGCTTGTTCCCTTCGCAAGCCCGCTGCTTGCCCTGATCGAACAGGCACGCAAACGCAACGCCGCCGTCAGCGAGCGCAACGTCGATCTCTCGATGCCGCGCCATGGCGAGCGCAATGCGGACGTCACCGCCGCGCCGCTGACCGAGCCGAAGGGCGCGGTTGCGATCCTGCTGCAGGAACGCACCATCGCCCAACGCTTCGACCGGCAGCTGCTTTCGCGCGACAGGCTTCGCTCCCTGCATGGAATGGCTGCCGTGCTGGCGCATGAGATCAAGAATCCACTGGCCGGAATCCGCGGGGCCGCGCAACTGCTGGAGGACGCGGTTCCGGCCTCCGAGAAAAACCTTACCCGGCTGATCTGCGATGAAGCGGATCGCATACGGGCGCTGATCGACAGGATGGAACTGTTTGGGGATGCGCGGCCCATGATTCCGCGGCCGGTAAACATCCACGAAGTGCTAGACCGCGTGCGCCAGATTGCGCAGGCCGGCTTTGCCAGGCATATCGCCTTTTCCGAACAGTTCGATCCTTCGCTTCCGGATGTGGCCGGCGACCGCGATCAGCTCATTCAGGTCTTTCTCAATCTCGTGCGCAACGCCGCCGACGCCGCACCGGCGAGCGGCGGCGAAATCGTGTTCGTAACCGCCTACCGGCATGGCGTGCACATTCGCACAGGTCTCGCGGCTGGCCGCATAAGCCTGCCGCTGGAGATCAGCGTGCGCGACAACGGGCCGGGCATCGCGCCGGACCTGTTGCCGAATATCTTCGATCCTTTCGTGACCACAAAGGCGCGCGGCAGCGGATTGGGGCTGGCGCTCGTTGCCAAGATTGTTGGCGATCATGGCGGCGTGATCGAATGCGATTCCGCGCCGGGCCGCACGATCTTTCGCGTGCTCCTACCCGTGGCAAAAACGAGGCCGACATGACGCAAACCATCCTCATCGCCGATGACGACGCTGCCATCCGCACCGTGCTGAGCCAGGCGCTGACGCGCGCTGGCTACGATGTGCGCGCCACGGGCACGGCGGCGGGTCTGTGGCGCTGGGTCGCCGAAGGGGCGGGCAACCTCGTCATCACCGATGTCGTGCTGCCCGATGAAAGCGGGTTCGACCTGATCCCCCGGATCAAGAAAGTCCGCCCCGGCATGCCGATCGTGGTGATGAGCGCGCAAAACAACATGTTGACCGCCATTACCGCAGCCGAGCGCGGCGCCTTCGACTATCTGCCAAAGCCGTTCGATCTCAAGGACCTGACGGCGCTGGTTCAGCGCGCACTTCAATCGCCGCCGGGCGACGCGGCATCCGCTCGCCAGGAAGAAGCGCGCCCGCCGCTGATCGGCAGCTCTCCGGCCATGCAGGAGGTCTATCGTACGATCGCGCGGCTTACGCAGACCGATCTGACCGTCACCATTGTCGGCGAAAGCGGCACAGGCAAGGAACTGGTGGCCCGCGCGCTCCACGACTATGGCAAGCGCCGCCGCGGCCCCTTTGTTGCGGTGAACATGGCAGCGATTCCGAAGGAACTGGTCGAAAGCGAATTGTTCGGCCACGAGCGCGGCGCCTTCACGGGTGCGATTTCCCGCGGCGCCGGGCGCTTCGAGCAGGCCGAAGGCGGAACGCTGTTTCTGGACGAGATCGGCGACATGCCGCCGGAAGCGCAGACGCGGCTGCTGCGCGTGCTGCAGGAGGGCGAATATACAAGCGTGGGGGGGCGCGAACCGCGCAGGGCGGACGTGCGCATCATCGCGGCCACCAATCGCGATCTTCGCCGGCTCATCCAGCAAGGGCTGTTTCGCGAGGACCTGTACTACCGCCTGAACGTCGTGCCTCTGCGCCTTCCGCCGCTGCGCGAGCGGAGCCAGGACATTCCCGCGCTCGTCAGGCATTTCCTGCTCAAGGCCCAGGCGGAAGGGTTGCCAGCCAAGCGGATGGAGCCGGACGCCATGGAGCTGCTTCAACGCTATCGCTGGCCCGGCAATGTGCGCGAACTCGAAAACCTGATCCGCCGGCTTGTCGTGCTGCAGGCCGGGGAAGCCATCGCCGCGGCGGCCGTCGAAGCAGAACTGAGCGAGCAGGGAAGGCCGCCGGCTCCGGACACGGATGACGAGACCCTTGGCGCTGCCATCGGCCGTCACCTCAATCGCATGTTTGAGGGAGACCTGCCGCCGCCGGGCCTATATGACCGACTTCTGCCCGAGCTGGAGCGGCCGCTGATCTCGCTCTGCCTGGCCGCCACCCGGGGAAACCAGATACGGGCTGCCCGGCTTCTGGGCCTCAATCGCAATACGCTGCGCAAAAAGATCCGGGAGCTGGGGATCGATGTGTTAAGGGGATTCGGCACCGATTCAGCGGCTTAACTGCCCTTAACGCTGAAGCGATTCCTCAGCGCGACATTCTTGCAACAGGCTGTGACTTGGCTACACTGCCGCCTTCCTTTCACAAGTCCTGTTGGGCGTAAGCGGCGGGCCTGAATGGCAATTTCGAACCAAATCGAAGTCCCATCCAGGGGTCTCCTGAATGCGCTTCGCGGCGTTTCCCGCCCTTCTCTTCTTGCCTTTGGCGTGGCCATTCTCTGCTGCATTTCGGGGGTGGCGACCTACTTCGCGGTCAGCCGGCTTGGTCCGTACGACCAGACATCCAGCCTTGTCCCGCTCCTGATTATCAATCTGGCGCTCGTGCTTTCGCTGGGCGCGCTGATCGCTTGGCGGCTTGTACGACTGTGGACCGAACGGCGGTCGGGCCGGGCCGGCGCGCGGCTGAACGTGCGGCTTGTAGCAATGTTCAGCCTCATTGCCGTGGTGCCGGCCATTCTGGTGGCGGTTTTTGCCGCCATCACCATCAATCAGGGCATCGAAAACTGGTTCTCCAAGCATGTGCGCGACGCGCTGGGCAGCGCAGTGACCGTGGCCAAGAGCTACGAACGCGACCACGAGAACTCGATCGTCACGGACGCCTACACGATTGCCAACACGATCGAACGTGACCCGCAGCTATTCGACGAAACGGGAAAGGTGCGGGCCGGCTATCTGTTCGCCGAACTTGCCGACCTTACGAAGGACCGCGGGCTGCAGGCTTCCTACGTCATCGACAGCCATGGAAACGAGCTCGGCAAGACCAAGCAGAAGTCGTTCCCGGAACTCAAAATGCCGGGCCCTGCGGACATCGCGCAGGCCAAGAAGGGCACCATCGTCATCGACGCCAATTCCAACGTCGGCGTGGTGCGGGCGCTGATCCGCATGCAGGCGCTGAACGATGCCTACCTGCTGGTGGCGCGGCGCGTGGACCCCAAAGTGCTGGCGTATTATCAGCACACCGTCGATGCCGTGACCGAATACAATCAGCTCGATCAGAGCCGGGCGCAGCTGCAGCTTTTGTTTGCGGCGCTTTATGCGGTGGTATCGCTGCTCATCCTGCTCGCGGCCATCTGGCTTGGTCTTTGGGCCGCCAACAGGCTGGTACGCCCCATCTCCAGCCTGATCGCGGCGGCGGAGCGCGTGACCGAAGGCGATCTGAAAGCCCAGGTCGAGGTCGAACGCGAGGACGATGAAATCGGCGTGCTCGGCACCGTTTTCAACCGCATGACCGAACAGCTGGACGCGCAGCGCGCGGAGCTTGTCGCCGCCAATCGCCAGATCGATGCGCGCCGCAGATTCACCGAAGCGGTGCTGGCCGGCGTCAGCGCCGGCGTCATCGGCGTTGACAGCGAGGGCACGGTGACGATCGTCAATCGCGCGGCCGCCCGCCTGCTGAACGCCGCAACCGACGAGCTCGAGGGCCGGCACTATGCCGAAGCGGTTCCCGAGCTTGCCGGACTGATCCGTACCGCGCTGTCGGAGCCGGTGGGACGCGCCAGCGGCGAGGCCAGCATCAAGCGTGCGGGGTCCATCCGCAAGCTCAGCGTCCAGGTCGCAAGCGAGGAGGGTAGCGCCAGCGAATACATCGTGACGTTTGACGACATCACCGATCTCGTGTCCGCGCAACGGACAGCCGCCTGGGCCGACGTGGCGCGCCGCATCGCCCACGAAATCAAGAATCCGCTGACGCCCATCCAGCTCTCGGCCGAGCGCTTGAAGCGCAAATACGGCAAGGAAGTCGAGAGCGATCCGGAAATTTTCGAGCAGTGCACGGACACGATCATCCGCCAGGTCGGCGATATTGGCCGCATGGTAGATGAATTTTCGTCATTCGCGCGGATGCCGGCGCCACAGTTCCGGCGCGAGAACGCGCAGGAGCTCCTGCAGCAGGCCGTCTTCCTTCAGCGCGTCGCCCACCCGGCCATCGCGTTTGAGGTCAAGGCGCCGAAAGAGGCTGTCTATTTCGAATGCGATGGGCGGCTCGTCAGCCAGGCATTGACGAACGTCATCAAGAACGCGACCGAGGCCATCGCCACGCGGATCGACAAGGGCGACGACGCGGCCGGACACATCCAGGCCGTTCTCGACGTCAACGGCGAGAGGCTTGCGTTTCGCGTGGCGGACAACGGGATCGGCCTTCCGGCCGAGCACCGCCACCGCCTGACCGAACCTTACGTGACGACCCGCGCCAAGGGCACGGGACTGGGACTGGCGATAGTGCGCAAGATCGCCGAGGACCATGGTGGGGAACTTGCGCTTCATGACCGCGGCGACGAGCAGGGGGCGGAAATCGTGCTGACGTTCCCGCTCAGGCAGCGCGGCACGCGTGAAAGAGGTAATGGGGATGAGCAAGAGCGGATCGCAGATCGCGCCTGAAATTCTCATCGTGGACGATGAGGAAGACATTCGCGATCTGATCGCGGGGATATTGAAGGACGAGGGCTACGAGACTCGCGTGGCCTCCGACAGCGATGGCGCGATACTGGCCGTGCGCCAGCGCCGCCCGCAGCTTGTCGTGCTCGACATCTGGCTGCAGGGCAGCCGGATGGACGGGATTCAGGTTCTGGATACGCTGAAGCGCGAATACCCCGAACTGCCCGTTGTCATGATCTCCGGCCATGGCACGATTGAGACGGCGGTCGCCTCGATCAAGAAGGGGGCGTATGACTTCATCGAAAAGCCGTTCAAGGCGGACCGGCTGATTCATGTGGTGGAGCGCGCGCTGGAAGCGGCGCGGCTGAAACGCGAAATCCAGGAACTGAAACTGAAGGCGGGCGACGATCTGGAAATCATCGGCCAGTCTTCTGCCGTCGCACAGCTGAGGCAGGCCATCGACAAGATCGCGCCCACCGGCAGCCGCGTGCTGATTACCGGCGCTTCCGGTTGCGGCAAGGAACTGGCGGCGCGCATCATCCACGCGCGCTCGCGGCGCGCCGCCAACGCCTTTGTCGCCGTCAACTGCGCGACCATGGAGCCGGACCGACTCGAAGCCGAGCTGTTCGGCGTGGAGACAACCGATGGCCCGCGCAAGATCGGCCTCTTCGAGCTTGCGCACAACGGCACGCTCTATCTTGACGAAGTGGCGGACATGCCGCTTGAAACGCAGGCCAAAATCCTGCGCGTGCTTGTGGACCAGACGTTCCAGCGTGTGAACGGCACTACGCGCGTGCAGGTGGACGTGCGCGTGATTTCATCGACGACCCACGACCTGCGCGCGGAAATCGACGCGGGCCGCTTCCGCGAAGATCTTTATCACCGGCTGAATGTCGTGCCGCTGCGGGTTCCGGCGCTCGCCGAACGGCGCGACGACATTCCGCTTCTGGTCAAGCATTTCATGAAGCG
>Ga0209581_1004003_pt1 | contig 12205 bp, 14 predicted proteins | sample Coa_R2_FD_187160 | JGI IMG/M metagenome (GOLD analysis project Ga0209581, IMG submission 187160) | Surface soil microbial communities from Centralia Pennsylvania, which are recovering from an underground coalmine fire - Coalmine... | ecosystem: Environmental > Terrestrial > Soil > Unclassified ...
TACGATCTCTTGTCCTCGGGCCGCGAACAGGTGTCCGTTCGCCGTGCGAGGCCAACCACCCGTCGCCCAAAAGAGATCGTCCGCGATATCGACAGCGGGGCGTGCAATGATATCGTCGTTTTTCTTCTCGGTGTAGTTGGCCAGGCGGACGCTCGGGTCGGTTTCTGCCGCCGTCACGTGGGCCAAGAACCGAACGAGTTTTTTCGCCTCCGCCGAGTCTTCCTCTTCCTCCTCCTTTGCTTCAGTGCGGAGATCGGTCCGAGCTTCGCGAGCGGCTTCTAGCAAGTAGGCGTCTTGCTCCGCTTCCTCCAGGGCCCACCAATCGTTAACCGAGGGGAACCCGTTCGTTTCGTGGAAACCGTTCGTTTCGGTTTTTCCGTTGGCCCCTAGTTTTGCACCGTTTAATAGGGTAGTATTGTTCCTTGGGGACGTGTTCCTAGACATAGCGTCTCCTTTCTCGGTCTCGCCGCTGGCTACGGCGAGCCGTACGAAGCTAGGGAGATCCGAGTCGGTGGGTTTTCGGGACCGGCTCGGATCTCCGCTTTCCTAGAAGCGAGGCAACCTTTACCTCGCCTTAAGCCTTCTTGCCGTTCTTCTGTCGTTCGTAGGTGAGCATCCGTTCGAACAACGCTTGGACGTCCACGGCCTTCTCGTCTAGTTCTTCGGGCCGGGCTAATACTAGACGGCCGTCTTGTACTGTGCCGTCGCTATGGGTACGTCCCCGGCGGAATTGGCTGTAGAGCCAGGTCTCCGTCGCGGAGGTAAGCGCTTCCAGGACGGCTCCGTGCCACTCCGGCCGCCACACTTTCCAACGCCAACGCTGCCTAGCAATCAGCAGCCCGAGCGTGGCCATCCGCCCCCAGCGGTAACCACCGTGGCGTTGTGCGTAGATTTCCTCGGGCGGGGTTTTGCCACAGAGAGCCCAATATTCGAGGGTTTTCGTCGGCGGACCGCCCATTGCTGCAATGTCGCGTGTACCGAACATCTTCTAAATCCTCACCTTTTACCATCGTTAAATTCGCCCACAGGAGAAGCATAGTCTTCGATAGGGGGTTGATGAAAGGGCTTTTAGCGGAGTTTATCCCGATCAAAGCCACCTTAGCTTAGGGCCGAGAAATGAACGATTTTAGGGGTGCCTAATTGTAGAGGTGGCCCCACCAGTACAGCAGGGCCGGGTAGGAGCGTCCGCACTCGGGCGATGCCGTATCGCTGTAACAGACGTCGGTAGAGAAGGTGCATGCCGGGCTCTACTTCCTGGGCACGCTGCGCGAAGGCGGAGCCGAGGAGAGCGAGCCAGGTGTGGACGATCGGCCGGGGGTAGGCGTCGAAAAGTGCCTCGATCCGGTGTAACAGTTCAGCATCGCGGAAACGCTTGCGGATCTCGCCAAGATCCGCGGTGAGGCGCAGAACCGCCTCCGGATCCACGACCGCATAACCCACTACGTCATCGAACATCGTTGTATCCTCCCACAAGAAAGGTTGCCCTAGCCCACCGTGAGCACGGGCTAAGGGAGGTCTGCCTTCTACCCTCGGGTTACGCCTAGGTAATTGTAATTACCGAGGGATAACGTAAGGGTAAGCGAACGCTTATCCGTAGGCAGCCCCTCCCGCTCGATGTAGTAGCTACCAAACCCTACTCGAAGAGTCAAGAGGCTGCCGCTGGGAATTTCTGGGAGGATTAGCGGTCTAGGACGTGTAGGGTGTTACATTCTTCAGCCCACTCCAAGAGTTCTTCGATTTCCTCCGCACTGAGGGCCGCTAGCCGAGCTTCTTCTTTCTGTACAGCGGTGGGATCGCGGTAGTCCACGACCACGTCGTGGGCTTCTTCTTCGCTACTGATTACTCCCCAACATCCTTCGCGGCGGTACTTCCCGTTACTGCGCGGCGGACGATAGACCAGGAGATACGTGCGGCAGACGCCCAGGTTACGATCTTGCCGGCCCGTGAACCAGGCTTGTATCTTACAGAGGCGATAGTGCCCCCGAGGTACCACGAGGAGATAGATACCCGTGAGGATGCGGCGTAACGCTTCCCGAAGGCGCAGTCGAGCCGCTTCAAGATCGGTCGCCTTCTCGAGATAGCCAACCAACGTCCGTACTTCCCCGAGCGATTCCTGGAGGGGATGCGCCGCAAGGGCTCGAACCCGTTCCAGGTCCACGTTGAGACCTCGTAAGCGGTCTTCGACCTCTGCCAACGTTTCCACGACAGCCTGCACGGGTCGGCCTACTGTCCGGAGAGCGGCTTGCAGTTCCGCCCGGTGATTCTCGAGAGCCGTTTTCTCCTGCGAGAGACGTTGCAGCGTATCGTCCTCGTCCGTGCCGCTCGCTGCAGTGGGATCGAGGCTGGAAGGGTCGAGTTCGGCTAACTCGGTCAGCACGGCCCGCTCGAAAATCTCCGCAGGAAAGGTACAGGCCGGAGCTCGTTTTTGTGTGGACGCGTAGTTCAGGAGGACGTGGCGACGTCCGCCTTCGTCGTTGCGCACGGTGCAAAAATAGCTTTCTCCGCTCCGAGCGTCCCGCAGTAAGCCAGCGAATAAGTTGATCCGCTCCGCACTCACACGACCCTTCAGGCGATTGCGGCCTTCGATCGCTAGCCGGGCCGCTCGCCAGAGGTCTTCATCGACCGCTGGCGGGTAATATTTCTCAATCGCAGGTCCGTCAGCGATACCTTTGCGATCGCGAGGTTGATGTTCCCCGAGCACCCGCCGATCGCTGAGGAGGACGTTGACGAAGCTGGTTGTCCATTTACCCGACGATCCCAGCGGCGGGACTTCATCTTTCAGCATCTTGGCGACGATACGCTGATGTCCGTAGCCGGCGGCGGCCAGTTCGAAGACGCGTTGTAGGATAGGTTTTGCCCCTGGCTTGAGGACTGCCTCACCGTCCCGTTCCGTAATCCACGCGGGAAGGTGCCGGGTGAGGAGCTTCGTCTTCTCACGTCGTCCATTCGTAAGACGCGGTTGCAGAGTACCTTCCCGTGCCGCCTTGCGCTTTTGGGCCCAGGCGGACTTAACCCGCTCAGACTTACGCTCGCTTTCCTCTGCCGCCCGCTCCAGAATCAAGAGGATCTCCAAGGAACCCTTGGTCAGGCTTTTCGTCGCACTGATGTCGAATTCCCGCTCCGGGCTCAACGTCACCAGCAGAATACCAGCCTTAAGAATGCGCTTAATCAGGTCGTAGCCTTCGTCGATACCTTGCCGACTGAGGCGATCGATGGATTCGACGATGAGGACGGAGCCGGGTGTCACCGTACCGCTCGCGATCGCGTCCAGGAAGACTCGCAAGTTACCGTTGAAGGCATTATCCCCCCGGAAAGCGGAAACGCCTAAATCCTTGATCGTCAACTCGGCATCCAGGGTCCAACCCTTGCGCTTACAATAGGCCGCTGCCAACTCCTTCTGCCGTCGGAGACTGTCCCCTTTCGCCTGCTCCTTGGTGCTGAACCGAACGTAGCTGTACGCTAACGGCTTCGCGATGACCTTACGCATGGCTAGCTCCTGAGAGAATACCGCTATTGTAAAACGAAAAGCCCCGGGATAAACCCCCGGGGCGAGAGACTGCTTCGCGTTGTATCGCGGGCTATTTCTTGCCGTTGCTGCTAGCCGCCTTGACCTTCCCGGTTCGCAGAGCCTGTTTACCCTTCGCAGTAATTTCTACCAGGGCCACCGCTACCCCTTTGGGGCGGGACTGTTTCGTCAGCTGAACGTACCCCAGCGTCACCAGAGCCGGAAAGCCCGTCTGGTTCTCCTTCTTGAGGGTCAGAATCGGATCCAGGCTACCGACATAACGCTGCATTTTGCTTACGTCCGCCTGGGCGATTTCGGCCAACTGCGACTTCGTCAGAGGACGATCGGCCCGGGCGAGAGCTTCGAGGATCTTGCGTTGTGGTTCGCGCAGTTCCTGCGTGGTACCGTTGCTCGAGGGCACGGTGGGGGTCGTCTTCGGGGACTTCTTGGTCTTGGTAGCCATCGGTGTGCTCCTTTGTGGGGTGTAGGGTGTGTTATCGCAGAACGATGGAAGCTCGGATCGCAGCAGCCCGGCGATTGAAGATCTTGTCGCGGAGAGCGTTCCGCAGCCGTACCGCACTGAGTCTCTGGCCGCCGACGTAGCCGATCCGTTCGGCCAGTTGCAGAAGGCTCGCGGACCCTTCGGGTGGCTTCGCGGACTTCGCGAGGTTCTCGAGCAGGCCGAGAGTGTCTTGAAACTCTTGCTCGCTGCGCTTCAGATCAGCGGCAGTTTCGTACAGGTGGGCCAGATTCGCTACGGCCGCATTCATCGGGTTGCTCCTTCACTCGAGGTTAACTGTACAATCGTACCCTAGGTACTCTATATAATAGTCACCTAAGCAGAGAAGTAAAGTGTAAAAATAGCAAATTCGTAGAATCGTGCTAAGTGGCAACTCGGCAAGCACCAACGACAAGGCCCCGGGAGTCGCATTCCTTTGGACTCCCGGGGCCGCTCTGGGGCGTCACGCTATCCGTAGCGGTCGTCCGGCCCAGATCAGGTCAGCGGTTAGGTTCTCGGGTACGCGAAGAGCGAGACTTCTGCTCCCCGAGGTCTGCGCGGTGGTCCTCCACGGGACGCCACTCATCGCAGTTGAGACAAATCTTATCGGTCTTGCCGGTGTCCGTATCGAAGCTCCTGAGGAGCTTAGCTCCGCAGCGGGGACAGCGTAGCGTGGTGATCGCAACTCGCTTCATAGCGGGATTGTCCTTGTGATGCGACGAACCGGTCGTATCACGATCGGTTCTGGCTTCATGACCCGTCGTGAGAACTCCTCACTAGCCGTCCATTCTGACTGGATCCGTTCGCAAGCCTCTCGAATCTGCTCCGGGGTCGGCTCATAGAGCTCGCCCCGATAGACATACTGGACGAAGCCGTTCGCCTTCGCCTCGAAGTAGCAATCTCTACAGCAAAACTTCGCGAGGCGATACCGATTCGTAGTGAAGCCTCTCCTACACCAACGGCACTTGAGGGTCCTACACCGCATAGCCTTCTCCTCGAACCTCTCCGCCCGGCTTTAGCCGTGGGGAGTGTCATGCCAACTTACTGCACCCCGTTTTTCGGCCGATTCCCTAACCCCCAGGGGCATAAGGGTTTACGCCAGTCCCTTCGGGGCTGCCGGCCTGGGGTAGTGTTAAAACGCTAGTCCTGTCTCGGACAGGAGTTCGGGAATATCGGCCTTCGTAGATTTGGTCTGGATTCGGCTCCTCGTGGGGAATTACCCGTCGAAACCAAATCTAGACACTTTTAGGCTACGCCTTCGAAGGTGCCGTGTTCTTCGTGCGAGGCGTGGAAGGCGAGGGACCCATCCTCCCGGCGATTGACGACCACCACGGTCTCGGTACCGTCGGCGTGGACGACCGCGAATTGCCGGGGCGGAGCCGTATTCGCCGTCAGCTTGTTTCCCACCATCAGGATAGCCTGCTCGAGATCCTGTTCGGCCTTCCTCTGGTTCGCGGTCAGTCCCGCCTCGAGAGCTTTCGCTAGCAGCGTCACGTCGGACTTGAGACCGGCTATCCGCTCGGCGAGGAAGCGACCGATCAGGGCCCCCGCTTCGACATCGGAGGAGGCATTGGCTAACAAGGTATCGAGATCTTCCATAGGTAACTCCCCAAGTAGAAAAACCCGGGAGGCACCGTGCTTCCCATTTTCACGATACCTACCCGGGCTCTCCCAGCTGCCACAATCAGCTGACACACTCTTGAACGCTGTAGAAAAACCTGGGCGGGGTATCGCAGAATCCCAGGAGTGCAATGCTGCGAGCCCGCCCAGGCGACTGTCTGCCGAATCCCTTCGGCTCGCTCGATGAATAAAAACACCCAGGGGAGATCGGCTAGCGGGGCGGATCGGAAACCGCTAGGGTCTACGACCCCGGGTGCCGGGTGCTCCCTTCCGTGTTTACAACCTGCGGCGATTGCGTACGGCCCCGCCAGCGTTGCCTGTCTTGAAGTACGACACGAGCCGGGCGGAAGCTCCCGGACTGGCGTTATCGTCCGTCTCGGCCGCGTTCTGCGCGAGGTCGAGACTACCCCAGTCTCCGAGAACGCTCCTCGCCCCGGGTACGGTCATCACAACTCCGGCGTTGTTCGCTACCAGGCAGGTCGTCGCTGTGTTACCTACCAGGTGGCTTCGGTCCTGGGAGAAAGACGAAACCGGGGTCTGCTGGTTCCGTTGGATAACGGCACCATACTCGCGCACGTCCTGGTGAGAGTCGTAGCTCTGGAAACCGAGCTCCGCGGCCCGGGTAGCGGCCAAGTCGAAGGTACCTACCCCTTCACCCGCCCCCAGATACTTATCCAGCGGACTCTCGTCCTCGGCATCGTCCTCTTCCTGCCCGGCCCTGAGCTTCTTGCTCGTCTTCTTGCGCCCGTCGTAGGCCGCGTCTACCTCAGGACTGGCCAAGGGTGGCGTATCGTACAAGAAATCGCTACCGGCTGCGGCGTTAAACGTCGCGTCACTGGCGTTCGCTGCTGCTACGGCTTCCCAGTTGAGCCTTGCAGGCCATTCTCCCGTAACGGTCTGACTCGGAAGTCCTTCCTCTACCAACTTGCGACTGTTGGCGATAATCTGCTTCGTGCTCCGGAGCGGAGGATTCAGTACTGTATCGGCCCGGTACAGTTCCTCCAGCTGGTTCTGGACCATACCCTCGACGTCCCGTGCGGACTCCATCCGCTCGGAAATTTCGATGGCATAATCGGCCAGGGTATCGCCCGAGGAGACGTTCGCTGTTGTAATATCGCCTCTTCCCTGTCCCGCAGGTACAGAACCGCCCACCCCTACCGCGTTCGCCCCTTCGTCAATACTGCGGCCTTTCCGTTCCTCGGAGTTGTCGTTCGCGAAGCCACCCGGCTGAGGGTCCAGATCCCTATCCGGGTCGTCGTCCGGCAGTCCTGCACGGTGCATGCTGGCCGCTACGCGATGGGCACTCGCTGCTTCGTGATGTTGTTCTGCGAGGTCGTGGCGATTCTGCTTCCGTAGGTTCAGGGCCTCGTCCTCGTGGGCTGCAGCCGCTGCGATATGACTCTTGGCCGCCTTCCCGCTCTGGCGAGCGTTCACGGCCTTTACGGCTCGTAGCGAGTGTTGGGCCGCTGGGAGATGACCGAGGTCGATTGTAAATTTGGCGGCGTGCTTGGACGCCTCTTCTGCGTTATAGACGTTGCGGGTAGGCGGAGTACAGCCGCAATTCGCGGTACAGACGTGTCCCGATCCTCGACCGTCTGGGGCTGTATTAAACACGAGTTCCATAGTACGTTCTCCGTTCCAAGGTATTTGCTCCTGTTTACACGCAAGGATCCACCGCTTGGCCCCGCGTCTCCCTTAGCCACTTCTGTACGCGGGCGATTCTCTCCGCATCCACGTTGCTACCGTCGGGTGCAGGTCGAGGTTCGCCATCCTCGTCCAGCAAGATGAACTTCTCGGGCCAAATGAGAGCGAGACCGGACCGCGTCGATTCGAACTTTCCACCACAGGGGACGGTCTCTTCGGTCCCGTCTGGACGTCGGTGCGTGTGCGGTCCACCGCAGTTGAAATACTTGTAGGTCCGGATCGTAGACCCTTCCGGTGGCTTCGCGAAGCCACCCGGCTGAGGGCTCGCGGGCACCGTAGAGCTCTGGTTCTTCGCCATCGTGTTTCCTCTCCTCACAGCAATCGGCCACACTTCCGCATCAGCTGCCGCATTTCGTACTGACGTTCCTCAGGTTTCCGGGCTGCCTCTTGTTCGAGGTCGTAGAGCCGGGCGTTCAGCTCGAAGCGCAGGAGTGCCTGCTGGTAGGCACTATTCGCTTGCCGGTACAGGAGGCCCGGATCGGCGTAGGGATCTAAACGCGGAACCGCTAGGGCTGGCGTGCCCGCCGCAGGAGGGGGTGCCGCCGCTGACATGGGCACCGGTTCCTCCTCGGCGGGTTGTTCTTCCTCGGGTGGAGGCGGTAGCGGTTTCGCTCGGGAAACCCGCTGTGGTTGGCCGGCTTGCTTGCGGATCTTATGCACGTAGGGCTGGCTAATTTTCAGGTAACTCGCCACCATCCGTTGGCTCAGTCCACAAGCCAATAGGCGTAATACCCACTCTTTCAGCTGCTCGGTGTTGAGCTGCTCGGGGACCACCTCCGTCCAGCCCGACGGCATCTGCGGTTGTACGGGCACCCTACGCATGGTGGTAAACTCCGAAGCTCGGACAAGGATAACGCCGTAGACGATAAGTCACCGTTATCGGTCGTAATCGGTTATCGTCCAGCCTCCGCTAGGACCGCGTGGCCCCATTCAGGACACCCGGAGCACACCGTTCCTGAGAGAAACTCAACAGCAACTCATAGTACGCTTCTAGCGCAGCCCGGAACGCTCGCAGCGTGACCTTTGTTGCCAGGTCCAGATGACGTCCCAGGGTGGCCAAGAGGTAGCTGAGCGAATTGACCCAATCCACGACGTCCCCATAGTTCAATACCACCCTGCGGCCGTCCAGAGTCGTGGTTGCGGTAGAGCTTGGCTTCATCTCCGCCAGGACTCGGTCCCGAAGACCATCCAGCGTCTTGACCATACGATCGTGAAAGCGTTGGAGAGAATCTTTGGTTAAAGGGGGGAGGCGATGCGGCGGGGGAGTTGTATCGAGATCGGGGGTGGAATCGTCCCTGTTCATAGTTCGTCCCTGGCGTGCGTCCCTGTATACTTGCTCGCCCGAAGGCGGCTAGCTCGCGAAGCAACCCGAAGGGCTCGCGGTCCCTGTATGCTGAGCGAGTTCCCGCAGTGCGGCCCGGCACGCTTCGGCTTCCGTCCAATAGAGCCGAGGACTCAACAGCACTTGTTTAGCCGGGAGCAGACCTACGATAGACCACCGATAGCCAGTCCCTTCCCGGAAAACCTTGACGGTAATCGCATCGGGCCGGGCGAATCTCCGTACCAGTGTGTTGCCGTCCTGGATCCAGGCAGAGGCAGGTACTTCGTGCTCGATTACAGCGGCCATCGTCAGTTTGCCTTAGCGGTTACGGGCGAAGGGTTTATACCCCCTTCACTATCGTAGTGCTACATTGCAGATCGGCAAACTGAAAATTTGGCCTAGCTAGCTCCCGCGAGGGCCTCCGTGCCCCCCAAAGCAACCGTTACCGTTACCGACTAAAAGTAACGGTAACGGTCGGTAACGGTTTAACAATTGCCGCCCCACCGGATCTTTCTACTTCATTTTTCGACCCCACCCTTCGGTTTCCGCCTCCGCGTTGCCCGAGCCACCAGTTCCTTGCGCCGCTGTCGCTCCCGACGGCTATTCTCCATAAACTGTTCGTACAAGGAGGGCAGTTCCCCCTTCGCCTTCACCAACTCCTCCACTTCCCACGCCCAATCGGCCAGATCTTCCAGGCGTACCTGTGGCCACAGCTGTCCAATACGCCGGACGACCAGTAACGCCTGCCGCTCTTCGTCCGTCAGGCTATCGTACACCCTCTCAATAGCATCCAGGTCTACACTCCAGTCCTGGGATACCTTGCGGTTTGACCGCGAGACCGCGGGAGGAGAAATACCTACGCTCACCGGCGGGGGCGGAGAGGATACAAGAGGGCATGCGCTACGGCGGGTTGTATTCTTCGCTGCGGCCCGCGAGCCTGGAGATTCCCTCTCCCCGCGGTCCTGCGCGGTCAACCCCCAGGCCTCGACCCAGGCCGCTGCGACAGCCGCTCGGCCGTCGGGACCGCTGTATTGCTCCCGCTTGCAGCGGGGCGGGCCAGCCCGGAGCGTCCAGAGCGAACGGAGGAGGTCGTCGGTGTCAAGGAGTATCCTGCAGCCGTGACAATACGCTCGATCGCGGACTCCCTCCTTCGGAGGGAGGGGCCCGAAGGAAGGAGTGTCGTCCTCGTGAAACGGGCAGTTCCAGTAGTAGCGTGGACCTTCTCGCCGGGCCGGCGGACCGAGAAGCCTCCAAAGGCAGTAATCGAGAAACGGTAAGCCATCCGGAGGGGAAAAGGGGGAGCGAAGCATCGTTAGGGTCTCCTGAGGACCGAGTCAAAAGTCTTAAACTCGCTACCTCTCGCTATATAGGACTCTTATAGGGAGAGGTAGCGAGTTTAAGACCCATCCTCCAATCTTTCCGACTCGCCGGATTCGTCCAGCGGATTGAAGCATCATTAGCCGGTAAGCTCCTACCGTCCCCGGAGGCCGGACGGCTTGTTTCGCTCGACTCCCCTTCTACCCGATTCCCCTCGTAAATACCGCCCCGCTTATTTCAGGGGGACTAGGGGACTAGAGGGGACTAGAACCGACCCTAAAAAATTGACCGCCTCGGATCTGCCCTCGCTTTCCGCTTCCTCCTTGGTCTTCCGGGGGACTAGGAGTCCAGATTTAGACCCTACTGTATTCCGAGAAGAGGCTTTCGGCTTCGGAGGCTTTGCTCGCGGCGGAACGGATTTTTTAGGACCGGATTTAGTCCCCCCTAGTCCCCTAGTCCCCTTTTCGGCGGGTTACGCTCGGGAAGCGCTCCGGGAGCGCTCCTAGCGCTACCCTTAACCCGTGTAGGTTCCACGTCTTCTAGTGTTCAGTTACGCTACTTACGCTCCTTTTCCGAAACTTTTCCCGCGTTCCCTCCCGCTCGTTTCCGAGAGTTAACGAGTATCGTCTAGGTGTCTCAGGGGTTAACGAAAGTTAACGTCGCCGACTAGCCGGAAAAGTTTTCGAAAAGGAGCGTAACTAGCGTAACTGAATTTCCTAAGTGGTTTAAGTTACAGGGCTTAAGGGGTAGCGCTTCCCCGAAAAGGAGCGTAAGGGGAAGCGCTTCCCTCCCCTGGTTTTAGCCGTGCCGCCGTTGTTTGCGGCTTTCCGCCTTGAGCGCCTTGCTCAAGGGGGTATCGTTGGGCTTCGGCGTGTCATCCCGCAAATAGCCTTCCAGTCGCACCGGAGCCGCCTTCGGTGAGCTTGCCATTCCTCTCCAAACCCATCCACGTTCCTTCCCCGCGCGAGGCGACAACTCCGGAATGCTGAGTGTCTTCAGATAGGCCGTAATGCGCTGCGGCTTGTCTCGGTCCCCCTTCGCCTCGTTGATAATTTGCGCGATGAGAGAGGAGGGGAAGAAAAGCACTTCCTTTTCCGGATCGCGATGGCGATCCCGCAAAGCAGCGTAGAGCACCTGGCGAATGTGGTCGGCTTCTTCCTGGTCGCTGTCGGCGGCTTCCTGCCGTGCGCGGATCTCCTTTTGACAGGCCGCTGGATCGCGGACGCAAGCTAACACCGCACCTTCCCAAGTGCCCCACCGTGAACTCTCTTTGATCTCCGCCGGCCTCTTCCCCCAGGAAAGTAAGGCGAGGATGTCGCCGATAATCTGCCAACGGTTCCGATCGATGTAGCGGTTCGTCTCTTCCTCCCAATCGGTGGTGTAGGTGGGGCGTAGGAGCCGGATGATGACACTACGTTGGGCCATATCCTTCGAGAGACTCGGTCCGTTGAAGGTAATGAACCACGTTAGCAGGTTCGGTCTTCGTCCTTCACCGACATACATCCGGTGTCCACTAATCCAATCGAGCGTGACGAGTCCCTCCAAATCGGCCCACGATAGCCGTAGCGTCTTGACGTTATCGAGAAGGGCGATGCGCTTACAGTTGCCCTCCTCACTGAGTAGCCGGGTCTTGACGCGGTTGAGGTCGTCCGTGGGCTGTACCGACACATAGCCTCCAGCGAGCCGCGCCAGGACTTTGACAAAGGTAGATTTGCCGACCCCGCGTCCCTTTCGCGAATCGTTCTCTTGTTCTGCTTCGATCAGGAAGATGGGCCGACTGCCGGGTTCAATCCCGCTAAAGAGTGTGAGAGTTGCCGCCAACATCAAATCCCGGTCCACGTCGGTCGCGGGACTGAAGCGTTCTAGAAGTCCTTCCAGGGCGCTACCGTCCCCGAGGGTTGGAACGAAGGGATGGAGATAGAGGTGACCGGGACGTGGGGGCTCATGGGGTAGGGTTTCCACGGCCAAAGAAGACTCTGCTGTCTGGCGCAGGTAGGTGCAGAACTCCGCCTTACTAAGCGTGCTGCGGGTTTTCGCCCAACTAATCGGATAGCGGATCTGCGCAGCGAGCCAGGCGAATAACTCCGTCTCGGTGCGGAGAGGTACGATCTCCTGTCCTCGGGCCGCGAACAGGTGTCCGTTCGCCGTGCGAGGCCAACCACCCGTCGCCCAAAAGAGATCGTCCGCGATATCGACAGCGGGGCGTGCAATGATATCGTCGTTTTTCTTCTCGGTGTAG
>Ga0209581_1004004_pt1 | contig 12201 bp, 13 predicted proteins | sample Coa_R2_FD_187160 | JGI IMG/M metagenome (GOLD analysis project Ga0209581, IMG submission 187160) | Surface soil microbial communities from Centralia Pennsylvania, which are recovering from an underground coalmine fire - Coalmine... | ecosystem: Environmental > Terrestrial > Soil > Unclassified ...
CTATCTTGATGTTGGATGTGGCTATGGCGATTTTCTGGACAAGGTCAGAGAGTTTATTCCTGATGCTATGGGAATTGAGAAGGATGCAGGGATATTCTATGGGCTTGGCATCCCCAAACCGGAATACATCAGAATCGCCGATGCTTTCTGGATTGATGGAAGGTACGATCTGATATTTGTCGGCTGGATGGAGCCAGGAGTGGACTTTCGGGATAGAATTGCAAAAAGCACAGATGTCATTGTAACTACACTTGACCAGGGACTGAGCTTGGCGGCAGAATTTGACGGCCATGGCTTTGAAAGAGTCGCCTGGTGGAGGACACCTTCATGGGAGGATGTCAACACCGAGATAACAAATTTGTATTACTCTGGGATGTCCAAAGAAAAGCGAGCCGACCTGGCAAGATTGCGAGGTGCTCACAATTTATGGTATGTATACAGCAGGCCTGAAAGGTCGGCAAAGATAAGGGCAGCGATTGAAAGCCACCTGGTCCAAGAAGCTAACCTGAAACAAGACCACTATGATTTTGAAGATGTTCTGGACGAATGCGGTTATGGTTACATGCAACAGCTTGGACAAGAAGAAAAACTTGTAGCGGAAAACCACACCGGATTCAGGTCAAAATTATGGCAGATCAATTTTGACAGATAATCAAAGAGTTGGAAAAGAAAGAGTACAAAGGAGAGTAGAAAGGAAGGAAGAAAACGAAATGAAACGAAATAACTAAAATAAAAAGGAAAGTAAGTAAAGAAAATAAAACAAGATCAAGCTCCAGCCCAAGCTAAAGAAGATAGGCGAAGGTTCGGCCGACCAGGGCAAATGCTCATTTGCAGATGGCTTGGTTTAGCAAGATTTAAAGCGCCTATTGCCAAAAATTCCAGCAGTCAGTAAAAAATGAAAGTACAGGTTCTTGGAGCCGCCAAGGAGGTCGGCCGCTCGGCTTTTCTTGTAAATTGCAATAACACCAATATCTTGATGGACTACGGTGTCCTTCTAAAGAGGGAGCCTATATTTCCAATGCACGTCAAGCCAAAGGAAATTGATGCCGTAGTCATTACACATGCGCATCTTGATCATTCTGGCTTTGTACCGTCGCTGTACCTGTCTGGTTCGGCAGATATTCCAGCCCTGGGAACGCTCCCCACTTTTGAGCTGTCGCAGCTGCTGATCGAGGATATGATCAAGATATCAGGCTTTTACCTTCCGTTTGAGTACATCGACCTTATGACCATGATGAAGAGCTCAAAGAACCTCTCGTATACAGAGCCATACAGGGTAGGCAATGACGCTACCGTAACACTTTACGAATCAGGCCACGTAGTAGGCGGCTCTACTGTCGTAGTCGAACACGAGGGAAAAAGGGTGTTTTACACCGGTGACATCAACACAAGAGGCTCAAAGCTTCTGAGGCCGGCTGACCTGGACTTTGGCGAGATAGACCTGATGATCATTGAAAGCACCTATTCCCAGGCCAACCAGCAGCCGCGAGAGGAGGCTGAGAAGGGGCTGCTTGAATTTGCATACGAGGTCATAGACAGGGACGGGACGCTCTTTATACCATCATTTTCAGTCGAGCGGGCGCAAGAGATTGCATGTGTGCTCAAGGCTAATAATTTTCCACACAAGGTGGTGATGGACGGCATGGCACTTAAAGCCAACGAGATAATGGGCCGTCACCCTGAATATCTAAAAGACCCGGAGGTCTTTAGGCGGGCCATTGGAGAGGCTGAATGGATAAGTGGATGGAGCCGCCGGAGAAAGGTGGTAAAGGAGCCCTGCGTCATAATCTCTCCTGCAGGGATGCTTGTCGGGGGGACTGCCATATTCTACACTCAACAGATTGCAATGAGTGAAAAGAACGGCATAGCCATGGTCTCTTATCAGGGTGAAGGCACCCCCGGAAAACTGCTTCTTGACAAAAGGGTGACCAATATAGATGGCAAAATGAGGAAGTGCTTGGCAGACGTCAAAAGATTCGAGTTTTCAGGTCACAACAGCAGAACTGAGCTGTTTGAAATACTTGACAGGGTAAGGGGCAACCCAAAGGTTCTAACAGTGCATGGCGACGGCCAATCCTGTACAAGGTTTGCAGAAGAAATAAAGGAAAAGTATGGCTTTGATGCCATGGCACCGGATGCCGGGGCAGTTGTTGAAGTCTGACAAGACTGGCCAAACGAAACAGAGAAAGAGAAATAAAACAAGAAAAGAGAATGGAGCTAAACCAAACTAAACAAAATAAAGTAAAATGATTATCAAAAATACCGATCCATACAAGGTAAAAAAATGTGTTTCATGTAAAAAGGACATTCCGCTTAATGCAAAGTATTTTGCATATCCGCTGTCGCTCCAGCAGATCTGTCTTTCATGCGCAAGAGTAGAGATACCCAAGACTGTTGAAGCACTGCAGAGAGACTTGGATAAAATAGTACAAGAACAGGATGCTCCTCACGGATCCTAAGACTTATCTTCCCTTCCCTTCCCTTTCCTCTACACTGGGTATTTTTCTATTCTATCTGGTTGACTTTATAGCCCTCAATATCCTGCTTACTGTGCGAAATTAGGTTTTCAATCTCAGCATGTCAGGATATTGCCCACTTTGCTGCCAGGATTTACATAGGTATAGCCATTTTTGGCAATAATCTTGCCGTGAATGGTGCCGAAAACCTCAACATCACCTCTCTCGTTAACAAGATTACCCTTTACTATGCCCATGTGCCTGCAGGTTCCGCTCCTGACAACCAAGTTCCCCATTATCTTTCCTTTGATCTCAAGATGGCCGCCGTAGAGAATTACATCTCCAAGAACCTCTCCCAAAAGCACTGTGTCATCATGAATTGTGACTGATCCTATGCGCTTGCCATCGAGTATTTTTATCACAGCGACTGGACACAAATGACAGGAGATTATGATTAGCCGGCGAGTATATCATAGTGCACAAAAGAGTCAAAAATAGTGCATAAAGGTAGCAGGAAACGCTAAAAATCTGATCTGCAATAAAACTTGTAAACTAAATGTAGTTTTTTCGGACAAAAAATGCAATGGCGCTAGAATATACCCCAGAGACGATCATGATTTAATGAATTCCCTGCCAACATGATTCTGCATTACACGCTGGAACAGCAGGACAATGCTCTACTAGTATCCAGCGCACAACAAAGTGGTAGCAGAAAAGGAGGAAGACGAAGGAAGGAAGAAAGAAAGGAAATGAAAAATCAGCCTTTATGCAGCACCAGATAGCATAAAAAGATCAGCACCGCTCTGTTCTGCTCTGCAGACGCGGTACGTCTCTGCTCCCAAAAGAAATATACAAGATTAGAAAAGAGCATCCTGTAATGGGCAAGCTAGGCGGCACAATTGTCGCTCTGGTCATCCTTGTTGCGATAGTTGGGTTTGCCTTTGCATATCCTCATCTCAGCCTCAACTCCGGCAACTTGTTGCAGGTCCCCGGAGGAATCCAGACTCCTTTTGCTCCAACACAAACCATGCCTGCAGGAGTAGATAGGAGCAACCCTGTCAGCAGTGAGGAGTTTCGGATCGGCCAGCTCGGAGCTTCAGATAGCGGAAGCCAGGGATTTAGCCTGCCTGCCCTCTTTAACCAGTCAGATGCATCTGTAGTCCAGATCACCGATACTGACCAATCCAATCCTTCGCAGTCAAGGCTTGGGTCTGGATTTGTCTATGATGACAACGGCCATGTCGTAACCAATTACCATGTTGTCTCCGGTGCAAACCAGGGGACAAACGCAAAGCTCGACGTTACATTCTCAGACGGGACAACCTATCGGGCGACCGTAATAGGAGCCGACCCGTACGCAGACCTTGCAGTTCTTTACATAGAGCAGGTGCCCAAAGATAAACTGCATCCGATGCCCCTTGCAGATTCTTCCAAGCTGCAGGTCGGCGAAAGGGTGGCAGCGATCGGCAATCCCTTTGGGCTTTCCGGCTCAATGACTGCCGGCATTGTCAGCGGCCTTGGAAGGCTCATTCCCGCACAGGAGGCTCCATCTCCATCACAGTCATCATCCTCCTATTTTTCGATCCCAGATGTGATCCAGACAGATGCGGCCATAAATCCTGGAAATTCAGGCGGACCACTTTTAGACATGAAAGGAGAGGTTCTGGGCGTAAATTCTGCAATTCAGTCAACTACCGGCGAATTTTCCGGCATAGGTTTTGCCATCCCGTCAAACACGATAAAAAAAATTGTACCCGACCTTATCACTGCGGGCGTGCACCAGCATCCTTACCTTGGGGTATCAGGAACAAACATCACCCCGGCGATAGCAAGCGCAATAGGGTTGAAGGAGCCGCGTGGATTTCTGGTGGTAAGTGTTGTCCCCGGTAGCCCTGCTGATAAGGCAGGCATTCACGGAGGAACCAAGCCAACAGATGTCGATGGAAGAAGGATCAACTTGGGCGGAGACGTCATTGTTGGTCTCGATAATCAGAAGGTCAGGAAAATAGAGGATATACTGTCCTACCTTGAAGAGAACAAGAATGTAGGCGATACTATCAGGATGACTGTCGTCCGCGACGGCTCAATGCAGGAGCTGAGCATGGTGCTCGGAGCAAGGCCCGGCTGATAAACAGACAGTCTACAATTTCAGCTAATTTCTAGCAGTTTTCAATATTTAACGCCAAAGGATTCTCGTTTTTTTGCGAAAAGGCGCAAGAACTAGAGCAATGCATGCTATTTGACTCAGAATATTGTTCTAGTTGATTTTTAATATAAATTCTGCTAGTAGATTCCTGAAAGGATTTGCGACACATTGCATTACTGATGGCAGCCATAGCCATTTCTTCAGTTATCAGTGCCTCCGGCCTCCAGCCTCATGACATGCTTGTAGCTGTCTCTTTCAAAGAGGGCCAATACATGCCACAGCTGGTCGAAGCGCATGGAGGCAAGATAACCAAGCAATTTCCACATATGGGTCTGCTCTATGCTTTGGTTCCTGTACAGTCCATTGAGCAGCTCAAAGCCGAGCCTGCAGTAGATTTCGTGGAGCAGGATGGCCAGTTTGAGGTAAGCTCGGCCTCGACAACCACTCACATATCACAGGCTGCAACACTCGATCAGCAGCATTACAGCTGGGGGATTGGCGATATAGGCGCGCAGGCTGTCCAGTCGCTAAACGATACCGGCCAAGGCATCAAGATAGCTGTACTTGATACAGGCATTGATTATAATCATCCTGACCTGGCAGCAAGCTACAGGGGTGGTTACAACTTTATTGGTAACAATAACAACACGATGGACGACAACGGCCATGGCACCCATGTCGCCGGCATCATTGCAGCATCGGCTCATGCAGGCAAAGGGCTGACCGGCGTTGCGCCCGGCGCGCAATTGTATGCAGTCAAAGTTTCTGATTCTCGTGGAAGCGGCACGTTTGACACTCTGGTGGAGGGAATTAACTGGGCAATCGAAAACCACATGAACATAATTACTATGAGCATCACAGGAACGGGAGGCACACAGGCGCTCCAAAAGGCAGTTCAGACGGCGTATAATGACGGAATAGTGCTTGTGGCAGCAGTAGGAAATAGCGACGAAGCAAGCAGCGACAGCGGCGTGCTGTATCCTGCGGCATATGATCAGGTAATAGGAGTAGGCTCGGTGGACTCGAATAATGTCAAATCTGCATTTTCGCTTACTGGTCCAAAGGTGGATATAGTTGCGCCCGGCTCGCTTATCAATTCGACCTGGTATGATGGCAAGTATCGCCTGCTGAGCGGGACATCCATGGCAACACCACTTGTAACAGGCTCTGTTGCACTGCTTATGGATACTGACGAAAAATCATGGCAAAAAGAAGGGTACACAAACGGAGACGGCAAGTGGACACCTGATGAAATCAGAAATGTGCTATCAAATACTGCAACTCACATTGGAACCCCCGGCAAAAATGACCAGTACGGCTATGGGCTTCTGAACGTCACCCAGTTTGCCCAGCATGTTGCCAAACCCGCGCAGACCGTACAATCCACCATACCATCATCTTCTTCTTCACCACCATCACAGCCTTCCTCCATTATTTTACCAGCATTGTTAGAGGCATCTATCGGCGAAATATCGCAGCTGTGGTAAAAGTTCTATCAAGCAGCAAAGGTTGGTATTACTGTACAGGTAATACTTATATTACTTCAAATGTAACCTTCTATATTGGAAGTAATCAGCGCCAAGGTTGATAAAAGGACAAAAAACAGAATGAAAAGGTTTCCCGATATCAACTGGAGCGAAGTGATAAGGGAAGCTATAATCAGAAAGCTAAGGGAAGAAGAGTTGAGAAGGAAAATAAATCCAGTCAACAGAGAAGAGCTTGTCAAAGCCGCCAAGGCAACAGACATGCTCAGATCAAAGCAAGCTGCAATTTCAGAGAACGAGAGTTGGAATTCTGTTGAAGAGATCAGAAGATGGAGAGAGAGACGCCGATATTGACGTAATAGTGGTCGATGCTTCGGTTATAATAAAATGGTTCGTTCAAGAGAACCAGACGGAGCAAGCACTTGTTCTAAGACAAGACTACCTACGCGGCGCATTGTCACTTGCTTGCCCTGACCTTATGCAGTACGAAGTGATCAATGCGCTACGCTACAAACCAAGTTTAGGCGAGGAAGTTCTAAAAGAAGTTGCATCGTTACTAGAAAAATACAACTTCTTATCATATTCCCTTCTTGCTGATAATTTGGCTGAACAGGCTATAGAGGTGTCTTTGCGCTATGGTTTGACAATTTATGACGCATCGTACGTTGCACTCGGAATATTACTTGATTCTATAGTTTATACTGCCGATATCAAACTGGTAAACCAAGTATCGGATGAGGCTCTTGTAAAGAGTATTTCAACATATTCGCAAAAGACAGCAGGCTGACGGTCGGTCGCGCGGGCAAGCCTAAAGAAAGAAAGGTGTAGGTAGATTGAATTGGCAGCCTGGTAGCGCTGCAGCAATTACAATCTGTTTTTATCATGCCAGTCCAGAGCCTTGTAGAGTGCAACAAGTGATGCAGCATTTAGCACCTTTCCTTCAAGCAAAAGCCTTCTGAGCTGAGCTATTGTGATCACCTCAGTTTCAATTACTTCCATTCTTCCATGGGATTTTCGGCCAGGCTTGAGGTCGTAAGCGGCAAAAATATTTCCTTCCTGTTCTATCATGGAATAGTCAACGGTGTATGAGCCTACGGGCACCAATCTGCCCGCCCTAAAGCCCGTCTCTTCTTCAAGCTCGCGGCATGCAGCCTGCTCCGCGCTCTCGCCATCTTCAATATACCCTGATGGTACTTCAATCTGTCGTGAATCAACTAAGTGCCTGTAGCTTTTGATTGTAAGAATCTTGTCGTCAGATACAAATGGCACTATGGTAGAAAAATTCCTGCGAACTAGCCTTGTGTATATTTTCTTAAAACCATTCAAATCAAGAGTATCTTCGTATACCTTTATCAAGCGGTTTGAATAGACCTTTTTGGATGACTCTAGCCTCCAGCCTCTGGGCGAGTTTCTAAACAAAGTGAGACAAAATGAAATCAATTGGCTTATGATTTATAGATATTCGTGTCATTTTTGTGCTGACTATTATGTAGTTCTAATAGCCTTTTCCTATGTCATTATTTCTGCTGGAAAATCGTCAGGATCCTGCCTGACTTTTAGATTCTGCTGTTTTTCTGCTATTTCTGATAAACCATATCGCAAACGCTATTACTGCTATAGCTGCCGCAATGTCCAGATATACTGAATAATTTTGTATCTTGTTCCAACTGTCCCCAAGTTGTATTCCGATATATGTGAGCATTGTATTCCATAGTAGCGAGCCAGCTAGGGTATAGGCGACAAATCTGCCAAACCTCATTTTGCCTATGCCAGCAGGAAGAGACACATAGGTGCGGATTCCCGGCAAAAGCCTTCCGATAAACGAAGTGCGATCGCCATACCTCTGGAACCACCTTTCTGTGACTTCAAGATGGTGCTGCCTGAAGAATATGTATCTGCCATACTTTATGACAAATGCTCTGCCGGCCTTGGCACCCAAGTAATAGGTCAGGATCGACCCGACCAGGTTGCCAAAAGAACCGGCCAGCACTACGGCCACAGAGTTGAGCTTGCCTGCTCCGACAAGAAAGCCGGAAAATGGCATAACTATCTCACTTGGTACAGGAACAAGGGCGCTTTCAAGTATCATCAGGCCAAATATGCCCGGGTAACCAAGGTTGGATATCAGTGAGGTAATGAATTGTACAATAGGCTGGAGCAGCTCGAGGATAGCCAACTCGGCGTCACGAGGAGATGTGGGCAAGGATATAATATACTTGCTTACTTACTTGCCTCGCCGGAGAATATTTGATCTGATTTGATCTGATCTGCCCCGAAATTTGCAACTAGCGTTAGTATCGTTTGCCTGTGTTGTTCTGACCGAACCGAACCGAACTGAACCGACTTTGCTAGACTACTCGGAGGTACTATCTATCTATTACAAAGCGTTTATTACAATTAATAACCTGCTACAATTACTAAATCAAAAATGATAGCAGACTAAATCTGCCATCCTGTCATATGTTGTCATATGGAAATAATTGAAATCATTGGATGGATCGCACTTGGGTTTGCACCTACAATCGTTGCCTTGGAGACATCTTTTGGATTGCAAAAAAGAAAAAGAGAAGTAAAAGAAACAGAAAAAAGAAAAGCTGCAAAAGAAACAAGCTCTGGGATCCAAATATTCAAAGGAAGACCCGAGAGTTCGAGACAGGATGTACATCTACTTCAGACCATGCCAAGTAAACCGGATCTGAAGAAAAAATATTCTTTGGAAACTATGGAAATTGATCACATAGATCTAGAGGGATTTGAAGCGCTGCCTGAGCTTGGAGGGACATATACGCAGGCGGGGTTCATGGCGTAGAGAGACGGAGTGGTTGGAATAATGATTTCAAAAATACTTGCGGCAGTTGATACAACAAAAAGCTCAGACGCTGTCTTTGATGCGGCATTGCAGCTAGCAAAAACGTCCTGTGGAAAACTTTTGGTAATCCATGTCATAAAGCCACTGACAACAGGAGTTTATTATTATGACACGGCAATAACTGAAGAATTTTTGGATGTTCTGGAAGAAGAAGGAAGAACTCTATTGTCAAGGTATGCAGACAAAGCCAGAGAATTGTACGGCATTGAAATTGAACCCATAGTGGAACATGGAAGCCCAGTAGAAGCAATACTCAAGACTGCTACAATAAGAAAAGTTGACTTGATAATAATTGGAAGCAGAGGCATTAGGGGAGTAAGGCAATTCTTTATCGGAAGCATACCAAATTCGATCGTCCATCAAGCAGGGGCACCTGTTCTTGTCGTCAGATGAATGCAAATAATCCTGACTGCAGTTTTCTGGTCAGCGACGTATTCACAATCAATGTAGCAAGTCAAAGTAACCCAAAGAAGAATTACCGCCCTTTGATTTCCCAACATCTAATAGAGACCAAATCTACCTGTTATATGCGGTAGACGATATTGTCGCTAATCGACAGCCTGGTGGAAAACTGGTCATATGCTGGCATCTTTCTGCTGCTTTTCGGGATAAATGTCGTGCCTATCCTTATGCCGCCAAGCTGGATAGTGCTTGCATCAATATATTCTGCATACCCTTCCTTTCATCCTGCCTATCTTGCAGTTATTGGTGCAACCGGCTCTGCAGCCGGCAGGTTCGTCCTTTTGTTGATAAGCTCCAAGACAAGAAGGTTCATGAGTGAAAAAAGAAGAGCAAGCCTGGATATCCTTGGGAGGTACCTTGCTGGCAAAAAGTACGCATATTTTCTGGTCTCGCTGATTTTTGCACTTGGGCCACTGCCAAGCAACATGCTCTTTATTGGGTTTGGAATAATAAAGGCCCGGACTGCCGGCATCTTTCTTGGGTTCTGGATCGGCCGAGCTATATCATACTTTGTCCTTGTATCAATAAGTTCTGTTGCATTTAGGCCATTTTTGCACCTGTTTTCAAGCCACTTTACTGGCATGATAGCACTAGATTCTCTTGGGCTTTTGTCCGTGTTTGCCTTTGCTACGGTTGACTGGGAAAAATTGATAATTGAACGAAAACTGATATTCAATCGTCCAAGATTTAGGAGCTAAAGCAGAGCCCAAGTAGGTGTCATCCATCCATTAGTCAATCAATCAGCTACCTCGCCAGTCATCTGGAGTTAGCTGTCTACCTACCGTATCTTCTCTTTCTGCGCTGAAAAGTCCTTATTGCACGCATCAGATCGATCTTGCGGAACTCCGGCCAGAACACGTCCATAAACACAAGCTCGCTATATGCGCTCTGCCATAGCAGAAAGCCACTCAGCCTCTTTTCTCCGGAGCTTCTCAGGATAAGGTCAGGCTCCTGCTGGGGAAGGTGCGAAGTATAAAGGCACGATTCGATTACCTTTTCATCGATATCTTCTACACTCAGCCCTCCTGATTTTGCCATTGCTGCAATTTTTCTTACAGCATCTACCATCTCCTTCTGGCCGCCGTATGCTATGGCGATATTGAGAAACATTTCGTTGTACTGTGCAGTCTCTTCCTCAAGCTTTGATAGGATCTCTTGCAGCTTTCTTGGAAGCCTTTTGGTGTCGCCGATTGCCTTTATCTTCATCTGGCGCTTGTGTATCCTTGGATCTTCGTAGAGCCTCTGAAGCTTTCTCTCTAGCAGCTCATAGATATTCTGAAGCTCCTGATCATTGCGATCCAGATTCTCTGTTGATAGCACATACAGGGTGGTTATTTTGATTCCGATATCATGAATCCAGTTGAGCAGCTCCTCTGCCTTGTCTGCACCGTGAAAGTGGCCGGTCTGTGTAGCCAAGAGATGATATTTTGCCCACCTTCTGTTGCCGTCCAATATTATGGCTATGTGGTTTGGAAGTGGAAAACTCAATATCTCTGATTCCAGACGGCGCTCGTAAAGCGAGTAGATGCCGGAAAATTGAAGAAAGCTCTCTAGGACGGCCTTCCTCCCAATATCAAATTCCTGTTGCAGACCCATAGTGCCGACCCGGAGAGTAGCCCGTACCTAAAAACTCCAACCTCTCCTATATACCATAGCTCCTTTTTTCACGAGCTGAAGATAAGAATAAGTAAGTTAGCTAGCTAGGCTAGGCGCTATGTTGAATGACATTCTTATTTCCATAGGGCAAGAACAAAGAAGAAGAAAAAAGAAGAAGGGAAAGACGCCCATTTTATGACGTCTCTAGTCTTTATCTCAGTTTTCTATGTCTACCCATGGATACGGTGGTCCTGTTGCTGCATTGGTCGAAGAGGCTGTCGCTACTATTCTGTAAACAGCATAGTTGTTGACACTGTCACCATTCATCGTGAAAGCTCTTGTTGGGTTTGTTGAGCCATTGTCAGCCCAGTGGTCAAACACGTACTGCCCATACGAAGACATGGTGATGGTGTATGTCTGTCCATTGAACACTACAAATGGAGTGCTGCTGCTTCCAGAATAGCCACCTGTGTATGGAACTGAAGGTGACCAAGGAGGTGCCACCCATTCCCACATACCTGGCTTTGCCACTAACGTACCGTCGTTAGCAGATCCAGTAGTGCCGCCTATGACATTGCCGTTTGTGTCTTCAGCTATTACATTGAGTTTTGCTGCTTGCGCTGCTGGCACATTCTCGTACATTCCTGCAACCACATATGCTGAACCATTGGCGTTTATCAGGTGGTACCTTGTCAGGACACCATCGTCATAGTGCCTGAAATAGTTGTCACAGCACCAGTAGAGGACGACGACATACTGGTTGCCTGGCTGCATTGTGAATGTTACTGGAGTGTATCCTGTTGCCATGATGTTGCCATTGAGTCTAATGTTGGCGTAGAATCCTGTCAGTGGGTTGCCATTGAGGTCGCAGCTTACCACAGTTACAGTGTTAGGAGCTCCGGGTGCTGGTTTGTTGGCGCAGACTGTAGCTGTTGGGCCGCCGCCTGTACCGGTTCCACCCCCGCCACTTCCTCCTCCAGAACCTCCTCCACTACCGCTTCCACCGCCACTACCAGAACCGCCACCCGATGACTGTGTAGTACTGTACACAGCTGTCAGTGTAGTTGTTCCAGTTGTACCAATAGTCACAGAATGGTCCCTTGTAGTAGTACCATCAGACCAGTGGTTGAAGTAATAGCCACCATAGTCTCCAACAGTTACATCATATGTACCAGCTGCTAATGTAGC
>Ga0209581_1004009_pt1 | contig 12185 bp, 9 predicted proteins | sample Coa_R2_FD_187160 | JGI IMG/M metagenome (GOLD analysis project Ga0209581, IMG submission 187160) | Surface soil microbial communities from Centralia Pennsylvania, which are recovering from an underground coalmine fire - Coalmine... | ecosystem: Environmental > Terrestrial > Soil > Unclassified ...
TCCCTGATACGTTTTCCTCACAGCGGCTCTCCTCCCAAAAAGAGTTTCCAACCCGAACTCTATCGGAGTTCGGGTCGAGAGCCGCTGCTCTCCTTGTTCAGGTTTCAACTAAAGGCGGGACGATTTCGCTGCAATTCAGTCCCGGACATTTCCGGCGTGTGGAAGGGCACGATTCAAGCGAGCGCCGCGGGCGGCAAAGACAAGTGGCAAGGACCTGCCGAGCTGACTCTGAACCAAAACGGAAACGCGCTCACCGGGACTCTCGTTTTCACGCATCCGCAGGCCGGCCGCGTCCAGGTGCCGATCACCTCCGGCATCGTTTCCAAAGACGCGGTGACGTTCTCCGGCCAAAATCAGTTTCCGCTCGGCGGATCGATACAGCTCACCTTTCACGGCAACGTGAGCGGGACTTCTCTGACAGGGACGACGGACATGACTTCTAGGGGGCTCTTCGGAACCGTCACAAACACCGGCCCGCTCACCTTGTCCAGGCAATAGTGGGGGCACAGGATAATCCGCTACCGGCGGAGCCAGTGTTTGTCCGACAACACAGCCTTGGGCAGCTACCACGAAATAAAATACAAGCAGTAGTAATCAGCAAGTGATTGTAAGATAGAGTCTTAAAAGATCGTGCCGGAAACAACGAGGCGGGTGTGGAACCACACGGCGTTGACAAGATTGCATCGGACCAGGCGAAGGTCGTTGCCCGCGAATTCCTTGACACCGCTCGGCGGGGCGGCAGCGAGGCCGATTTCCGGCGCGAAGCTGCGCTGATTCTCGACCGCGCAGGCTCTGCCGCTGGCCTGACGGTCCTGCCGCGTGACGAGTTCACCGTTGCCTGCGGGCGCGTTGATTCTCTCTACAATCGGCTCATCCTCGAATACAAGAAGCCGGGGGTGCTCGCCGCCAGCAACTCCAACAAGACGAACGCCGCCGTGGTCCAGCAGGTGAAGGATTACATCCGCGATGTTGCCAAGCGCGAAAAGCGCGAAGCTCAACGCCTAGCTGGTGTTGCCACCGACGGCCTCTATTACATTTTCGTGCGACAGGTAGGTGAAGGCTGGTCGGTGGATGACCCCATGCCGGTCAATCCTGCCTCGACTGAGCTATTCCTGCGGCTGCTTTTCTCGCTTTGTACCGGTGCTGCCCTCGTCCCCGAAAATCTGGTTGAAGACTTTGGCCCTCGCACGCTGAGGGCGCAACGCGCTGTTCGTGCGCTCTACCAAGCCTTGCAATCGAGCAGGGATCCTCTCGTGGGCAAGCTATTCGAACAGTGGAGACTGTTTTACAGTGAGGCGACGGATTACGCCAATTGGGCCGAGCGCATCGAGAGCAAGGAAGAGTTCCGCAGCTTCATCCGCGGCGTCGGCATTGACGCTAAGAAGGCGGACGCCGCAGCCGTCTTCTACGCCCTCCATACGTACTACGCGCTGCTCATCAAACTGGTCGCATGGTTGGCAGCGGCCCGATTCGCTGGCGACGAGGGTTCGCCAAAAGCTCTGAAGCAACTGGCGGCCAAGAGCGGAGACGATCTGTGGAAGGCATTTGCCGATCTCGAACGCGGCGGCATTTTCCGAGAGTACGGCATACGCAATTTCCTCGAAGGTGATTTCTTTCGCTGGTACCTCCCGGCGTGGGATGAGAACGTGGAAAAGGCCCTCAGCCAGATGGCACAGCGACTGGTCGAATACGACCCGGGTACCATTGAACTCGCGCCGGAGAATGCTCGCGACCTGCTGAAGAAGCTGTACCACAGCCTTCTGCCGCGTGAAGTCCGACACGATCTGGGTGAGTACTACACACCCGATTGGCTGGCCGAGCGGCTTATCGTACAGACGCTCGGCTCCGCAGACCTCGGCAACCCGACCAAGCGCGTGTTGGACCCCGCCTGTGGCTCGGGCACGTTCCTGGTCATTCTCATCAAGTACATCAAGGAGCGAGCCGCGCAGCAGAAGCGCAACGCCAGTGAGACGCTGGAACTCATCCTTAAGAACATCGTCGGCATTGACCTGAATCCCCTGGCGGTGATCGCTGCGCGAACGAACTATTTGCTTGCCCTCGGTGACCTGCTGAAGGCACGCAAGGGCGATATAGACATTCCCGTCTACCAGGCCGATTCTGTCTTGACGCCTTCGCGAGGCACAAATTTGTTTGAAGGCGATGTATATCCATTGAAAACATCGGCAGGCGTGTTTCGCGTCCCTGCTGTTTTCGCGCAGCGTGAACGCATCGATGCATTAGCTAACACGCTGGACGAGTGCGTTGAGTCAAGAATCGGTGAGAGCGCGTTCTTGCAGCGCTTGAAAAAGGCTACTGCTCTCGATGAGCAGGAGGCAAAGGCAATCGCCGATGAAATACGTGGCCTTTATTCCCAGATAAAAGCGCTACACGACGATGGAATGAACGGCGTGTGGGCGCGAATCATTAAGAACAATTTTGCCCCGCTGTTTCTTGAGCCGTGCAACTACGTCGTAGGCAATCCACCCTGGGTTAATTGGATGAATCTGCCGGACGAGTACCGGCGCTCGACGATGCCTCTGTGGCAGCATTACGGACTGTTCCCGAAAAGAGAATCTGGCATGGAAACAATTCTTGGCGCAGCGTGCTATGACATTTCGATGTTGATGACATATGTTGCGGCCGACAAATACCTTCTAAATGGCGGGAAGATAGGTTTTGTCTTGCCGCAGAATCTTTTCAAGAGTGCCGCTGCTGGTCAGGGGTTTCGGCGCTTCCAGTTGCCGGGCAAGATTCCGCTCGGCCCAATCGTTGTCGAGGACATGGTGGAGTTGAATCCTTTTGAAGGTGCTTCCAATAGAACGGCCGTAGCAGTTTTCGCAAAGACCAAAGCCGTGAGTTATCCGGTGACCTATCAATACTGGAGGAAGCGGGATTCCGGGCGAGGGAGTGCGATCGGCTTTGACACGCCATACGAGGACGTTACATCGAACAAGATCACTTTCAAGGATTGGAAGGCTGAACCAGTCGATTCGAAAGACCTCACTTCGCCTTGGCTCACTGCTCGGCCAAAATCTCTCCGAGTGCTGCGACAATTGGCGGGCAGCTCCCATTACGTCGGCCGAAAAGGCATCATGTGCAGTATCAATGGTGTCTTTTGGATTGCAATCAACGGCAAGCGACCTGACGGACTGGTGATGGCTTCTAATGTGACGGACCGAGCTAAGCGGCCCGTGCCCTCACTCCAAACCAGCATTGAAGGCGAACTCGTCTATCCATTGCTTAGAGGAATGGACGTGCAAACGTGGTCCGCTACGCCGGAGTTGTCAGTTCTGCTGACGCACCAACCGGGGATGCGGTTGAAGGCAATTCCAGTCGACGAGATGCAGCGCAAGTATCCCAAGGCTTGGAGCTACCTCCAGAGATTTGAAAAGGAGCTCCGCACAAGCGGCAGCTTTCGTCGGTATTTCAAAGCTGATGCCCCTTTCTACTCGATCTTCGACATTGGCGACTACACATTTGCTCCCCACAAGGTCGTGATTCGTGAGATTGCGGGTGGACTGACCTGCGCGGTCGCAGGGGTACAATCCGGTAAGCCCATAATCCCCGATCATAAGCTCGTTTTAGTGCCCTTCGAGGATGAGTCTGAAGCTCACTATGTGTGTGCGCTTCTCAATTCATCTCCCGCCCGCTTGTTCGTCGATTCGTACGTAATCAATACACAGTTTTCGCCAGCACTATTCGAGAAACTGGCGGTTCCCGATTTTGACGGCCACGACAAGCTTCACCGCCGCCTGTCAGTTCTTTCAAAAAGCGCCCATGACGCCACGCGCACTCACGAAGCAGCCGAGTTAGCCCGCATCACCGATGAGATCGACCACTTGGCCGCGACTGTCTGGAAATTATCGGATGACGAACTTCGGGATGTGAAATCTTCGATTGCGGACAATCAGTGATGCGAAATCCGTTTGAGGGCCTCCGGCCCGCCCTTGAAGTGATGGTGAACGAGGCCAAGATTCTGCCTGCCACGGGTCAGGCTGTCGAGGATATGATGCGGCCCGATCAAGAAGAAGCATACGACCGAGTACGCCTCGGGACCGAACACGGCCTTCTTGATATCGTAATCGAGACACCCAACCGAAACCTATACGTCGATTGCCCAACGATTGGTCGTGCTGAGAAGCATTTGTTCCGCTATTTCCTTGACGGCTCCGCGCGCACGTTCTATATCGGCAACGTGGTCGAAGGTGACCGGCAAACGCCCATTCATATTTCGCAGGTTGGTGCCGCCGTAGTCCACCGTGACGATCACGGGCGGGTTAACGTCGCCAAGGCCGAACACAAGTTCGTGCTGCTTATGAACAAGGATGAGCTTTCGTTTGGTGACGAAATCGAGCGACGCGTTAATTCCGCTGGGAACCGATATGCCTTCGTTGACCTAAAGCAGGAAGATGTGCAGACCGAAGGTATTAAGGCCGGCAAAGAACCCCGTTCCCGGGCAGCGCATAAAGCGAATTGGGTGATGCGCGGCGTCGAAAAAGCAATTGCGGAGGGGCTGGTCAGAGCAGATGGCGAGTGGTTGATGCTCGATGGCGGCTTGGGCAGTGAATATGCAAAGGATTGGAAGGAAGGCAAGGACTACGCGGGCGTAGTCAAATCGTCGTGGAAGGAACTGAAGTTTTCGGTTAAGGGAGGGCGGGGCGCGAAGCAGACTGTCAATACCTACGAACTACTCTCGAATTTGAAAGTCGGGCAGCGAACTCTGGCATTTGGGCTGCGCGACGGCCTCATCGCCACTTGGTTTGTCCGCATCCGTGGCCCCGAGTACCTCGACTTCCCGCTCATGGGTGTGCTGCGCGTCGAACTGCCAAACCCGAGCATGGAAGGTATCCCGTCAGACCGCATCACGGAGGTTTCCGGCGCGCTCGTGGCGGAGCGATGCGTTTCTCCGCATGGCAAGGACGTGCGCTGGCACTCGCATCTGTATCCGATTTACTTGGCCGAACAGGCAGTAAAGAATGGATTTGTGTCAACTGAGATATTGAAAGCGGGGCTAAAGTGGCCGCTGCCCGCAGTCGGGGCAAGGGTCTGAAGGGATCACTTCCACAATGGGCACCAAACCTCAAGCACAGCCTGAGAAACCAGCGCCAGCGAAACCAATCGGCAAGGCCTCTGCCACTGAGCGCGAACCGAACTCTTCGGAGAAGTTTCTGTTCTGGCTCGGGCCGGACGAGATTGTCAATCCGTTCGACATTGTGGAAGCCGACCAGATGCAGGGCACGCGCACTTTCGGCTTAGTCACGAATATCAAGCAGATTACGGACGCGCCGACGCATCTCTCGAACTACATCTCAAGCGATTTCGGCAGCACAGAAGCCGACCCGCAAACGCCGCGCCAAGGAGCGAACGTCGCAGAGGTCAATGTTCTTGCGAACTATGATCCAAGCGAGCCGAAGAAATTTCCGATGGGCATTTATATGCCGGTGCAGAGTGAATCGCCGGTGAAGTTCGCCGACGAGGCCGGCATCCACGTCGCTCTCGGCATAGACAAGATGTTCGAGTACGAGAAGGAGTACAAAGACAAAATCACAATCCCCGCAGGCGTGATTCGAATGTCGAACGGAACAAAGGTGCGCGTCTATCTCGACAGGCGGTACGTCCTTGGCCCCGAAGGTGCCCACGTCAATATCGCTGGAATTTCGGGCCTCGCTACAAAAACGTCCTACGCAATGTTCCTCATTCAGTCAATCATGCAGACGGTTGGCGAAAAAGATGTGGCCGTGATTCTGCTCAACGTTAAGCAGAATGACTTGCTCGTGATCGACAAGCCGCGCAAGAACATGAAGCCCGAGGAACACGAATTGTGGGAATACCTTGGGTTGAAGCCACAGCCTTTCACAAACGTCCGTTACCTGTTGCCGTGGGGCAAAGAGACCCAGACAACCGGTGTTCCGAACTGCTTCGGCGAACCCCCGGACCAGTTTCAAACATATTGCTACTCTCTCCGGGACGTAATCGGCGACGGCGGAAACCCCGGGCCGGGTCTGAGCTTAATTGTTCGCGTTCCTGACCCATGGGACACACTCGGAGCGCTGATAGGCGAGATTCAACAAGGCATTGGGAACAATGAGCCGAAGTGGCAGGGCGTGAACACTTGGGGCGACCTGCTGAACAAGAAGCCGCTGATGGATCAAGGTATCCCTCAGAAATTCGGCGAAGTTGCTGCGTCTTCCGTGGGGAGATTTGTTCGAGTTCTACGGCGAGTGACAAAGAATCGCCAGTCAGGCGTTTTTGTCGAGCAACGGAACCCACGAAAGGCCGTGAACTTGGGTGACGAGATCAGGAAAATTCAGGGAGGGCAGACAACGATTGTCGATATCGCGAAACTCACTGATGAAGAGCGCGCGCTGGTCTTTGGTCACATCATTCGCGAAGTGTACGGCATGTACGCTGAGGCCAGTCTGGATGAGAAGGCAGACCTGCCAAAGAAAGTTGTTATTTTTGTGGACGAATTGAACAAATACGCTCCGGCCCGACGGGGCGAGAGCGAATCGTCAATTCTGGAATATGTCCTCGACATTGCGGCACGCGGGCGCTCGCTCGGGGTGGTGCTCATTTCTGCAGAGCAGTTTATGAGTGAAGTGCATGGTCAGGTCGTCGGTAATAGCAGCACGCGAGTGATTGGGCGCAGCGATTCAGCGGAACTATCGGACGCTTCTTACCGATTCGTGTCGAACGAACTGAAAGCACACTTGACGCGGCTGGACAAGGGTGAATTGCTGCTATCGCACCCGATCTACCGTCAGCCAGTTAAGATTGAATTTCCGCGGCCTGCGTATCAGGCAATTGGGCATGAGAGGTAATGTTCAAAATAGGTGACAAGACGGTCACGTCAAGCGCAACCCAGTTCTGGATGCGACCCGTCTCCTTTGCCGGATTGTTGCGAATCACGCAACTTGCCGCAGAGCATCCCGACGGTTTGCGCGCCAATGAACTCAATGTGAAAGTTGAGCGCGGACGCGTTTACCGTACTGAACGAGGTGCTCCGTCTGCGACCACCCTATACCATTGCCGTAATACGCTCCTCCGGCTAGGCATCCTGCAACGCCGATACGCACGCTTATTCGTCAATCGTGAGTTGCCGCAAGTCCGCGTGCTGCTTCAGGAATGTGCGCCCGAGAACGGGTTGTCACCGGCCGCCAAAGATGCCTTTGGTGATCTGGTCCTGCACAATGACGATTGCTACGCTGGTTTTTTTGGATTGTTCACAGGCAGCCGAACACTCGGGTCAGCGGATTTTAGGAGAAATGGGCAGTCGGCAACATGGAAACGGATCTCTGACGACGGCTATCGCCGCGTGATTCTGAGCGGTAGTGCAACCGAGCCTGCGGTCCTATCCTCGCCGACCGAAATCAAGAGTATTCTCTACGGCGTCAGGTATTGGGCGACCAAGGAGTTAACGCTAATTGACGAGTTCTTTCGCGATGACCGGGGGACTGTTATGTACCCGATCATGCATCCGGGCGAAGGTGATGTGCAGAACACAATCGGAGAAATTCTCGCGCAGGTCGAGCTTACAGTGGAGTGGACAACCCTTGCGTTAGCGGAATTGGCAGAAACCTGTTGTGAGAAACGGCACCGCCCACTTGAGACGCTCCGCATGGCGATTCGGCAACTTGTGGCGTCACACCCCGGGCAGGTGGTTACGGTTCCTACATCGCGCGCCTTTGCGACGATTACGGCTGGTTCAAGGCAGCGTGAGGAACTCGAACTGCGAGTGTACTTTCGTGATGCCCAGAATCGGTATGTCTCTCATGTCAAAATTCACAAATCGCTGTCGGGAAGGAAGCAATGGCGAGCGATTTGAGCCGGTTGAACTTGACGATAAATCCCTTTGAACCGGCGGCGACGGGCGCTCCGGTGGACAGCCTATGGATACCCGACTCTTGGCAGAACAGACTGGATCAGATCATCGAGATGTTGGAGCACTCGCAAGGGGCGAAAGCTGTCGCCATCGCGGGGGAGTACGGAAGCGGGAAGTCGTACATCTTGCGTTGGCTCGAACGCGAGGCCCTGCCGAAACTGCGGATTAAGCCGTTCTATTTCGACAATCCGGGCAGTCAGTTCTACGCGCTGGCGAACAGCTTGCTGCGACAGATCGGACGCAAGGATTTTTCGAAGTCCCTTTGGGAACTTGCCTCCGTTTTCGTTGAAGGATATCAACGAAGCCTGTTCGCGTCGGGGTTCGAAGATTTCCTCAAGACAGGTCAGTCAGGTCGGAGGCACGAGCAGATTCTTGCGGAGCTGCAAAGCGCTGTCCTGAAAGCGCAGATCACTAAGGATGAAGAAATCGCACATTGTCTTGCCCGTATCGTGGGCGAGACCGCGCGGAAGCCTTATTTCGAGTATCGGGACTTCGTCACAGGCAAGGGCAGCCTAGTGGCAGAAAGAGAGGAAGCGCCATATTTCGGGGCGATCTTGACGACACTCCGGCTAGCCGGGGGAATCAAGGCTGTTGCTTTCCTGATCGATGAGTTTGAGGAAATATCGCTTCAGAAGCGACTCAGTCGGCGCGAGGCGCACGACTATTTGGCAACTCTCAAGAGGCTCATCAATTTGACAATGGGAGAAGACCTATGGGTGTTCGTGGCAATGACGCCAGATGCGGTGGACAAGACGAGGATGCTGGAACCGTCGCTGTGGGATAGGTTCACAGCGCAGGAAAAATATCAGTTTCGTGTGCCAGAACTGACCGCCGACGAGGCTCGGCAACTCGTTGCGAAGAGGCTGGCTGCCGCGCGTCCTGCGGAGAAGAAACCCAACAACGGTCTGTTTCCATTTCCAGAAGACCTGCCGCAGATTCTGTCGCCTTCCACGTACTCCAGTCCGCGACGACTCGTCAAATTTTGCTTTTACGCGGTCAGTCGCTCTGGGGGCGTGGAGGTCCCGTTCCCTGCATCGTTCCTACGACGGATTGAGCAAAAAGGGTTCCCTGTTACGGAATGAAGAGAGAGAGCGAAACGAGGCTAATGTGGTCGATGTGGCAGCGCCTCAAAGCATTGTTTCGGGGGAGCCAGCCGATGCAGGCGTTGCCCGAAGCCGCCGGAGTCGTTTCTGCGGCTCAATACGAGCCGCTCATTTTTCTCGACAGCAACAACCTACATTGGGCGAGGCTGTATATCGACTTTGCCGAGAAGCACAACCTGCCGCCCTTTTCTGCGGCACAAATGGAAACCGCCGACGACACGCTCAAGCAACATCTGGCGGGTCGGACGCTGAAGGACTACATCAAGGGGCGGAAACTCGTCGGCTATCTCCGAAAACGCTGCAACGAGGATGCAGCCCGCGTCGAATACTCCCCGATGACCATCCTCGAAATCACATGCGGGCTGTTACGGGGCAATGCGATCCGCGAGGCAGCCGGACAAGGCGTCACGAATCGCATGTGGGCAAAGATGGACGAATTGGAAGTTCTGGAGCGGCTTCAACCGAATGTGTACCATGAGATTCAGCAGCACGCTTCTGACGTTGCTGTGCAATTCCAAAAGGTCGGTATCACCCTTGAAACAACATCAACTGACAGGCTGCGCGAGGCTTGGTCGCTTGCTCAGTCGCTTCTCGGACATGTGTATTTGGAAGTGGGCGATGCGTTGGTCGTTGCCAGTGCGCTCCTAGCTGAGGCAGACGAGATCAGGAGCGGTGATAAGTATGTGCGCGACGTCGTGAACCGTATCCAAAACGCGGACGGCTTGGTAGAACCCGAAAAAGCGCACTACAAGGTCGTTCAGGCTGAGATCAAGAAGGCAGTGGCAGCGATCATCGGGGTTGGCGAAACGGACATAGGGTTGCCGAAAGCGCCGGAAGGGTTTCAGTGAACATGTCGAAATATCCCATCATCGCAAAGCCGGAGTGGCGAAGATGGGCCACACCTGTACCGCTCAAGGAACGAGCAGTTCACCGCTGGTACTATTTCCCTCACAGCTTTACCAATGACTTGGTTTGCGCGCTTATCGATGAATGGGGCCTCGATCAAGCGGATCGGATTCTAGACCCGTTTTGCGGCGCCGGAACGACCCTAGTCGCGGCCAAGGACAAAGGGATTGCCGCAACTGGCTACGACTTGTCGCCATTGGCTGTCCTCGCAACGAAGGTCAAAACGAGTAATTACCGAGTCAGAAGCATCCGAAGTTCCTGGCTCCGTCTAAAATCCAACATTGATCCCTGCAATTGGAATGGTCCGGCGAAGGCTTACCCTCTGCTGGTGAGGAACGCCCTTCCGGGCAAGCTGTTGGGTGCTTTTGATTCAATCGGCCGCGCAATTGAGGCGCTTAGCTGTTCTGACGCGGAAAGGCTACTTTTTCAGCTTGCCCTACTTAGGACGCTGCCTGTTTTTAGCAGGGCTGTAGCGACAGGTGGTTGGCTCAGTTGGAGGAGCAATCACAGGACGAGCACGGGGATTCTGACGGAATTCTCCAGTCGGGTTGAGCAGATGCTGACCGACCTGGAAGAAGGTGGTCTGCCGCGAAGGAACACCTGCATTGCCGCAGTTGGAGACGCAAGAAATCTACCAGACAAAGACCGGACGTATTCTGCGGTGATTACATCTCCGCCCTACCCCAATCGGCACGACTACACCAGAGTCTTTGGTATCGAGCTGATGTTTGGATTTCTTAACTGGTCGCAGGCCCGACAACTCCGCTATCAGTCGTTTGAGTCTCACCCTGAAGCCAGGCCCAAGCGTCCCGATATTGCTGAGCAATATGAGCAACCGGCAGGGCTCACTAGGGCGCTTTCGCTCCTAAAGAAAGCAGGGGTTGAAGACCGGATCATCCGAATGCTCAAAGGCTATTTCTTGGACAGCTACATTTGCGCGCGAGAGGCCGCCCGAGTTTGCCGCCGCAAAGCTAGGTTAGCGTTTGTGGTCGGCAATGTCCAGTATTGCGGAGTCGCGATTCCAGTGGACGAATTGTTTGCTGAAATCGGCGAGCGGTCAGGTCTGCGCTGCAAAACACTTTTGGCGGTTCGTTCGAGAGGCAATAGTGCCCAGCAGATGGGACTATATGGTCGGAATCCTTCGCGAGAGAGCGTCGTAGTATTCGAGAAGACTTGCTGACAAATGCACGTAAAGGCGGGAGCGCTCGTGACTCGCCGTGAGCGGTACGTGAAGTGCAGGTGCTAAGGCATGGTGGGAGGAGCGGGGAATCCCAGAGCGGTGGATCGGGCAGCTTGCGCCCGTTTCCACTGGTCGGGGAGCCAGGCGTCGAGAGGGCCATGCGGTTCGCGCAGCTGGCGGTGCGGCAGTTGGCGCAACAGCGGCGGCAGGTGCAGGAGCAGTTGCGTGAAGTAAAGCTGCGGATCCACCTGGTGGCGGCGGCAGGTCGAGGCCAGGCTGGCCAGAATCGCCGCGGTTCTTCCGTGAGCGATAGGTGAAGGGCATCTTGTGTGGGCGAGGTGGAGTGGAGCACTGTGCCGGATGGCGGGGAGGGAGGCACAGTGACACGGCAAGAACGGAGCAGGAGAGCGCGAGCGAAGTGGCGGAGGCTGATTTGCGCGCAGGGGCGGAGCGCGCAGAGTGTGGCGTCGTTCTGCCGGGAGCGCCGGTTGTGCGTGCCGCACTTTTACTGGTGGAAGAAGCGGCTGCGGGCGGAGGCTTGGCCAGCGAGCACGCGCAATGGCGGAGAAGCGGCGAAGCGTGGCGGCGCAGGCAGGTTCGTGGAAGTGCAGCTGGCCCGCCACGGCGGGCTGGCCGCGAACGGGTCCGAGGTGGTAGACCGTGCGCCAGAGCCGCACGGGTCCGATGACGCGCGGGTGGAGATACGGTTGCGGAACGGGCGGAGCCTGGTGGTGGGGCGAGGCTGTGATGCTGAGCAAGTGCGGGTGCTGGTGGGCGTGGTGGAAGCGGCGTGATGGGACTGCCGAGTTTGCGGGCGCTCGATGGGGCGCAAGCCGCGCGCATCTGGCTGGCGGTGGAAGCGACGGACATGCGCTGCGGGTTTGACCGGCTGGCGGAGCGGGTGCAGGTGGTGATTGGGGAGAATCCGCTGAGCGGGCATCTGTTCGTGTTTCGCTCGCGGCGCGGGGACCGATTGAAGATTCTGGCGTGGGATCGGGACGGCTTTGTGCTGTGGTACAAGCGGCTGGAGAAAGGCGTGTTCAAGTTGCCGCGACCCCAAGAAGGAATGCGCAGCATGGAGTTGCGGGCCAGCGAGTTGGCCATGGTGCTGGAC